>Ga0256914_1000409_pt1 | contig 42288 bp, 61 predicted proteins | sample HulkmetaG_FD_191571 | JGI IMG/M metagenome (GOLD analysis project Ga0256914, IMG submission 191571) | Hydrothermal chimney microbial communities from Main Endeavour vent field at the Juan de Fuca Ridge, Pacific Ocean - Hulk | ecosystem: Environmental > Aquatic > Marine > Hydrothermal vents ... | reverse complement strand
AGTCTCAATCCACAGAGTATTAATTTATCCGCTGAGGGTGCAATCTATTAAAAAGTTCATCATCAAATTGGCTTCGCAAAACGATAAATAGCACATTATTATCTTTAGGCAAAGGAGAAGAGACCTTTCCCGATTCAAGAACAAGCGATACTTTTTCCGGTGTAAGATTCCACATTGCACCAGTTATAGGGTCTACTATAAGCCACCCAATCCACCCTCCCAGAAAAAAATTCCCAACTAAGTACCACCCGGCATTTAAAGTACTTGTAATCTGAAATTCTTTTTTAACATAGCCATCTTTTTCGATTTTAACTATATAAGTAGCTCCCTGAAAATAACCACTCCCTCTCTTTAGAGAAACCCCCGAACGACGACCGGATACTTTTTATGTTGTTAGCCCTGAAAATAACCACTCCCTCTCTTTAGAGAAACCGTAGTAGGTGTTTTTGAACTCCATACAATCATATTATGCGAATCATAAATAGTAATCTTAGCCTCACTCGGTTTGGTCTCGAAACTGATACTTTGTCGATCACCATTCATAATAGTCGCACACCCAGAAAGCATACCGATCACCACAGCAGAGGTTAATAATGTTAATAATAAGTAGCGTCTTAGATGTAGCTTAAGAAAATCATCACAAAACACAATCTTTCTATCCATAACAAATCCTCCTCGAGGTATAATCTGTAAACTGAGAAGCAAACAATATGCCAAGAAAGAAATATCCGTGAAAAACCTCACCCCAAGGACACAATTACTTATATAACAAAAAAATAACATGAACAGTAATAGCAAGACATTTCCTAATCCAAACCAACATTTCTTGAAACATAACTCAAGTTACAGAATTAAAAACAAAAGTTACATAACCTAAATCCTAAATTTGACAAAGGTAATCCTTTAGCAGAAATTCACCCTCGTATAATTTATTAGCATCTCACCTTTGTTTAATCATTATCTCTTCACGATAAAGAAAGATATCCAATTTATGCAATCACCGGAATACGATGATCAACAAACTCATCACACGATAAGAATATCCTTTAAATATTATCTTTAATGGTACATCTCGCAGTAATAAACCGCCAAAATTTAATGCCCATATGCGATTATTATAACTTTTAATCCCTTCTAGCAGGTCACTTCTTAGAACTTGGAGTTTCGAGTAGCTTATAAGCTGTTGAGAGTTTGTCAACATCTATACTTTTTATTTTCTCTCTGTTCTCATATACTTTCATGTATCTTTGTGCTGTACGTGGAGAGAACGTAAGGTTTCTTTCTACCCATCCTATGAAATCTCCGTGTTTTGTCATTTCTTTTACTTTAGTTAGCATCTCGCCGATTTCTACTATATCGGCGAGAACATTCTTAGCACCTTCTACAATTTTATTGTGCAAGCTGTTGATTGTATTTGCAACTGAGTTATATTCCTGTACTAACATTATATCCTCCCTAATACTATTGTTATATAATAAAATAATCCCTTCATATGAATGCTGATCCCCATAGCATTTATATCTTTAAAAAATATTGGATTGCCTGCGATTTGTTCAAAAGCAGGCGCTAGGAGATCTTCTGGGGTTCTTTTAAATATATTGGCTTCTTTAAGGGTATAATAGTTAAGATTGAATACTTTTGTTTTAAATTTGTCTTCTAGCACTTGCATTGTGGCTTTTTTACTGAACCAGTATCCAACGGTTTCTATTTTAGCACATGTCTTGCTTTCCTGTTTTGCTATGTATTGCAATGGGAGAAATCGCATTAAGGGTTTTAACCCATGTTCCATCCGGGCTCGGTTGATAATCTTGTAGAAATCTCCGATATCCCAGTCTGGCGGTTTAATGTCTTCTGCAATGAGATTAAAACAAATCATCATCAGCAGAATTGTCAAAAAAGTTCTCTTCATCTTCTACTCCTTCCTTTATAATTTTTATGCCTTCCGTGTCATCACGGAATACTTCCATAAATATTTGGATATTATTATCATAGGCTTTCTGGATTATCTCTTTTAGTTTTTCTTTGCCTATGCTTTCCCCTCTTTGCATATATAAAATTCTTGCTCCATCATCCGGGATTGCCTTTATTGCCATATTGACGGCTAATGTAAGTTTTGTTGAGGTTGAGAGATTTTCCCATCTATCACCGTTATAGAATATACCATCATCAGTTATTTCAATTGGTAAATCCAATTGTTTTATCAATTGCTTCTTTTGTTCCTCAAGTTGTTTCTGCTGCTTGGATAGTTTTTCATAAGAGGAATCGAGATATTCTTTTTTCTTCTTCCACTCGTTGTATAAATTGAGTTTTGTTTTCAATTCTGAATATTCGTTTATCTGCTTTAATTGAGGTTCCAATTTCTTAATCTTTGCAGTTAATGTGCCGATTACCCATTGCAGGCCGTTAAGAGTTTCAATATCTTTTTTAACTTGCTCTTCCATATCTGCATTTGCTTTTTCTAGTTGCGCTATTCTCTGTTTAAGATTTTCAATGGTTTCTTTGTTCTGTTCAACTAATTCTTTGTTCAATTCAATTCTATCATTGATTTTATCAATTTCGTTTTTCTTTTCGTAAAATTCTTTGTTTGCTTCGTTGTATTCTGCTTGTATCTGTTCTGTGTTTGGAATGCCTTCTGTTATTTCTGGCTTTTCTGGTTCTGCGCCGAGTTCTTTTAACTGCTTTCTTATAACTTTTAAATCAAGTTTTGTCTGAGATAATTTATTATCAATTTCTACAAAATCCAGCTTAAATATTTCAAATATTGCTTTAGACAAATCAGTTGGATTCATGTCTATAAGTTTTGTTGGATCAATGAATTTTGACGAAAATTCTTTCAAGAAGGTTTGTGCCTTTTCTTTAAATCCGTCTTTGTTTCTAACGGTTAATTCTGTAACCTGTTCTCCTTTCTTATTCTTTCTTATTGTTTTTGTTATTATCCACCCGCCGGATGTTTCTATCCTCACGGTTCCTTTGTTTTCGCCGTGAGTTATTACATCTTTCGGAATTTCTCCGCCTTCAAATGCGTATCTAATAGCATCAAGCAATGAAGATTTCCCCGCATCATTCGGCCCCTCGACCTTTATCAGCTCGCCTTTTGGGTCCAGCTTTAGGTCAAGGTACTTGATTTTCTTGATGTTTTCTACTTGTAAGACTGTTATGTTTCCTAACATTTTAACCTCCTATATTTTTACAAATGTCTCTTACCGGGCAATAGCTTTCACACTTGCGCCCATCCCATGTCTCTTTGGCATTACACATTGGTGGTACATCTATTCTGTGCTCATAATAGTATTTTTTTAATCTTGCCCATAATTTATGCCCTTTTTCTACTATGAAATTTTCTATTTCATCTGTTGTCATTAGTGGAATATCCACAGTATACGTGTTACGTGTTACTCCTCTGCTGAGCGCTATTGAAGTGCCACCATCTCTTACGATAAAGAAAATTTTTAGTTTTGTTATATTGTAATTGAGCTTCTTGGTATAAATATATCTGTAGATATTTAATTGCAATTTATAATCTTCTATATCTTCATCTGTTGGCTCTGCTAAATATGTTTCTTTCTTTGTTTTTATCTGCCCGGCTTTCTTCCCGGATTTATAAACTTCTGGATTACCAAATTGGTCTCTTAATACAATGTCTCTAGTCTTTATGCCTATTGTTTTCGCAACTTTATAGCTACCGGAAACTTTGTAATCCCATAAAGTATAACCGTCTTCTGTTTCTTCTATATAGTCTGCTTCTCCGGTTATCATAATACCATCGACCTTAACGGTTAGCCGGCCGATTCCATCACTTAGGTTGCTATGAGCATTTATTCCGTTTATAATAAATGCCCTTTCGTCCGGATTCACTCCATAGTCATAAACATATTTCAAATACGTTTCTCTTTCGCCGTTAAGCAAATCTGTTACATGCAAAGCCCCGTCCCATTCTCTAGTTTCCGTTATTTCTTTCAAATAACTCAAGGGATAATTGGTCTTTACTTTCTTCTGCAAGACGTCCTGAATTGGAATTTTCTTGTCGTTTATTATGAAGTATTTTAGCATATTCCCTCCTTGCTCTTTCTATTTTCCCCTTGATATGGGGATAAAGTTTTATTATAAAATCCCAGCCTTTTTTGTGTTGTAATACATGTATTCTGTGACTGGCTGCGAACCAATTCCATGGATATTCGTATATAGTTTCATCAGCACCTTTTGAAATTATATGGACTCTTTCAACTTCACCCGGCTCTCCTGTAATTTCGCAAACCGGATGTTTGGCTTTATATTCTTCCCATGTCATATTTTGTTCTTCTTCAAAAAGCGGATCTTCTTTGGCAATATTCCATCGCCAATTATACCATGCTTTCCAGAGTTTTTTCATTTCTCCGCCAATTTCTTGGAGGACTTCATATGGTATATCGCACATAGCTAATTCATTAAGTGCGCCTTCTATCAATTTTGCAACGTCACGTTTTGTCATGCGTGGATCCGTAAGTGTTATGTAATGTTTTACTCCTGTTATTGGATTTTCAACTGCTTTGCCGTATTTTTCTAATATGGCGTAATAAACATTGTATAACTCTTCTTGGTTAGGCTTATGGCCGTTTTGGGCTTGAAATATAAAATTGCATATTCCCCATAGTGTATTTCTTTGATTTGCTGTATATAAGTCTGATTCCGCAATTAATTCTGCTTCGGCCGATAATATATCTATCTCAGAAGATGTCAACTTCGTAATCGAGGCTTTGCCTTCTAGTGTTAGATTGATTCTGATTATCCCGTTTTGTTCCAGGAAATTTAACACTTTCTGACGGTGTTGTAGCGGGCGGAGTATCATTTTCTTTAATTTTATTGGAGTTTTTATCATTTTTTGGCCTCCTGTATCCTGCAATAACTGCTTGTGCAGTTACTAATCTATCGTGGTCTGTTTTTACTGCATCAAGTTTTTTTAACAATCTATCTTTCAATATCTCTCCTATATATCCAGTGTGGAATAAATTATTTACTTCGTCAACTAAACTGTTGTATAGTGGATCCGCTTCTACTGCATCGCTGGCAATTTTATCCGGGTCATCTGATGTTTTAATATTGAAGGCTTGAATTAGCGCTTTCTTATGAGCATAAGTAAAGGCTTTGCCCGGACCTTTATCCATTTTATCATATCCACCGCCGATTGCGGCTATTGTAATATTCTCTCCTGTTTCTATATCGTAAAGGATATACTCAACAGCAACTGTTGTTATATTATTTTCTTGGAGCAAATGGGTTATCTTTGTTGGATAAAAGACTAATTTGAATTCATCAAACAATGGCTTTAATTTCTCTATAACTTTTTCTGACAAGATTACTGTGTAAGACTCACCACTGCGCATTTTGATTGTGGTGTCTCTTTGTAAATTATGAATTTTTTGTGATATTTCAAATATTTTTTCATGTATTGACATATTTGCCTCCTTACTTAAATTTAAAATTCCACCGTTTGTTTTTGCTATTCCAAAGTTGCATTTGCCTTTTTAACCTAGTCAGATCTTCTTCATCAAGATAATTGTAGGCATACTGAGCAATTTTTATTTTAAAATTACTAAGTTCTTTTTCTAATTTTTCGGCATATACTAAGGCCGTTACTTCATTATCCATTTCAGCATAAAAATCTACTTTTATTGTTTTTTCTGTGCCGCCAACTTTTACTGTGAAATATGTTGTTAAAATTACATTATTCCCTTCGTTAAATACTGCTATTTGCATATATACCTCCTTAAAAATCCGACTATGGCAGGCTAGTCGGTGTTCTCATACGATTAATCGCTTCCAGCATTATATATTTCTGCCTCCTGCCCGGCATCTCCGGGTTTCGCCAACGGCGCTTTCCGGAGTTATGTTACTATGTATTTAAGTTCTGCCTTTGAACTTCTTATTAGCATTTCATATTTGTCTATAATATCTTCAATTGAGCCAGGGGTTTGGCTGATAGAGAATTTTACTTCATTGTATTCAAAGTTAACAAAAGCGAGATTTAGTTGTCTTGCTATTTTAATTGCTTCTGCTATACATTCTTTAATATTCGCTCCTACTACAAAATTTATGTTTAGTATTGTAATTGGCTTCATTCTTTGCCTCCTTTTATTTTGCATCTAGTATAAAATTTGTTTTTATTGCTCCATTTGGGGTATAAAAAATATATTGTGAAGAAATAACATTTAATTTCAGAAATAAATATGTTTTAATAATCTCGAGTCTAGGTGGTGTTCCGTATTTTATTATCACATTCTTTGCTTTGATTTTATCTAAGGTGTATTGATCACCATTTTGTTTATAAAAAAAATAATATGCGGTATTATTAACTTGATTATACAATAAAAAAGATGTTGATTTTGATATTATATTATCTTGAAGATTTACTAATTTTATTTTTTTTGCAGTATAAGTATTTGTTATGTTATAGCGCATACATATTAGTGTTGTTATTATACCGATAAAACAAAAAACCGGATATAATAAAAGTCCTATTGCCGCTGCGTCTTCCGTTTTGTTTTTTAGTACTATAAAAATTATTATTGATAGTATTAATGGTACAATTAAAATTAATAACATTATTCCTCCTTCAATATTTTTACTTGTTCCCACATTTCTGTGCCTGTAGGCCAATCATATTCAAGAAGCGGTAAATAGAAATAAGTTTTCTGCACAAAAGCAATTCCTCGTCTCTCCCTTAAAGGTCTTCTATTTAAGACTTCGCATCGGAAGATTTTCATGACCTTTCTATTAATTTTTCTAGCATATTTTTTTGCATTTTCTAAAGAATCAAATACTAACAAATGATATTGCTCTTTTCGCAAATGCGTTGGAGCTGTTACAAACTTCCCAATTTTATATGTTACCTTTGCAGAATATTTTGCAAAAACCGATGTATAACCTCTTTTTGTTTTTTTGACTATCTTGTATCTGATTGGCATTTTATTTAACCTCCTTATTCTCATATTCCCTGAGTTTCATTTCCAGCCAGCTTGAATAGTTTTGATAATAAGCTATATCGTAAATTATATGAGATTGATTGCTTAATTTTGTATCTTCTTCAAATTGTTTTCTATATGATATAGGTTCTATATCTTTTAGCCACGATTCCAGCCAGTAATGGTCATCTTCCGAAATATAATCATATTTATTTTTCTCATCGAGCTTTTCTAATATTATTTCTTCCCCAGCACGTGTATACATGCGCCATGTATAATAAAAATCTATTTCTTGGCTATCTTTTGTTATATTTATACTAAAAGCATCGCAATCGATTCCTATTATCTCTTTTGGTGATTTAACAATTGCTTTGTATTTCATTTATTTTGTCTCCTAATTATTAATCTTCCCCATAAACCGTAAATAATCCATTCTTGCACGTCTTAATTCTTCTTTGTACTTATCATCTATTATAGGGTTCTCCATTATCCCATTAAAAACTTGTTCGTCTTTTACATCAATTATATAGTCATTATCTCCCCATTTTAATAGAAATGTTATAAGATTTTTGTATTTCATTTATTTTGCCTCCTTAGTTTTTCCCTTTTCTCCTTCTTTTATTATTTCCCATATTTTATCTGCATATGGTTCGTCTTGATTAACTACATAGTATTTATGCGCCGGTAAAAACGGGGCTATGTTAATATAAGCATTTATGAAATTCATTACTGCTTGTGGATTAATTTCGTAGAGCACTTTTAGATATTTTTTATTTATTACTACAAATTTATTTTCTTTTTTTATTCTTGTTTTTCCTCGTTTCATTTATTTTACCTCTCATTAAAGTTGCTTTTTCATAGCATTGCTCACTTATTTATTTGCCAGCGGCGAGGACTCGAACCTCGCATGCTGGAACGCCCATTTCTCCAGCTTACTGGACACGGACAGTTTCAATGGGGCTCCCATTTACTCCCATTACTTTATACAGCCGTTGCTTTGGAGGCAACTACCCATATAAAGCTTAGTCCGTTGCACTTTTAGCGTCTCCCTTTCCGCCACGCTGGCACAATTTTATTCCATTAATTTGTTAACATATTTTGCAAATTCTTTTAATTGCATAGCTTCTGTAGTAAGTTGTTCATTTAGTTGTGTTTTTATTTCTTCGAACAAACGTATAATTATATTATAAATTGCAACTTTGAAAAGTTGTTTAAATTCGTCTATATTTTGAGCTAGTGTTATGCTTAATTCTATTTTATTGTTTTTTATTTTTGTTTGATATATATCACTGTCACATATATTATTAACGTACCTATTAATTTCTTTTATTAAATTCTGCAATTTTTCTAATCTTTCTAAATGTTCTATTATTTGACTCATTTATTTTGCCTCCTTAACTCCTATAGGTTGCCAAGTTTTACCACCATCAAGAGATACTTTATATTTTCTAAACATATTTTCATTTGTTTCCCATTGTTCTATAAATATTTGTTTGTTACCTGATGGGCAAAATGCTATTGGCCTCTGCCATATATCATGATGCTCAATAATTGTTTTGGATTTATATATCCCGTTAGTAAAATATATAGCAGGCATTTCCCCATTTTGGAATGGTCTCCATTTTTTATTTTTTGTAGTTTCATTTTCAATTTGCACTTTCTTAATTTCTACTATTCCGTTTTCATCTACGCTAGCTGTAAATCTAACGCCGTCTTTTAACAGTTCACTATCTATAAAAACCTCTAATATTTGTTTACACATCATATCAATACCCTTTTTTTATTTTTTTGATTTCTTCTTCGAGCGCATCGGCGAGGAAGGCTATATCTGTGGCACAATTATCCATGCCACTTACATATGCTGTACGATGATCAAGGCTGAAATGTTTTTCTTCTTCATAATATTTTTCAGCCTCATCATCCCATTTTTGTAGAAGATCTCTAAGTTTCCTTAGGACTTGTTTTTTTGCGTTAATTTTTTCTTCTTCTGTTTCTTTCGCCGTAGTGATGACTAGATGTATTATTATCAATTGCACAAAAATAACGAATATAACTAGTGTTATACCGAATAAGATTTGTTGATTCATGTATGGCCTCCTTATATATTTTGTAATATTTCCCTAAGAAGTTCAATAATTTTTTCTTTTTTTTCTTGATTCTTAATAGAAAGTTTATATATTTCGTCTTCTAAGTTTTTTATTTTTTTATCTTTTTCTTCAAGTTTATTCCGCCATATTTCTGGCAGGTGATATTTGAACCGATTTTTCATTCTTATATATGAATCCACCCTGCCAATAATATAGAAAATTAGTGCTTCGGCAATAATAAATAGCATTGCTAGTATTGCGGATCCATTAGTTCTTATTACATAAGTTATGGCTTCAAACATTTTATATACCCTCTTTTATTTAGTAGCCAGCGTTCCATGGCTAATTCTTTTTCTGGCCATTTATATGAAAATGTTTCTTGCGGCCAAAACCATTTGTAAAATATATCTTGTACTATCCAATATATATCTTCAAACTGAAAATTAAATTCATCGGCGATGATATATATATACTCCAACCAATAATCATTAAATCTCCTAAATTCTCCGTATTTCGGTTGAAGCATTTTTATTCTTATTAAATGTTTTTCAAACATTTTCCATTTATGCCCGTAATCATATGGGGCCCGGAGAAGATCATTTACGAGATGTTTATACATTGTTTTTATGATATCTTCATATCGTTCTGCTTTTCTCCCGCGGATTGGTAGTATTTTATACGGGACTCTTAGCTCCATTCTTCCTCCAAAAAACTGGGGCGAGGAAACAAGGAGGAAGAACCCCGCCCCATAAAAAAGATATTAAGGAGGCCGATTTAATTCTATGGCCTCTTTTTCAATTTTTCAAGTAATTTAACGAAATTGTATATACTAGTTGATGGAAATATTTTTTTATACTTTTTGTATGCTTTTTTTATTTCTCCGTTTTCATACAGAATAACGATCTCTTTGAAAATAGACATTATTCTCCCCTTAATTTAAAATATTTCCGCCAGCTAATATATTTGGCGTAATCTCCTCTGTTACCACTTGTTGACGCAATTATAAGAATTGGCCGTACTTTGTAAATTGCTCTTGATATAAATATAGTATCTCCATCTTTCGATGAGAATTGCAATGTTTCTATCTTTTTTATTTTTCTATTGTCTAGTTGCTCAACCGGCCGCATATTTTTTGAGTATAAAATCATATCATACTCCTTTTTAAAACGACACACGTATCAAAAGCGACACGCGTGTCGTTTTTGTTATAAAAAATTATACATGTTAAGAAATCTTGTGAGCTTCTAGGGCCTTTACAATCTCCTTTAGCTCCATATCTGGGGCCTCGAAGTTGTCCATTTCTGTAATCTCATGGAACACCTCATTTACCCCTTCCTTTACTTTTCCCCAGTCTATATGTTTTATCTCTGATACATTGATTGGTGTACGGGATGTCTCGTAAAGGCCAAACTCGCCGTTTACTATTGCTACATAGGCCGTTACTTCAACGGAATCATATTCGGACCCCGTATTTTTCAGCACCCGGCACCTCGTGCCAAATCTCTGGCTGAGGGTAAACTCGTCGGGGATGTGCGGATTAATCAGCTCGCAAATCTTCTCAAAATTCTTTGCGACGCTGATCCCGTAAACCTTTCTGCTAGTAAGTTTTTCAAGTACTTCTTCTACATTCATGTTTGCCTCCTTAAGATTTTTCTTTTTTTTGCTTCACAGAGGTATTCTGCAAAGTTTAATGCTTTAAGCGCTTCTTCCCCTTTAATTATGCGTTCTTCATACCAAAAGTCTTCTGGGGTAGATCCGCCGCCGCTTCTAATTACTATGCCTTTTTCTGCAAGTTTTTTTAGATATTTTATTGTGTTTATTAAATGCAAATCATCCATTTTTGAGATGGGGATTTTATTCCCTTTTTTTGTTATATGATATTTCATGTTTCTCCTCTTTTGTGTATTTTATCCTTTCCCCTATTAAATGCTTAGGGGTTCTTAATAATTTTTTTGAAAACATATCTTCATATCTGTCTTTTACTTTGGGAAAATTTATCTTAGCCTCTTTGTCGATAAGTTTTGAAAACATGGTTAACTCACAGAATACTATAGAGTAAGAGTATTCCGGTTTTCTATATTCTGTTGGAGGTTCTTCTTTTCTTATTTGAATTATTATATAGTACGCCCCATTTTGGCGTATTATATATCCGCAATCTTTCTGGACTATATATGTCCATCCGTTGCCCCATTCTACGTATGGGTATCTTCTAAATTCGTTTTCATATACTTTTATTGGCTCTATTTCAGAGCCTATAGAAATTTCTTTTGGCGTCTCCCATTCTGTGGAGTTGCCTGAAAGGAGTGACAATGAATATTTGCCGTCTTTTTGCAGTTCTTCTTTGAGGGGTTCGAGAGTATGTGCATTCCACCATCTTTCCGTTTCATCTTCAAAGTCTGTATTTTTTCTTTCTTTCTTGGCTGTTTGAACTATGATGTATTGCCCCTCGTGGTATTTCCCCTCGTCGTATTTCCACTCTTGTGAAACTAACCACCCTTCTCTTGTTATGTAGTCGTAAAACATCGAACCATCATATTCTTCATTGACTTTATATATTTTTGTCGGCTCTATTTCAGAGCCAATAAAAGTTTTTTCATAACAGAAGATGTCAAGATCATTACTCTCTTCTGCTATAACTTCCAATGCGTAAGGATAATTTTTCTTTATTTTTTTGGTTATTTCCATTTTACCCTCCTGTTTTTGTTTATTTTGTTATTTTTTATCCAATAGTTATTTTTTCTATATTAGCTGTTTTTTTATATTGCCAGATTGTTCTAGGTAATTTTATAAAATCTTGGGAGTATGTGATTACTTCTCCAAATTCGTCATCTCTCCCTGTTTTTGTTTCAATGATGAGAACCGGTAGCCCGTTTTGTGTAATTATTATTCCTCGTTGTTCAAAAACATTTATTCCATTAGGGCATTCTCTTTTAAAATTTTTTTTGTGATTAAAGAGTTCTGTTGGTGGAGTATCTGAATAGATTTTCTTTTCCTCTATGTAAAATTTGGCATCCCATTCTGTTTCGATTTCTATTTCTTCGTGCATAATTGTATAAAAGTCGGATTTGTATTCTGGGTCAAGTGTTGTGGGGTTGAGTTTTCTTGTTGTCCACGAAAAGAATATTGGCCACGATCCATAATTTATATATCCTTTTTCTTTTTGCGTGATTATGTACCATTTGTTTTGTTGACTTATTAACCAGCTTATAGTGTTATTTTTATAGTATCTTGTCCCCTCATCATTTTTTTTAGGGTTGTTCTGTTCCACCAATTTTATTGGTGGAATATCTGAACTGATCATCTTTCTTATTGGGGTTTCATAATTTGTAGTTTCCCCTTCTAAAATTTCAAGATAATAGTCTGAATTGAATTGCATCTTCTTCCTCCTGTTTTTGTTTATTTGCACCATATCGTCAACAATAATCTCGTATGGCGCTATTTTTTAACCGCTCAACATTTGTTGAGCGGTTTTGTGTTATACTTTGGTAGAGGGAGTGCGGTATTCGTTTAACACTTCCTCCAGGGGGCGTTCGAAAAAACGCCTTTCCTCTTCCTCTGGATTGTCTGGGAGCTCTACCAACTGGTAGAGCTCTGGGGTGAGTTGTCGATACCATTGAAAAGTATCGACAATCTCAAAGAATTTGGGGTAATCTTCGTTCATAACGAAGACCCCATTCAAAAATAATCTCCACTTTCCGTTCCCATGTGACAACGTATAGTTGTCACAGTGATACTTAGTATTTTTATTAAAGTTTCTTACGCTAATTTTTTTAGACAGGTGCGCTACTTTTTGTAAATTCATTTGACACTCTCCTCTCTGGCAAGGACGTCTAGAACGACGTCGATCACGAATGCAAATTGACCAGCATACGTGAATCTCCGATATTTTTCAGACCACCCTTGAGTGATTTCAAATCTGTATCCGTTGGTGTCGAATGGGACGGGCGTTTTCTGGTCGATGATTTCCCAAAATTTCCGGTGGAACAGTCCGACAAAATCGGGTGTCCCAAAATAGTTGCCGACTATCCCTAGATACTCTGGATAGCGGTTTAATAACCGCTTTTTTTCGAGTGCCAACTCTCTGTTTCTGGCGATTTTTTGCCAGTCGCGGATGAAAGCCAAAAATCCTTCCTCCGATTTCTCATATTTGGAAAGGTCTATCCCGACCTCTTCCAACTTTTTTTGCGTTGCATTTTCCGCTACCTTTTTTAGGTTTATCATTTTTTATTCCTCCTTGTATTTTGTATTTTGTCAAAAAAAATAGCAGGACTATTTGTTTCCCCTGTGCTGTTGCTCCTGCTTTGGCACAGGCAAATAGCCCTGCTATTTTCTTCCCCTTGTCCCTTCTCTTGTTCGCTCCCCTTGCGGGGAGCTATGTTTTTAGACCGAGTTATTTTGCTTTAACTCGGTCAATTTGAATGGTTTTTTCCATAAAATATGCTTCCCATGAGTGGGAGATTTCTCTCCCTGCTTGCTCGTGGTCGTAACCGCTTTCGCGGGTTTCGACCACAAAAAATTTCCCTTGTTGTTTTACCAGCCATCCGGTCTCGATATAGACGTCGAGACCGTTTTTACTGTACTGGGTAGTTTCATCTATCTCGTACAGCTTAATAGGCTCTATTTCAGAGCCTATTAATTTTTCTGTAGACTCGGAATACTCCGAGTCTACTCCTTCCCATACGGGAAGGTTGAATTTATAATTATATTCTATTTCTTTCATTTTCTGCCTCTCCTCTGCGGTGGGTTGTTGTTTTGAATGGATGTAGGTCTTGCCTACGAGTTTCTATGTACTCGAAGGGTTTATTCCGGAGACAGGAAATCTCCGGGAAAAGGTCTAGAAGGGTGAGAAGGCTATGCCTTCTCCCCGAGAAAATCGCTTCCCCTGTAGAGGGGAAGACAGTTAAAAATGCTCCGCTGACTGCACGGAGCCAGCCAAAAAAATTTTTGTCTGAAAAGTACCCGCAAGGGTACTCTTCATTTTCTTCAAGTTTAATTGGGAAGGCAGGTTCTGGGTACGTTTCGGTGTATCCATAATCAGTTGCGAAATATAGCTGGTGCTCTTTCTCCATCGCCGCTTTTATAGCGGCGATTTCTTCCTTTGTCAATCCAAAAAAGTTTACTATCATGTCATCCTCCTAGTTTTTTCTTTTAGTATACTCTCTTTTCTACTGTTTGTCAATACTTTTCTATGTAAAATATAGAAAAATATTATATTTTACATAGAAAAATACTAACAAATGTTTAGTATAAGTTGGCATGAAAATTGCGTTCCTTATCCTTTGAAGCCGTTTTGCCACGCTGGTTTGTGCTTGCACCTTTGTTAGTCGCTCTTTTCTTTATGCCGTCTTTGGTTAGAGTGACTATTTTGCAAAGTTGCAAGCGCATGTAACACTCAGCGTGGCAAAACATTACATAGCTTGCACGTAGGTAGAATATCGCCGGGTACCGTCTAGTTCTTCCCATTGAGAAGTTCTGATTACGCCCTCGATCTCTACTTTCTCGCCTTTTCCTAGTTTTGCGTACTTTTCAGCTCTTTCTCCAAAAGACACTACTCTTATAAAGTTTACTCTTTGCTCGTAGTTGCCTTCGCCTCTCGGGATGTAGTAGTTGTTGGCTAGCGTGAAAGCAACAAGCATGGTTCCGCTTTCTAGGTAAGAAACTTCTGCGTCCTTTGTTAGGCGTCCTTCTAGCTGGACTTTGTTTTTGTCATTCATATTTTCCTCCTTAATAATTTATTATTGTTGCCCTGTATAATATTGCTTTATGTTCTAAGGCGTATTTTTTTGCAAACCCGAGATTGGTTGTCGTTAAGATTATCATACTGTTTTTTACTACTAGGAAATATTCCATTTTCCCCTCCTTAGATTTTCTTTATTTCCGTGATTTCCGGTTGTGAGCAATAGATTTTATACTGCTCAACAAATGATGAGTTCTCTAATTGCTCTTTAACCTGCATCGCCGAAAATCCTTGAATAATCGCTTTAATAGTTAGTCCATTATGTTTGATTGTTACTTTGAACCTTTCCATATTTACTCCTTATTGTTGTGTTGTTTAGATAATCGTAGAACTCTATTAAGTCGTTTTCAACTAGTTCTCTTATCACCTCCTCTCCGTATAAGTCTATTCTATCCTCGATAAAATCACTGTCTTTCATATAAACCTCCTTCTCAAAAACGACACACGTGTCGCTTTTGGTATGATTTTTTATACACTTTCATAAAATTTCTATTTTTCTTCGTATTCTTATCTATCCGCCGCTGAATCCTTATTAATCCCTCTTATCCTATTTACTATTACTCCTATTGTGTCCCTTATACCAATAAACCTCATTGTTCCCTTCTTCCTTTCATTCCGTTTTCTTTCTTTTCATTCCTTTTCGTTTTGTTCGTCTTCGTGTATCCTCCTCCCCTCTCCTAACCCATAGTCCCTGCTAACCCGCTCTACCGTTATCTTTTTGGATATATAACGCTAGGTTGTGGGGTGGGTGGTGGGCTATATTGCGTAGTTTGTAGCTCGAGACCGTTAGGCGTATTGGGGCCCTGTGTGGTCTGGAGCCTCTTTCTTGGGTTGAGGCAATATCTAAGTCCCCGACAGGGGTGTGGCCTTATGTAATTAAGCCCATCTACTAGGTGTTGTGGTTTATCGGAGTGGGTTCTTTGGGGGCTAGGTTGTTATTATTTATCTCCCGGAGAAATTTCTCCTATGTTGTTCGGCCTTATGCCCCTTAACCCCCAGCGTGGCCTCTATGCCACAGTGGAGAAGGCTGTTTTTGTGTCTGGATACCTAAACATTTAAGCATGTCATGATGTCTGGGTACCTAACTGATTTAGTCTGCCATGATGTCTGGGACGTTTAGGTCTATTTTTATATTTGGATACTTAGTAGGGCTATGGTATCTTTGCATTTAGGATTAGCGGCGAGGCAGTGAAAATTCAAGAATTTGGTTGAATTGCCGTAAATTATCCACAGGTTATCCACAGAATTCGGCCAAAAACGACACGTGTGTCGTTTTTCAAGATGCATAAGTAGATAATAAGAGTATTTAGTATAATAAAGGCTATTTATAATAATAAGGTTACTGGTAATATTATTATAATAGAGTAGGTAGAATATTATAATAAGGTCTCTTTAATAGAGACCTTATTATATAAAGAGATATTATTAACTTACTAGGAAATCTTTGTCGACTGGTTTTGGGTCCGGGCTGAAACGCTTACGAGCTACTTCTTGGAGATTAAGCATTTCGCTTAAAGAGTTTTGGATCTGCAATGCAACTTTGATGTCTCCATTATCTATTGCCCGCTTATACAGGAATTTGTAATTCAGAATTGCATCATTCAAAAATTCAAAATCCGATAGCTTAGCAAAGCGGTGAATGTCAGTCTTTGCCTTCTTTATCAGCGTGTCTATCGTCGCCTTGCTAATATTCCAGTCAGTGTTCTTCTGTATCCACTCATGTATCCCTTTCCGCTTATACCCTTGAGCTATTAACTCAATTACCTTGTCAACCCTCTCTTGAACCGTCGGAGTTCTACGTTCAGGTAACAATGCCATTTCCACACCTCCTCTAAATATAGATTTTTATATATCAAACATAAAAAAAGTATAATATATCTTGACTTAAATGTCAAGTGGTGGTAAAATAAAAGTATGATTAAGCTAGAGGATATAAAGGCGCTGAGTGATAATAAGCAAAAAAGAGATAATCAGTATGCGTGGATTATAACGAAGGCGAGGAAGAAGGACGAATACTGGGAAGTGCTTAGATTTTTGGGGAGGCATGATAGGTATTTTTTGCTTACTAGGATATTGCGCAGGAATGATGCACGCAATCAATGGGTTTTAGACAGGTGTCTTGAAGTTGAAGCGGATCCGGACGGTTATCTTGATATATGGGCAAGGGAGCACTACAAAAGCACAATTATTACTTTTGCCGGGATTATTCAAGAAATCATAAAAGACCCTGAAATTACAATTGCAATTTTTAGTTTTACCCGCCCTATAGCGAAAACATTCTTGAGACAGATAAAAAAAGAGTTTGAAAGTAACAGATTATTAAAATGGCTATATAGTGATATTTTATGGCCTGATCCGATTAGGGACTCGAGACGGCTAGGGTTTAAATGGAGTGAGGATGCAGGGCTTGTAGTTAAGCGCAAGGGCAACCCTAAAGAGAGTACCCTTGAAGCATGGGGCTTAATAGATGGACAGCCTACTTCAAAACATTTTAAATTAAGAGTCTATGATGATATTATCGAGGAACGCAGTGCAAACTCGGAAACTATGCGAGCTAAAGCTACCAGAGGATGGGAGCTTAGTCAAAATCTCGCAGCAGGCGATGAAAATTCTCCAAGTGGCCGGCAATGGCATTTAGGGACTTTTTATCATCATGCAGATACATATTTTGCAATTTTAAAAAAGAATGTTTTAAAGCTGAGAAAATACCCTGCAACAAAAGATGGCACACCTGACGGCGAACCTGTTTTTATGTCAAAAGAGACGCTAGACCATAAACGTAAGCTAATGGGTCCTTACGTATTTGCAACGCAGATGTTACTTGACCCGAAGCAAGAAAGATATAGCGGATTTAAAGAGTCTTGGTTGAGATTTTGGAATCCAACTCAAGAAATGCAAAATTTTAATTTTATAATTTTAGTTGATCCGTCCGGGACAAAATCGAGAGATGCCGATTATACTGTAATGTGGGCTTTGGGGCTAGGGCTTGACAGGAATATTTATGTGTTTGATTTGATAAGAGATAAGATGAATTTGACAGAACGTACAAATATGTTATTCTTATTGCATATGAGGTTTCATCCGATGTTTATAGGGTATGAAAAAGTTTCTATGCAAGCAGATATTGAACATATCGAGTATGTTATGGAGCAACGTAATTATAGATTTTTCATAACTCCGCTTAGCAAATCTTTGCCGAAAAAGCAAAGAATAAACTCTTTGGTACCGATATTTGAGCAAGGGCGGATTATTTTACCGTATGAGTGTATTCATAATGACTGGGAAGGCAATAGAGTAAATACTATCAAGCAGTTTGTAGAGGACGAGTTTATTGACTATCCGTATGCCGAGCATGATGATATGCTAGATGCGCTTTCGCAAATTAATCACAAAGATGCTCTTGTTGTATTCCCTAACGTGGCCAATATAAAATCTAACAAAATATTTGATGATTTTCCTGATGAAGAAGATTATAATGTATATGAGGTGAAGTGATGGGAGAACCGTTATTAAAAAATGAAGATATGCACAAAATAAGAGAGCAATTTAACAGGTGGAATTTGCCGGAAGATTTATTCGGGAGTGTTGTATCAAAAATTGAGAATGTTGTTAAAAGTGGGATCATGAAATTAGATGATGCAATAAAAAGCATTTTAGGCAAAGATTCTTTAAGTGAGAGTATAAAGCGGGACTTGTATAACTGGCAATATGAAACCGAGGCAAAAAAAAGTGATGCTTTTACGGGGAGTGTAAATATTCCGATGGCGAAGCAGAAAGAAATTATTGATAGTGCATTTACGATAGACCCCGACGAAGAAGAATGGGGCAAGGTACAGAGCACAAAAAAGAGTGATTTTGTGCCGATAGAATATGACCCTATAAAAATCCAGCCGAGAGACAAAAAATACGCAAAAACAGTTACCTATATGCAAATTTTGTTACAAGAATTAGGGTATCTGAAGAAACCGGATTATGGTTTTCTTGATAAAGATACATGGGATGCCTATGTCGCTTATGCGACTGATCATAATTTATACTCAAATAAGGCGTGGAAACGTCAAGTAACGCCTGATGTGTTAAAAAAAATGGCTGAAGATGCTGACAAAAAGTGAAAAACGACACGTGTGTCGTTTTTGGGGGTGATTAATGAAAAATAAATTAGCAGAATATATTGAAAATCGGTTTGGTCAACTGGTAGATAAGCGTAAAAAGCGAGAAAAAAAGTGGAAAGAGCTTGCAAAATATCTTATGCCAGACCTTTTAGTAGGGTTTGATAGCGGGGACAATGAAGATTACGAGACACCTGATGACTCGAGGCCGATTTTTTATGCTAGAGAGATGGCAGACGGGCTTACTGCATACATCGCCCCTAAAGATTCTAGGTGGTTGTTTTATAAACCCAGAGATGATGAGCTTATGAAGAACCTAGAAGTTAAAAAATGGTTATATGATGCAACTTTACATGTATTGGCGCAACTTGCAAGGAGCAATTTCTACGATGCTTTACAGAGATATACGCATATTGGCGTTGTTATAAGCACTACAACAATGTTTGTTGGTAATAACCCGAATGAGGGCAAGCCGTATTTTAAGGTTATTCACCCGCTTGAATCTTATATAAGCAGTAATATGCATGGTGATATTGATACGGTATTTAGAAAAATAAAAATAAAAGCCATTGATGCTATAAATTGGTTTAAGCCAACCGGGTTAAGTAAAGAAATCATAAAAGCCGCAGATGAAACGCCTAATAGAGAGTTTGATTTTATTCATGCGGTAATGTTTGTTGACAGCTATGACAAGTTTTTAACAAAGTATTTGCCAGCGGGCAAGAACTATTTAAGTATATATAAGCAAGTAGGCGAAGATGCTATAGCGCAAATAGGTGGATATATAACTTTCCCGTTTGGAGTATGGCGGTACAGGGTTGATAGCAAGAGTGATTATGGCACAGGACCCGGCGGGGATGCTTTAGGTGACGTGAAATGGATGAATCAAATGGCAAGATATATTTTGAAAGGTCAAATAATAAGCTCGGATCCTCCGGTTAATATCCCTATTGAGTTAAAAGGGCGTGTTAGATACAAGCCGCATGGTGCAAATTATTATGAACAGCAGGGCAGGTTTGTTGAGCCTTGGAAAATAGGCAATATTTATCAAGGTGCGGTTGATGGATATAGGATAAAAGACGAAAGTGTTAGAAATCATTTTTACATAGACTTTTTTATGGTGCTTAGTAACCTTACGAAAAGGATGACCACGGTTGAGGTAGAGGAAAGACAGGGTGAAAAAATGCTCATGTTATCTACTCCAATATCAAAATTCTTGTCTGAGGGGCTAGATAAGATATTAGAACGGGTGTTGGAGATAGAAATTGAAGAAAAGCGTCTCCCGCCACCGCCAAAAAAACTGTTAGAAGCTGACGGCAAACTAGGCAAAGGCTTGAAAATAGATTATTTTAGTGTTCTAGCACAATTACAGCAGAGAGTAGCCAAAGGCGGGATGTTAAAGCAGGCACTTATAGATTTTTCACCTATTCCGCAATTCAAACAAGATACTATTGATTTAATAGACTGGGACGGGTTAGGCCGGAGAATACTTGAATATAACAATTTCCCGGTAGATTTGGTAAATGATGATAAAAAGGTTGATGCTATACGGCAAGCTAGGCAAGAACAGCAAGCAAATAGCGAAATGATGAGCCAATTGGCTCAGATTTTAAAAGTTAATAAAGAAAACGCAGGAGGCCAAGGCAATGTGGTTTAAAGACAGGATAGAAATTGAAGATAAAGCAAAAATACACAACGATTATCAGCATACATTCAATAGAGATGAAGTTACTAGACACGTTTTGATACACATTTTACATGATTTAAAGTTTTTTGAGGAAAATATCGAGACTGCGGAAGATATTGCATTAATAAATGCCGCAAAGAGAATATTAAGGAATTTAGGAGTTTGGGAGGAAGGGAAGGAAGTATCAATAATACAATCTTTATTAGGAGGTTACAATGGGAGATAACGATCAGATGGTCGGCGGCGGAGACAAACAGCCGATTCACCCTTATGCTGCGCAGTTAGCAGGTGAACGCAAATATGATGAGGAACTAAAAGACGTTCCTAGCCTTAATGATTTGTATGATCAGTGGAAAGAGTTTAAAAAGAAGGCAGTAGAAGCAGAGCAATTGAAGGAGAAGGCTATTATCCCGCCCGGAGAGAATGCCAGTGATGATGAATGGAAAGAGTATTTTAAGAAAATTGGCGTCCCTGATGAGTACAAACTTGATGAGGAACTGGATAATAAAGACAACTTAATAGAAATGGCCAAAGAAATGAAAATGACAGACTCGCAATTCAAAAAGTTTGTTGAATTGGAGAAGCAGAGAAAAGAAAAAGAGCTTGATTTGTTAAAGGCGAGGGCAAAAGAGCAAAGAGCCGTTGTAGAGTCGCAGTTGCGGGAGAAATGGGGCAATCATTACAATGAGAATATCGCTTATATGAAAAAGGGGATAGATATTCTTGGCGGTGATGATTTGCGCAAAGCATTGCAGACTCTAAGAAATGGTGATATAGTTGGTAATGACCCGGTTATTATCGAGGCGCTTGTAAAAGCTGGGAAATTATTTAGTGAAGACAATTTAATACCGGGAGAAGAAAGCGGCGGAGAAAAGCCAAAGGCTATATATCCGTCAATGAAGGGTATTGAATAACGGCGTTGCCGTTAAAGTATGACCTTTCGCTTGACCTGTCTTATGGGAGAGCTTGGGAATACACAGATATAAAACTTATATAGGGGTATTCTATGGGAGCAAGACAGGATTTAGGCTTAATAGAACTTGTTAACAGAACCAAAGACGGGATTTTGATAGAAATTGCAGAGGTGCTTGTAGAGTCCGAAGATATTATCAAAGATGCCGTCTTTATTGAGGCTAACGGGGCTAATAGCCACGTTTATGACCGAAGGGCGTCCGAGATAAGCGGTAGCTGGACTATGGTAAACGATTTCGTTGACCGTGAGTCCACTGTAACTATCCCTATCGTCGAGAAGCTCGCAACTCGTGAGGCTTTTTCTCAGATAGCTGAAAGCGTGCTCAGAAAAGTTAGAGACAAAAATGCTTTCAGACTTACAGAGGACAAAACCGCGGCTAGTGGATTTTCCAAAGCCATTCAGACCGGTGTATTTTATGGGGCCGGGGTAAAGGATCCGCTAGGGTTGGCGAACAGGTACAATGCACTTTCGATGGCAAATGTGTATAGTGCTGGTGGTACTGCCAACTTGACCTCGATCTGGATTGTGCAGTGGGGAGAGAGGAAGTTTACTTTCTTATATCCTCAGAACTCTATGTCAGGGTTGCAGGTGAAAGATGATGGGATGGTAACAATAACCAACTCGTCCGGGCAGATCAAGAATGTATGGCAGACCCACTTCATTTGGGATATAGGGCTTGCTATCTATGATGACAAAAATGTTGCAAGGATAGCAAATATTGATACTACTGCGGCTTTTTCTTCAAACAATGTTGATAATCTGATTATTACTGCACTCAACAAAATGCCAAACAGAGGCAAGGGAGCTTTCATTTATGCAAACAGCGATGTGTTGACTCAATTTGACATAAATGCGAAAGACAAAACCAATGTGCAGTATGGGACAGCTAATGTTTGGGGAGAGGAAACAGTGGCGTTCAGGAATTGTCCTGTAAGATTGAGCGACGCTTTAGTTGCTGAGTCTGCCGTAGCGTAAGGGGGTGAGAGATGATTTTTGATAAAAACTTAGTTTTTGGTGAAAACAAAGCCTTAACCGCAAGCGGGATAATCGGAGAGGCGATTGATATGTCGGTTGCTAATCCAAACATTGGAGCAGGGAGCAAAAAGTTTCTTGCTGTTGTAATAAACACTCCGCTTGGATCCGGTGCATCTGATGGGACCGTAAAGTTTCACATACAGGATGCCGCAACAGATACTGCAACTCCTGTTACCATACAATCTGGCAAGCAGTATTCAGAGGGAGATTTGGCGGCCAATGATATTGTGCTAATTCCGATCCCGGATGAGGTGCAAAGGTATGTAAGCGCATATGCAGAGCTTGGCGGTACTAGCCCGACTATCACTGTCAGCGCTTACATTTATGTGCAGTAAAAAACAGGCCGATATGGCCTGTTTAATTTATTGTTAGGAGGTAATTAATGGCACGGAGAGCTAATGACAATAGGAATGTAATGCCACCGGGACCCGGTGATGCTCCAATTGAAGAAAAGCAGAAGGTAAAAGTCAGAGTGTTGAAGAAATACATTTGTGTTAAGCCCTGTTTTTCGGGGAAGCAGTATTTTGAGCCAAAAGCCGATGTGTATTACACCAGACGCATGATCCCTGATGATATACTTCAAAACTTCAAAGAGATTGAGGTGACAGAGGTATTGGAGTAGGTAGATGGCAAGTAAAATTGATATTATCAATTATGCTTTCTATCTCATAGGGGAGACAGGGATAGAATCCCTTGAAGAAGGTTCAAAAAAAGCTGATATTGCGAGCGGGTTATATCCGCTCGCTTTAGAAGATTTTCTCGGTGAGTATAAATGGTATTTCGCAACAAAAAGAATGAATCTTAGTTTAGAAAACGATGATAATGACGGAGATTACAAGTATTCATTCTATTTGCCGGATGATTTTATTAAAATCGTTGATGTGAATTTTGATGAGAATGCAGAATACAGGCTGGAACGAGGCTTGTTGTATTATGGTGATGATGAAGTAACTCTTAGATATGTGTTCAAGCAAGAAGATATAAATGTGTTTCACCCGAAAGCAAGAACTGCATTAGCTTATAATCTTGCAAGTAAAATCGTATATCCGTTGTTTAGGGATGACAGAAACCTTGCTGTTTTTGAACAAAAGTATCTTATAGCGCTTGAAAAGGCGAAACAATTTGATGGAGGCAACTATATAGGGCTAGATAATTCTACAGAGGACGGCCTAGAATGGAAGAGTATGTAATAAATAATTTTATTTTCGGGCAAGTTTCTAAAAAGATGAGAGGCCGTACTGATTTAGCGCTATATAGAACTGGGTGCAATTTATTAAAGAATTATCTTATTTATCCTGAGAGCGGAGCAATTGTAAGATTCCCCGGAACTTGGTATGTAGCCGATGCTTTAGGGGAAGACAGTCAGATATTTGATTTTGTTGATACTTCCGGGAATGGATTTATAATAGAGATTAACGGCGGGACAATACTCCCTAGAAGTGAAAGCAAGGTATATCCATCAATAGATATAGCAACCGGGCTCGGAATAACTTATAGTGCAGATGCTTTAAAAGAGGTTGATTATGCTTATATGCTTAATCAAATGTATTTTGTTCATAGAGATTATGAAGTCCTTAAATTAGTTTATGACCCTGCAACAGATACTTTTACAGCCTCTACCCCGGTTTTTAATCCAACAGGTGGGACGTTACCGGCTAAAACAGGTGGCTTTACCGGTGCTGGGAATAGGCCGGGAGTTGTTTCATTTAAAGATGGGAGGCTCATATTAGGGAGTAATACAAATTATCCTAATGTTTTTTGGATGGGAGTAGTTTATGACTCAACAGGATATGGGTTTGATGATTTTGAAATACCGGCGACTATTGTTGATTCTTCTCCGATAGAGATAATCTTGGCCGAGAGTAACGGGTCAATAATAAGAGCAATAGAACCGTCTAGGGGATTAATTGTAATTACAGATACATCGGCGATAGAGATTTTTTATACAGATGGTACAACATTTACGCCTACAACTATTCCTACACAAAGAGTGCGTAGTGGATATGGCGGTGAACAGTCTTTGAGTGTCAAATACGACAACAGTGTCGTTTTTGTGCAAAGAGGTGGGGTTAAATTGCGGCTTGCAATAATAGCAAGCGATCAGGATATTTATAATGCGCCGGATTTAACCGCATATAATGATGAGTTGTTAGTTTCAAAAGCAAAAAAAATAGCTGTTCAGACAATACCGTTTGAAGTTTTATATAGTGTTACTGGTGATGGCGATATAGTTGCATTAACTTTATCAAGAGGGGCTAATGGTGGATTAATCCCCGGATTTTCATTAATAGAGACAGACGGCAAATATAAATCTATATGTATCGTAAACTCTAAAGATAAAGAAAGCGTTTGGGTTGTTGTAACTAGAGAGAATGGAACGTTTATAGAGAGATTGCATAGTATAAATTATGATGAGTCAAGTTTTATGTATCTTGATTCTAGCGTTGAATGGGAAGCTCCCGGTAGTGAAACGGCAACATTAGCGAATGATGCTACCACTGGCGAGCTATTGATAACACTAGGAACTGGGAGCACATTAGTTGCGGGTGACTATGTAGAGATTACAGATACAGGGAGTAATGACTTAGACGGGTTATATGTCCAGTTGGACCCGGCCGGTACTTCCCCTACATTCAGATTATTTGACGCATATACTGGGAATAGCATTTATACTACATATTCAGGAAGTTGCACGATAAGGCAGGCCAAAAATACATTGTCAGGGCTTACTCACTTAGAGGGGCAAGAAATAGGGGTTGTTGTTGATTATTCTGCCGTATCGAATGAAACTGTAGTTTCCGGAGCGATAACGAGTGATGTTTTTGGCCATCATATAATAGCCGGGCTGAATAATGAGTCAGTAGTAGAACCGTTAAATGTTGGAATATTGAAAAGCAAATTTAAAATCACGCCGAGAATTGTTATAGAATTAATTGATAGTAAAGGTGGATATATAGAAGTTGATAATGACGTATATCAGTTGCCTAATCAAGACACATTTGTTTTAGACGAGCCATTCCCGTTATATACAGGGGCGATTGAAATGCCTATAAGCGGTCATTATAATCTGTCTTCAAGTGTGAAGATTAAGCAAACGGATCCGTATCCGCTAACTATTGTTAGTTTAATTGAATTAGTTGACATATCGGGGGTTAAATAATGGAATGGATAGCTTTAGCAATGTTTGCAATCCAGCTTGGCGTTACGATTTATGACGCATTGGCGCAATCACAAAGAATACAGCAAGAACATGATTATAACCAAACTAATTTAGAAATCCAACATCAACAGGAAGTTACTAATATCCAGCAACAATATTACAACACAGAAGCCGAGATTAATACAGTTGAGGATAAAGTAGTTGATGCTTTTACTAACATGAAAATCTTGCTTAATAATATTGATGTTATAAAGAAAAATGCTGATATAAAACTTAATCAGTTATACGAGCAAGACCAAAAGCAACGTGGAGCGATTTTTTCTAGTGGATACTCTAACGGGTTTATGCTATCTGATATTCAGAAAGAAGTGATGGAGCGCAATAGTTTAGGGATTAAAGCTGATATGCAGACTGTTGAACAGGAAGAAGAAACAAAAATAGCTGACACAAAGACACAAATAGAAAATCTTGAAAGTTTTGTTAAGAAATATTATGGGGAAGATGCTTATAATTCTATTTTACAACAAGTTGGTGATGTGAATAAAGATAATAAAACTGATGTAATGGATTTAGAGGGACTTGATATAAGTAAAATAGATTTTACAGGTGCTGATGGATATTTGGCGGAACTAAAAAATAGATTGGATCAATATAATCAGCAACTTGGCGGGATTATGTCCTCCGAAGGTAAACAAAATGGAATTGTATTGATAGATTCTAGTACCGGAGAAAGAATAAAATTAGGAACCAAAATCCCTGATGACAGAATACAACTTGGCGATATAAGAGATCCGATTAGTGGAGAGATTATAAAGAAAGGCACTAAAAAAAAGAAGTCCCCAAAAGCTAAAATTAATCTCGCCCCTAAAATAAATTGGAGCCCTTTTGGGGCACCTCCAACAATAAAAATGATAGGATTTTAAAATGAGATTACCGGAATATGAACAAAATCTTTTATATGCTCAAAGGCAGGTAATGAAGAATACTGCCAGTACACCTGCTAGGTTGGCAGATTTGCCACCTACCAGTTATAGAGAGCAATTAATACAAAACAGTATGAAATATAATGAGCAAACAACTAATTTAAATCAATTAACTAATATTGTTCATGCTGGTGCAAACATAGCAAAGATTTTGTTACAAGCTACTGATTTTGCTATAAAAGGGGAGATCAACAGACAGAAATCATTAGGGGCTAATTTCGCTAATCAAGCTATCAGAGATTACAATGCTCAATCAATTATAGAGTCTGAAAATGTTAATACTATAGACCAATCGAAAGCTAATCTTGATAAGATAGAGCAAAAGTATTTAGAAGAAGCGGCGAATCAGTTTGGCGAGGACTCTGTTGCTTATAGCACATTTAGACAGATATTCTCTGGCTATGTCACAAAACGGCTTGACTCTACAATGATGAAGAAGCAGGCCGTTTATTTGAATAGGTTAAAAGAATCGGCAAATAATATAATAACGAGAGGGATAGTAGAGAATGATCCGGATTTAATAAGTCGTGGGGCAGATATGTTACTTACATCGGGGTACTATACAGGCGATGAAGTCGCTGCGATAGTAAATAGTGCAAACTCGAATAGGATAAAACAAGCGTTTGTTGATAAACTCGGCCAAATCCCAGCTAGCAAATTGCAAGAATATCTTTTTGATGGTAAAGGTGATTTGGTACAGTATGGTGTAAGCCAAGAAGAACAAGAATGGTTAAAAAACTTATCTGAGAAAGACAAAGAAGATTTATATAAATCAAAACAATACGTTGATAAAGTAAAAATGGCCAACCTATTGAATTGGCAGAATAGCAACTTTGCTTATTATGCGACACGTGTCCATAACCCAAAAGAGCCATTGACAATAAAAGAATTAGATGCCGCATTGACGCAGAGAAAGATACGGCTAGAACAATATGATAAATTAAGGAATGAGATAGAGAGCCGTGATACGACTGTTAGGAGATCCGTTGATGAGGCAACAGTATATGAGAAATCATCGGAGCTTGTAAACAGATATAGAACCGGGCAGATAAACTATAATGATTTAGTGTTAGGCGCTAGGAGCCTTGTTAATAAATATCAAGTGAAAGACCCGGAAAAAGTAGTAAACACAATAATCAAAAATGCTACAGCTAAAGATTTATATGAAGATTTGCTAGAAAAATATGACAGGGCTAATATATTGAGTTTTAAGCCGAGCAAGAAAGATGCCGGGGATCTCGAAGAATTTAATTCAAAACGTGATGAGTTTTTGAAAAAGGCAAGAGCATTTATTTTTAGAGTACGTGGCGGCGGGATAAATATTAGTCAGAATGAATTTGAGAAAGGGTTACAAAATATTGCAGAAAGTGTTTTTATTGACAAGTTTGATAATCAAGATAAGCTCGATTATCAGACTATACGGAAACATAAAGATGAATACGGTCTTTTCGGTATAATTCCTAAAAGTGATGTTGCAAATATAACTGAGCCGGAAGCGTTAATGAATATGCTTATAAAAGGTGAGGGAATAGGGCTTAGCTTAGATGATACAGATGATAAAGTAAAAAATATTTATGGTAATTTATTTAACAAGTTTACAGAGATAGCGAGAAACAAAGGAATTGTTGGCAAGGCTGTTCAAAGCATAGATAAAGATACATTATTGCCTATTTATACTGTAACAACTAAAGATGGGATAAGACAGTATATGCTTGATTATAAGCAGACTGATAAAGGCGGGGCTGTGTTAAATCTGGTAAGCAAAGATGAATTTTTTAAGAGACACCCAAATCTAGCTTTTGGAGAAGATTACGGCCAAGTAGTTGGTGATTCAGATATAAACGGAGTTGATAACCGCTTAGTTTATATGCCGGATATTGAAAGCAAAGAGGGGACTTTAGCCGGGCTTAATTATATTCCTTTTACAGATTTCAAGTTCATTAGTACATTTGGGCGAGGATATGCGGTAAGTTATTTGGGCGATAAAGATGAAATCAAGAGTATAACGAGAGAGCAATTTTTTAATGATATTGAATTACGCAAAAAGTTTTATATTTACAATGTTGATAGAAGCCGATTTATAGGCAATTTGCCGAACCTAATTAATAACAAAGATTCACTGGAAGTAATTTGGAATATGATAGAAATATACCAGAGGAAGAATAGAAATAATGAGTGATGTATCGAGAGAGTTTTATATTGCAGATGATGTTAAAAAAATAACCTCGCCATCGTATTTTAAGAAAGATGATTTAAAAGATTTTAAAGTTGTTGATGGAAAACTAATAGAGCCTACAGATAAGGTTAAGTTTGAAGATTTGCCTTCTGTTGTAAAAGCCTTAAACAATTCTATAGACAATAAATTTAGTGATTTAATCACTAATCCTAACATTGTAAAAAAAATCGGTGAGTCTAATAATCCTGCCGCCGAAGAAGCTAAAATCAAGAATAGCATTTATCTTAGCAAAATATTGAATGTCCCGTTTGATGCTGTATATCAGAATTATGATAGTTACTCTACAAAGGTTATAGGTGGGAAAAGTTCAGACCCGTTGAGTGATTATGATATTATCCAGCGGGCTAAAAAGACAGGGGAATTATCTGTTGAGCTTAACACACTAGGGTGGAAATGGTTAACTGGCAAGGCTACAGATGAAGATATAAAGAGAATTGATGAGATATTGAAGACTATGCCTCAAGATTCTGTAGATTTTCATAGAGGTTTTTTGACTAATTTACAGAGAGCTTTTTGGCAAAACTGGGGAATAATTAGGGAGGGGATAAAGTACGGGATCAATGAAGGTCTTGTTCCGGGAGCCGCCGCCGGGTTGGGAACAGTATTGTTAGATACTGCACTGGGAGGGCCTGCGGGGCTCGCTTTATCCCCTGCCACTTTTTTAACTGCAACGGCAATAGGCGTGTCTTCTGCTGCCGGGCGATATATTGCTAAAATGGAAGCGGGCAGCGAGTTTATTGACTTAATGCAGACCAAATATACTGATAAAAACGGTGTTACACATGATTTGCCGTTGTCTATAAAGAAAGTAATCTCTTATACAGTTGGAGCAATAAATAGCGCATTAGAGTTGAGCCAGTTTGAGACTTTATTTACAGGGAATATTGTATCAAAGCCATTAAGAGCGGCGGCCGATAAGGTTTTTAAGAAGATTTTTAAAAAAGCCATAGCAACAAAAGCCTTAAAATCAACAGTTGTAAAATATGCAAAGGATTTGGCAATAAAAAGTGTGTCTGAGGTCAGTCAAGAATTGGCGCAACAGTTAATAAGTGATACCGGAGTGTTAATTGCTAGAGTTGCTAATGATGAAAAGATTGACAAAGAATATGCGAAGCAATTAGTTACACAATATTATGGATTGGCGATTGATACATTTTTAGTGTCCAGTGTTTTAGGGGCGGGCCCGCAAGCATTAGAGACTGTAGGCGGCTCACGAGCGCATGCAATTGAAGTCAGACACAAAATAGATAATCTTGTAAAAAATGCAATAAAAGACTTTAACCCTGAAACTGATACCGTAGAGGATTTAATGGCAAAAATAACCTCTACAGATGAATGGCAGGAATTAAAAGCAAAAGAGCAACAAAAAATAAAGACTAAAGCTAGTTCTACCGCCGAAGCTATTGCCAGCTTGCAAGAGTCAAAAGAGCCTATTAGAACAAAGCCGTTATCTGAGTTGAGAGAAGAAGATTTAAAAGAGAAAATTGATAAAGCATGGGAGCAATACAAGCAAGAAAATGTAGTAAAAAATGAAGCTGTAGAACGGCAAATATTTGAGAAGAAAAAGCGCAAAGAATTGCAGGCTATTACTCCATTGCCTGAAGACACATTGAAGGAAGAATATAAAAGCTATGTAGAAGAAGCTCATAAAATTGGAGTAGAACCTGTAAGCGAAGAAGAATACAGAAATATGCGAGGCGAAAATATATCGGACCTAAAAATATACTCTATGGATAAAGAGCAAAAACATTTAGCAATTTTTTCGGAAGTGCTCGATAATCTTAAAGAGCAAATAAAGAAGACTAAGGACGTCCCGGATATAGTCAATAAAATGGTTGCTAATATAGAAGACTCTATATTAAATGCTAGCGAAAATCTTGAACAGGGATTTAGTGTAAATGATTTGGTACTACAAACAAAAGATGAGATTAGAGTTTTAGACGAGCGGATAAATAAACTACAAGCACAATTGCAAAATCCTTTAGATAATGAGATCCGCAAACAAATATACGGGGAGCTTGCTAATCTTAGAAGCGAAAAATTTGATAAGCAAATGATGCTTGATAATTATGATAGTCTGTTAAATAAAGCATTTAAAAATTATTACAGGTATGATTCGTTTGTCAGAACGATAAAAGACAGGATTAGCAGATTACAAAAATATATTGCTGACAGGCAAGGCTCTGATTTTGTAATGAATAGTGAGCAAGTTGTAACTGATTTAATGAATGATCCTAACTTTAGAAAAGCTGTAGGATTAGAGCCAATAAGAGGTGCTACAGAGAAAATAAATGTAGATGAAAAGACTTTTGATAAATATATGACACTGGCAATAAAAGCCGGATATTTCTCTGGCGGAGAGGCCAAAAGACAAGAGATGTTGGCGGACTGGATATTAAAGAAAAATAGAACGTCTTATGAAAGATTATTGAAAGATACAATTAACGAAAATATAAATGCAATATTAAAAACAGAGTCTAAGAATGTATCGTCAAAGAGAGCTTTGCAAATAGAATCTATAAAAAAATTGGTTTCAGATTTTGATTTAAGTAAAAGAACTGTAAATGAATTATATGATTTAGTTGAAAAAGCTACCGATCCGGAAAGTGCTACAAATATTGATGATATTATTCAATCAATGATTGATTTGCAATTGGATACCGCTAATCCTGAAATGACAGTAAAAAATATTGTTAAGCTAAGAGATTATGTTGATTTTCTGAGATTTATTGGCAAGAAAGAGTTAGAGGAATTAAAAAAGCCTCAGATGATGCTTGAAGCGGAGCTTAAAGATGCGGCGATAGAGAAACTCGGTGAGAAAGGTATTACTGCTCCAAAAGGAAGTGAATTAGCCAGACAAGATGTAAAAGGATTTAAAAAGCTTGCCAATGGGCTAAAGGTATTTGCTATGATGCCTGCCGAATGGGCTAAAAGAATCGGTGGGGATAAATGGGTTGATTTATTTGTTAAAGACAAATTGATGAGTAAAAGAGAAGAACTTATTAATGAAGAACGCCGTGCCTCATTGGTAAGAAATTTTATAAATGATATTGGTGAAAAGCCAGATGTATTTTTTGATACTAGAGTTATTGATGGCAAAGAATATCAAGTGCAAGATTTAATGTATTATTATCTTGGTCGCAATAATGAATTAACAAAAGAAGCGCTGATTAATGCAAATGGTATATCGAAAACTTTTTTAAATAATGTTGATAAATACTTAACAGACAATGAAAAGTTAATCGCCGAAGAAATCGCAGATGATTTTCAGAATGTTTATCCTAGATTATCTAAAGCCTATGAGCAGTTAACAGGTAAAAGATTAGGGTATCAGAGGAACTGGGTCCCACAGATACGAGAGCTTGATGTAACAAGTGCAGATATTGACAGTAATATTGCAAATCTGATGTTACTTGGAGTTGATGTCAAGCAAACTGGCGTATATAAAAGTTTTACTTTTGAAAGGATAGGCGGGCAAGCACCTATAAGAACAGATTTATACGGGCTTTGGCGTGATATGGTACCGAAACAAGAACATTATATATCTTCTGCCAGACTTGTTAGTGTTATGAAAAGAGTAATCGGCGATGATAAAGTGAAGCAGGCCATTATAAATAAATATGGTAAATCATGGGTTAGGGAAATAGAAAAATATATAGATGCTTATGCTAGCCCGCAATCATTGCATGCTACCGATTTTCTTTCACGAATGTTTAGATGGGTAAAAAACGGTACTGCAATTAGCGCTCTTACATTAAACGGGCCGGTTATAGCTAGAATGCCAGTATCAATTGTTTTTTATCCGATGAAATCCGGGATCCCGCATTTTTTCTCAGCAGTAGGCCAATTCATAAAAGACCCTCGAGGTGTATATGAATTTGTTAAAGAGAGAGACCCGGCCACTATTAGAAGCGGTACAGAATATGAATTTATGAACATGAAAAGCAAGAATGATTTATTAGAATTAAAAGACAAAATAATAAAAGGGCTTGTTAAGCCGATTGAAATAGCAGACAGATTAACGAAGGTTATAGGCTGGAAGGCGGTTTATGATTCAGTGATGGAAGATACAGGGAATGAATATCAAGCAATAAAAGAAGCTAGATATTGGACTGATTTAACGCAACCTACAGGTGATAAAACTGCATTACCCGGTATTTACAGAAGTCATGAGTTTTTATCTTTATTAAATCTTTTTACACAACAGCCTGTTAAGATTTTTAACTTGTTACATTACGAAATTACTGGTATGATTAAAGAAGGAGATTATGGCGGCGCTTTACTTGGGTTATTAGGCGCCGGGCTTTCAATGAGTGCAATGTGGATGATAAGCAATAGGCGGTTACCTGAAAAAGAAGAGGATTATTTAGAAATGTTTGGTGGCGGTTATTTAAGCACATATCCTATTGTTGGCAAAGCATTACTCGCCTTAACTCGCTCTCAATATCCTTCTCATCCTTCCTATGTTGATATAGTGAAGCCTCTAGCAGATTTGGCAACTAAAAAAACATATCAAACTCCAGAAGGGAGAAAAAAACTAGCGAAAGATTTTTTACGGTCTTTGGCCGTTTCAACGAAAATGCCTTATGTGGGCCCATATAGAATTATAAAATCAGTAGAGAATAGCGACCCTAGTTACTTTTTTCTTGGCGGTCCGATAGGGGCTGAAAAATGAAAAACGACACGTGTGTCGTTTTTGGGAGGTAAGACATGGTTCCTACTACCAATGCAGTTACAAATCATATTTGCAGTAGCAGTGTAACAGAATATGTATATACATTTAAAATAGTAAAATCGTCTGATTTAAAAGTGGTTTGGACTGATACAAACGGTATTGAATATCCTTTGACCGAAGGGACGGATTATACAGTTTCCGGAGCTGGTAATGACTCAGGCGGGCATATAACATTAGTGACTGCAAAAGCTGATGGCACATTAACTCTTTATAGAGATGTTGAGTTAACACAGGATACAGACTTGAAGCCTAGATCCAATTATCCTGCAAATGTTTTAGAATCTTTATTTGATAAAGTAATAATGATAGAGCAGGCGCTAAACGAGAAAATGAATAGGGCGCTTAGATTGCCGTTATCTGATACCGGCGAGATGGAATTGCCGAATAAAGACTCCAGAAAGAATACATATTTGTATTTTGATTCTAACGGAGATGTAGAGCCTTATCCCGGGGCGCCTCCGAAATACTGGATCCCGGCTCACACGTACTCTAGCGGTGAATTAACACAACATGGTGGAGTGCTTTATAAATCACTCATAGATAATAATATAGGCAATGAACCCGGTGTTGCTACAGCGGCTTGGGAGATTTATAATTCATTTGGTACTGAATGGCAAGAAGGCATAACATATAATCAATATGAAGTCGTAACTAGACAAGGGAACTTCTATAAGTCACTTGTTAATAATAACAAAGGCAATGATCCGTTAACGGATACTACAAATTGGACGATAGTTAATATTTCCGGCGGCACTGTATGGCAATCAAATGAAACCTATAATATTAATGATATAGTTCAATATGGCGGAATATTTTATGTTTCTTTGATTAATACTAATATTGACAATCAACCAGATACATCGCCTACAGCTTGGCGCAAACTTGAGGCATCTAAAATATATGTGGAAGATTCAGCAGGGCTACTCAAGAATGACAATGTAGAAGGTGTGCTAAATGAATTAGCACCTATCAGAGCAAAGTATGAAATCACAGATGCAACTGATGTTACGGTAAACCTTCCCGATGCTAATGGGCAGACGGCAGAACGCACTTATTGGAGAACAGGAAGTGGGGCAGGGAAAGTATTGTTTAGTACATACGACCCCGGCACAGGGGCACAGACAATAAACGGAGAACCTGCTAGTAACTGGTATTTAGAAGGGGATGGAGAAGTAATTAAGTTAGCACCAGTTAATGGAAACTGGCAAGTAGTACAACATGATGCTAGAACTGTTGTTGTATCTGCTACGGATGGCGGAGGGCAAACATTTAGTAGTGGCGGGTTTACTGTAGTTAAATGGGCTAATGAAATAACTGATTCTCATTCTGCTTATGACCCGGCTACCGGAACTTTCACTGTCCCTATATCTGGGACGTATGAAATCAGAGCAGGGTTAGCACTTGATACTTCCTATGGGATGGAAATAGATTTGTTTGTAGATGGTGTTAGAAAAAAATTGGTTGCATCAACATTTGGTAGCAATGCCGCTCAAGGAAGTTTAATATATGATTTAACAAAAGGGCAATCTGTGCTATTTGAATTGTATCAAGCTAGTGGTGGGACTGTAACATCGATTGCATCTACATATTTGGGTATTTTAGAAATACGGCTAATAGCAGTTAGAAAGAAACAGTAGGAGGCTTTATGAACCTAATACAAGCTCTTAAAAAAGCACTTTACCAAAATTGGCAATCCGTAGGAGAGACTCAGTATGCTATTGAAGAAAATGGCAATGAGGTTTTAATAGCCTTTCAAGGCAGTATGGATTGGATAGACTGGCTTTTAAACTTCTACGTAATCCCGTATAAAGATATGGAACAACCGTTTTATGTTCATGGCGGATTTTTAAGACAATACAAAAATGTGCGAGATATAGTCTTAGATGCGTGCAAAAAAGCGGAGAAGGTTTCTTTAGTAGGACATAGTTTAGGCGGGGCTTTGTGTATCCTAGCACACGAAGATTTGCGATTTCATTACCGAAACTTGACTATACATACATACACCTTTGGTGCTCCAAGAGTGTTGGCAGAAAAGAGTGGTTGTGACGTGTTTATACTAAGATTAGTTTATGGTGGTGGCACAAATCTTACAAAATTAATTAATGTAGTAAATGGTAATGATATAGTTCCACAATTACCGTTTTGGTATATGAAAAATATTGCTACTAAACATATTGGGGAACCTGAGAAATGGTGGAAGTTTTCAATAAAGCAACACATGCCTGATAGTTATTTTAAATCATTGGAGAAGTAGAATGAAAGTTTATTTAGGTGGTACTTGCAACGAATCAACATGGAGAGAAAAACTAATTAAAATGTTAAAAATAGATTATTTTAATCCTATTGTTGAAAATTGGAATGAGGAAGCACAGAAGCGAGAAATCTATGAACGAAAACATTGTGATTTTGTTTTATATGTTATTACTCCGAGAATGAAAGGTGTATATTCTATTGCAGAGGTTGTTGACGATTCAAATAAAAGGCCAGAGAAAACATTATTCTGTATCATTAAAAAAGACGGTGGGCATAAATTTGATGAACAGCAATTATACTCTCTTAATGCAGTAAAAAATATGATAATAAGAAATGGCGGGAGAGTATTTGAAGATTTAAAAAGTGTAGCGGATTTTTTAAATTCCTATACTGGGGGATAAAATGGAAGATAAAGAAAGAAGAACAAAGTATAGGCTTGCGGAAAAGAGAGCTTTCATTGCAATTGTAGTAGGAATATTAACAATTGTGATGATGGTTGGTGGGGTTGGTATTTCTCTTATATCTTGGAAAAATTATCAAGATTACAAAACAGAAACCTTGATCAAAAAAGATAAAGAACAAGATATAAGATTATTAAAGGTAGAGGATGCGATAAACTTAAACAAACAGCAGTTATCGGCGATTAATGCAAATCTCAATTATATAATACGGATTTTAACAAATAACGGGAGAGATCCGAAATGAAAAGTCTTGCTATTATCCCAAATGGTTTATTGGAAATTAAACAGGTTTATGGTAATCCGGACCTAAATCATGACGGGACTCTTGATCATTGGTTTGTAAAAAACAGGCTTGATATTTTTGAATTGCCTTATCCAATGGTATTAAGCTGGAAGCCGTCTGTGCATGTAAAATATATTCAATGCCATATTGATGTTGGAGAAATTATAATTGATGCTTTCACTGAAATTCTAAAACATAAAGGGGAATCATATCTTGAAAGCATGGGTTATAATGTTTACGGCGGATGTTTTAATTTCAGGCCAAAACGTAATAATCAAGGGTTGTCAGTGCATTCATGGGGTGTTGCGATAGATATAAACCCGCATATTGCACCTTATGGCAAAGAAGGGAGTCAGCCCGGGTTTATAATTGATGCTTTTTGTAAAAGAGGTTTTGAATGGGGTGGTACATGGAAGTACAAAGACCCTATGCACTTCCAAGCATGTAGGGGGTATTAGATGGGATTATTTGATTTTTTTAAGCCAGCCGGCGATACTGTAAAAGGTGTCTTAAATGGGGCAAGCAATGTGGTTAAAAGTGTAGGTGATGCCTCTACTAGAATAAGAGAGGCAATAACAGGGGATCTGCCTAGTGATGTTAAGTTAAAACTAGAACAAATTGCGGCAGAATTAGAGAAACAAAAAGTTGACCTAGATAAAACAATAATTGAGACAACAAATCAGATAAACTTAGAGTATGCAAAAAAGTCTGGATGGTTTTTTTCTGGTTGGAGGCCAGCTTTTGCATGGATTGGTGTAGTAGGGTTTTTGTTAAATTATGTGTTATTCCCATTGGCTAATCTTGTTTTGAAATTGTATAAAATAGATTTCCAGTTGAGTATAGATGTAAGCGAGTTATACCCGCTAGTTCTTGCTTTACTAGGATTAGGCACTATGAGAACGGCTGAGAAGAAGGCGGGAGTACATAATGCACATTGAAAAACGACACGCGTGTCGTTTTTGGGAGGCGTTACATGGCGAAATTAACTTATAGACAAAGAAAAAGGTTAAAATCTAGTTCGTTTGCAATTCCTTCAAAGCGCAAATATCCGATAAATGATATATCTCATGCGCGCAATGCTCTTGCAAGAGTTGCACAACATGGGACGCCTAGTGAGAAAACGCAGGTAAAGAGAGCAGTTTATAAAAAATATCCTTCTCTCAAGAAGAAAAAATAATTTTTTCTTTTACCTTTTTACCCTTTTTATAATATTCAAGTGTGATTTCTTTGTCTCTAAAAAATATTTTTCTGTTTTTTATATGGTTTTTTGCTTCTGTAACATTTCTTGCGTCAAATTCATATGTTACTACAGAATCAGTTGCGATAAAATACATAAGCCCTCCTAATTCATATCCCATTCTAACGGCTTCCAGCCGTTTTCTGGGAGTTTTCGCATTTCGTCTTTTTTTAACTTTCTTATTATTTTAAATTGGTGTCTTTTTGCAACATAGACTAAATCTTTGGAATAACGCAAGTATGGGAAATCGCCTCTTAATAATACGGCACAACGTTCTGGAGATTTGCGTATTGCTTCTAGCCAAGTCATTCTATCACCTCGTAAATGTCAAGTTTTATCATATTAGGTTGATTTTTAAGTCTATTCTGTTTTTCAACAAAGTATCCTATGATTTGATTATCGTTTTTAATTATATTTGCCGCCTCCAAACTATCAAATATTGGTTTTAGTAGGCTATCTGCGTCACGCCGTTTATCTATGATGAACAATATTTCTATGTATATCTTGCTTTTTATTTTGTGTTGCGGCTGGATAATCCAACTATTTATCAGTGCTCTCTTAAAATTCCTGTATTTTCTAGTTGTAATTATCCGGCCATTTTTTGAGATCATGTGTCTCTGGTTGGTCCCGGCGACTTCACCTGTATAGAACAATGTGTATTTATGGACTAATTTTTTATTTCCAAATACTGATACTAACATGTGTCACCATTAGAATGGAATATCATCATCATATATTGATGTGTTTCGTGTTGGTTCGCTTGTTTCCTGTATTGGTGCGACCTGTTGCTTATTCCCGGGCCCAAAAGACAATTCATCGACTGCTAGAGAATAACTGCGCCTTTTATTCCCGTTACTATCTTCCCAGTCATTTGTGTTCAATTTGCCATATACAATAACTCTCTGCCCTTTTGAGAGATATTGTTCGACTGCTTCCCCTCGTTTGCCAAACATTACACATTCCATAAATAATGTCTTTTTATAATCTCCATACCCGTTGTTATTTGCAAGTGTAAATTTCAGCAAAGCTGTCCCTGATGGAGTATATCTCAACTCTGGGTCTCTGGTTAAATTGCCTTCTAGTACAAACATGTTAATCATACTACTTTCCTCCCTAATTTTTTATTAAACATATCAATTAACGATATGTTTGGATTTTCCTGTTTTAATTTTTTAATTTCTTCAATTTCTTTCCGTTCTAATTCTATTTTCATTTTTGCTAGCTTGCAATCTTTTGCATGTCCCCAGTAATACCCACAATACGGGCATTTCTTAGGCACTTTGATATTTGCAAGTTGTATTTTATCTATTACCGAATGGAATATTGTATATCCATATCCGGCTTTTCTTACAAATTGTTTAACACTATCAACTTTGTCATTAAAGAAAATTACGGCATAATCTAATAAGGTATCATATCCATATTCTTCGAGATCTCTTTTTAAAAGCATTCCTTCTTTTGCTGTCCATCTTGGTTTATACATTTTCCCATCTTTATTTGTCCTAGTGCCTTTTATTTCAAATGCTTTATTATTATACATCATAAAATATTCTGTGATGAATTTTTTATAGTTATCTTTTACAATTATTCTTATTGCTTCTTTTTTATTTATTTTTATTTTTTCAATATACCCGAGCGCAATTAATCTTCTTATTGATAGGTTTATGATGTTTCGACTGAGATCCAATTTTTCTTCTAATAGAGGCTCATAGTTTATTATGAAGTCATAAGTTGAAATATATAAATATATTATTTTGTCTGCCATTCCTAATGTTTTATTCTCCATTAAGTTAATATCAATTATTGCTTGCTTTCGCATCTGAGTCTCCTTTTAATATGTCAATTTCAATGTTTAACAAAGCTATGCGAGCATTAATATTTATAAGGTCTTTTCTCATTTTGTTTATTAATGCTCTCTGATTTACTATTTCCTCTAACAATACTTGTATTTTAGTTTCTATTTCAGTCATACATACCCCACTCTCATATTTTTTATATCTAAATAAAATATCCTTAATTTCTTGCGGCTTTTTCTTATTTCTTCCGCAATATCGGCCACTTTTGTATTGTCACTATTTATTCTAAATCTGTATTGTGGCTTCTTCCTTACTTTTACCATGTATTTGAATTTTGGCTCGTTTATTGGTCTAAGATAATGGATAAGCCCTTGTTGGTTTTTAAAATATACTGCATAGTCTTTTATATTGCTTGGTAGATTATTTGGGATTTCTATAATGTATGCTTCAAGCGCTTGTTGTAAGACTGTACGACGGGGTTTCTGTTGTTGATATTCCCAAAACCTTATCGTTTCGTCCATTTAACTCTCCTTTTTTTATTCTTGATATTAGCATGGCCGCTTGAGCTTTTGTCATATTTTTCGAGTCCCAGCCTTTCATGGTTAGAAACCTTTTTTGTGCCGGTGTTGCTGGTCCGAAATAAGGCTTATAACCTTTATTGAATAGTATATCTATCAACTTTGATGCCTGTGCTTTTGTGAGCTTTTCAAGATTAACGATATTATAACGACTTAATATTTCAGCCTGTTTCATTGTTATGTGGCCTGTTAATTTTTTGCCGTTATAGTGAATATCAAACTCCCCGCTTATATCCTCGCCTACTAATTCTGCTGTAGCAAATGGGTCGAATGCAACGAAATTATATTTCTTTACTATTAGCCGTTCTTTTACTCCGAGCAATGAGTAATAGCGCTCTCTAGTCTTATCAAGGGTTTCTAAGAGATCCGTCCCGTTTTCATCTAATAGTTTTTCTGCACGTTTCCTAATTTTTTCTTCATACCCTGCTGTTGCGAATAATTCAAATGGGGTTACAAGTTTTAACTTATCTGAATTGTATGTAAATTCAACTAGTAACAGCGATTCTTTTCCGGGGTGTAATCTTGTGCCCCTTCCTACTACTTGTGCATATAGTGGCCTAGAAGTGGTAGGTCTTAGCATTACTATTGCTTCAACACTTGGTTCATCAAACCCTTCTAGAAACAGATTGCAAGAGGCTAGATGGGTTATATTGCCATGAGAAAAATCATAAAGAACTTTTTTCCTTTCTTTTGTCTTGTGTCCTCCAAACAGGTAGGCCGCTTTTAATCCTATTCTATTTAATTCTTCTGCCAATAGCCTTGAAGACTCAACATTTGGCATGAATATCATTGTCTTGAGTCCTTCTGTTTGTTCTTTGATATTGATTGCTATTGGCTTTATATAGTTTATCATTACAGCGGCTAGGTCTTTATCTGTATAGTCCCCTCTTACTATATTAAGACCTCTTAAATCAATATCAAAGTCTGTTACTTTCTTCCCTATTATTTTTACAAGCCAATTATCTCTTATAGCTTTATGTAATGGATATTCATATGCAATTTCATCAAATATATCACCAAGTTGTTTATTATCTGCTCGGTCCGGGGTCGCTGTTACACCTAATACATTGGCAGTAGAAAAATAATTTATTATTTGCTTATAAGATTTTGCCGGTGCGTGATGAGCTTCGTCTATCGTTAATAATCTAAAATCATTAGGGAAACGGTGCAGCCGTTCCTTTTTCAACGACTGCACCGATGCGACTATCACTTTAGAAGTTGTATTTGCAAAATACTTTGCCTTTTCCTTATCGGCTATTATTCCTGACTGATTATAAATTTTATTAATTGCTTGGTCTATCAGTTCTTCTCTGTGTGCTATTATTATATTTTTCTTATTATTTTTTGCTATTCTTCTTGCGATTTCCGAAAAGATAATTGTCTTGCCTAATCCTGTTGCCATTATAATTAATGGATTTTTCTTTTCTTTTAGCACTTCTATAGTTTTAATAACTGCTTCTTTTTGATAATCCCTAAGTTCCATTTTACCACTCCGTTGGTTTTGATATCCCTGTTAATCCATTCATACAATAATCACATTTAACGTTTTTCCCGTTTTGCCTTATTACTCCTTCGCCGGAGCACTTAGGGCATATTTGCAGATTTTTTGGATTCCACGTATCCAGTCTTAGTGCCATATCTTTTATATTGCCAAACATATCACCAAGCCCTACAGGGGTTGTATGATTTCTTGTTGCCGCAAGCACTTCATAGGTCTTTAACATATACTGGATAAGCGGTTCTAGATATTGCCAATATTCATATTGTGATTTCTCTTTTTTTACTTTTTCTGTCGGTGGGCTTTGTTCGTTTTCTGGAATTGCCGGGAGATCTTCTTCAAAAGCGACACGTGTGTCGTTTTTGGCTTCTTCTTTTGGCTCTTCTTGTTTTGGGGTTTCGAGTAGCTTATAAGCTGTTGAGAGTTTGTCAACATCTATACTTTTTATTTTCTCTCTGTTCTCATATACTTTCATGTATCTTTGTGCTGTACGTGGAGAGAA
>Ga0256914_1000408_pt1 | contig 42327 bp, 35 predicted proteins | sample HulkmetaG_FD_191571 | JGI IMG/M metagenome (GOLD analysis project Ga0256914, IMG submission 191571) | Hydrothermal chimney microbial communities from Main Endeavour vent field at the Juan de Fuca Ridge, Pacific Ocean - Hulk | ecosystem: Environmental > Aquatic > Marine > Hydrothermal vents ... | reverse complement strand
GAAAGGTGAAAGATCATGAGAGGAAAAACCTTAGATGTATGTGTTGCAGGTTGTGACAAAACAGCACTTAATTTTGTATTAATGTTTGATTCTGAACCCTTTACCAAATTAGATGTAAGGCTTTGTGCTATATGTGTTTTAGACAAAGAAGAAAGTGAGGAGCTTATAAGATTTGCAAAGGCTAATAACATAGCAATCATAGAAGATCTTGATAAGATTTCATCCTCTAATTTCGACCTCTTTTTTATACCAGATACGAATTTTTTAACTCAAATAAAGTCTGATCTTATTAAAAACGAGTTTAAACCATATATTGTGGAGCCCAATACTTGTAGGCTGATATATAAGCTCTATGAAACACATATTGAAGGTAAAAAGGCAGAAAAAAAGTTTTATAGTGTTTTTAAAAGTGCAAGAGATGCAATTATTATTTTAGATCAAGATTTAAACATACATCAAGCAAACCAAGCAGCAGCCAAGGTCTTTGGTTATGGTTCAAAAGAGCTGTTACATAAAAACCTAAAAGATCTCATTGCTCCTTCTGAAAAAGGATTTTACAAACGTATAAAGGAGGGCAGGGGTGAGCCAATAATCATAAATGCTATAAAAAAAGATGGTACTTTATTCCCTGTGCGTGTTTCTATCTCTTCTTTTTCTCTTAATTCATCGCTTTATTATACTGTTATTTTAAGGGATCAAACCCAGCGTAAAGAGATGGAAGAGAGACTGCTTCAGGCAGAACGGCTTGCTGCAGTTGGTCAGACAGCTTCATATTTGATACATGAGATAAAAAATCCTCTCATAATAATTGGGGGATTTGCCCAACAACTTTTAAAGAGAATTGATCCAAAAGATAGAGACAAGTTAGAGATCATCTTAAAAGAAATAGAACGGCTTGAGTCTCTTATTACAGATGTCAGAGATTTTACAAAATCGATTGAGATAGAGAGAAAGGAGTGTGATTTAAATGCACTTATTCTTGAGACTATATCCTTTTTTAAAGATGAGGCATCTAAATATGGGATAGAAATCATTGTGGAGTTAGACTCTGATATACCTAAGACTATAAAGCTTGATCCTGACTTAATGAAGCAAGTATTAATTAATCTTATAAAGAATGCAATTGAAGCAATAAATGAGCAGGGCAGTCTAAAGATTAGCTCTAGGCTTGAAAAATCTGTTGTAAAGATAGAAATATCAGATACTGGTTGTGGTATTTCTGAAAAATATTTAAAAGAGATATTTAACCCATTTTTTACCACAAAGAAAAAGGGAACAGGATTAGGGTTGACAATCTCCTATAGAATAGTTAAAGCCCATGGCGGAATCATCAAGATAAAGAGTAAAGAGGGCAAGGGTACTACTTGTACGATCTTGCTGCCTATAAAATAAGGAGACAAAGAATATGTATATTGTAACAGGTGGTGCAGGTTTTATAGGAAGTGCATTTGTTTGGAAACTTAACCAATTAGGCATAGATGATATATTGGTTGTAGATAATCTTGGCTCAACACAAAAGTGGAAAAACTTAGTTAACTTAAGATATTATGACTACATACATAAAGATGAGTTTTTAGAAGAGTTATATTCAAACAGATTTTCTAGAATAGAAGCTATAGTCCACATGGGGGCATGCTCTTCAACAACAGAGTTAGATGCAGATTATCTAATGGAAAATAATTTTCATTATACAAAAGAGCTTTCAAAGTTTTGTCTTGCAAACAATATAAGGTTTATTTATGCAAGCAGCGCAGCAACTTATGGAGATGGATCTCTTGGTTTTAGTGATGAACACTCAATTATACCAAGGCTAAAACCTCTTAATATGTATGGATACTCAAAACAGCTCTTTGACCTTTGGGCGCTTAAAAAGGGAATATTAGACAAAATAGTAGGGATTAAGTTTTTTAATGTTTACGGGCCAAATGAGTATCATAAAGGGGATATGAAAAGCGTTGTGTGTAAGGCATTTTATCAGATAAGGGAGACAGGAAAGTTAAAGTTATTTAAGTCTTATAAGCCAGAATATAAACATGGAGAACAGAAAAGGGATTTTGTTTATATAAAGGATTGTGTGGATGTAATGGCTTGGTTTTTAGAAAAAAAGGATGTAAATGGCATATTTAATCTAGGTACTGGAGAGGCACGTACATGGAATGATCTTGCAAAGGCGGTGTTTTCTGCTATGGGAGTAGATACAAACATAGACTATATTGATATGCCTTTGGCAATAAGAGATAAATATCAGTATTTTACCCAAGCCGAGATGAAAAAACTAAAAGATGCAGGTTATAATAAAGATTTTACAAGCCTTGAAGATGCTGTCAAAGACTATATCCAAAACTACCTCGCAAAGGACAATCAATATCTAACAAGTATTTAATGCAAATAAAAGCAATAGCCTTTTATCTATTAGGAGAAAAAAGTGCTTTATTATCAACATCTTACATCCTTTTGGATAGATTTAATAGTGTTTGTTGTTGGGCTATGTATTGGTAGTTTTTTAAATGTGGTTATAGTTAGGCTTCCCAATAGAGAATCTATAGTCTTTCCAGCCTCTAAGTGTCCAAACTGTGGTTACAAGCTTAGGTGGTGGGAGAATATTCCACTTATAAGTTTTATCTTGTTAAGAGGTAAGTGTAGTAAGTGTTCAGCACCTATTTCTATTCGTTATCCGATTGTAGAACTTTTGACTGCTATCTTAAGTGTATGTTTGTGGTTTAGATATCACTTTAACATTTATATGTTTTTAGGATACCTTTACTTTATAAGCGCTTTAATTGCTATATTTTTTATTGATCTTGAACATCATATTATACCAGATGTAATATCACTTCCTGGTATATTAATAGGAATCTTAATGTTTAGTATTGTTCAAGGACTTTCTCCAAAGGATTCTTTAATTGGAGCTTTGGTTGGAGCAGGGCTCTTTGAACTAATACGTTTAGGTTACTTTTTTATAACAAAAAGAGAGGGTATGGGCTTTGGAGATGTAAAGTTAATGGGTATGATAGGTGCATTTTTAGGCTGGCTTTATATCCCAATAGTTATATTTTTTAGTGCACTAATTGGTACCTGTTATGCTCTTTTGTTGATGTTTTTAAATAGAGCAAAAAGGGATACAAGGATACCTTATGGTCCATTCTTAGCTATAGCAGCGCTTATTGCTCTGTTTTTTGGTCCTCAAATCCTCGCCTTTTATAGAGACCTTATGGTAGGTAAGTTCTTCTAGATTTAATATTATCTGTTCTGGGGATTTTCTATCATTTTATCTCTTTAACTATCAAATTTTACTTTTTAAAACTTAGTGTTACTTTAAGTTTTTTGTTTGACTATTGATTAAAAATTTGATAAGACCCTATTACAAATTATTCTTAATTACAACAAGCCTTAGTGTTGGTTTAAATGTCTATAAATAAAAAGCATGGGATGGTGTAAGCCATGAGGACTATATTTATTCATCCTGAAAGATGCATTGGTTGTAAACATTGTGAAGTAGCATGTCGTTTGACACACTCAAAAACTAAAAATCTTCTTGATTTACCAACAGATAAGACAGCTCATAAACGTATATTTGTAGAAACTACAATTAACTATTTGACTATGCCTATAAGATGTAGACACTGTAATCCAGCTCTGTGTGAACAGGCTTGTCCAACTGGTGCTATATATAGAGATACTAAAATAGATGCTGTTTTAGTTGATACTAGTCGATGTATTGGTTGTGCAATGTGTGCTATAGTTTGTCCTTTTGATGTTATCTCTTTCTATAAGGACTACACATTTAATAAGGAAGTTAATATAAAATGTGATTTTTGTATTGATAGATTATCAGATAATCAAATACCTGCTTGTGTAGATGCATGTAAAACTAATGCATTAGAATTTGGAGATATTAACCAAAGTATTAATCAATCAAGACATAAAGCCTTGTTAGATCTTAGTAAGATACTTGTTAATGAAGAGGGAAAGTCTATACCTGACAACATCATAGAGTTTAGACGAATAATGCAAAAAGTTTATCAGCTAGGTGCAATTAGTTAGAGGAGGCGTTGGTTATGTTGGACAAAAAAGAGATTGTAAATAAACGTACTATAGATGAAAGTGCAAAGCCTATAATCGAAAAGGCGATAGATGAAAACCTAGAGACTGTATGGGATAGGTTAGAGGCTCAACAGCCTCAGTGTGGTTATGGACAGCTTGGTATGTGTTGTAATCGTTGTGCAATGGGCCCTTGTAGAATAGATCCCTTTGAGGAGACAGGACCTAAAAGAGGAGTCTGCGGTGCAGATGCCAATCTCATATCTGCTAGGAATCTACTAGATGATCTTTTAGTTGGGGCAGCAGCACATTCAGATCATGGAAGAGAGGTCATAGAGGTATTATTAAAGACCGCACGTAGACAGGCTCAAGGGTATGAGATTACAGATACTGAAAAACTGAGATCTCTTGCACAAGAATTTGAAATAGACACTTCAAAATCTGACAATGAAATAGCTGAAGAGCTTGCACTAAAGCTATTTGAAGAATTTGGCACTATCAAAAACTCTATTACCTTTGCTGCTAAAAGGGCTCCAGAAAAAAACATAGAGCTCTGGAAAAAGTTGAATATCTTTCCCCGAAGTGTAGATAGAGAAATAGTTGAGGCAGCCCATAGAATACATATGGGGGTTGATTCAAGTTATGATAATATATTGATACACGCCTTAAGGACCTCTCTATCTGATGGATGGGGTGGTTCTATGATGGCTACAGAAATATCAGATGTTTTATTTGGCACTCCAACTCCGTGTAGCTCATATGTAAATCTGGCTTGTATAAAGGAGGATTGTGTCAATATCTTGCTTCATGGACACAATCCAATCCTATCTGAAATGCTGGTAAAGGCGTCTGAGGAAGATGATATAAAAGAAATGGCAGTTAAGGTAGGCTCTCAAGGTATAAACCTACTTGGAATGTGCTGTACAGGCAATGAAGTCTTAATGAGAAGAGGAATTCCAATAGCAGGTAATATGTTACTTCAAGAACTTGCTATTGCAACAGGTGCTATTGAACTCATGTTAATAGATTATCAGTGCATATTTCCATCTATTGCAAAGACTGCAAAGTGTTATCATACAATCGTAGTGTCTACCTCTGAAAAGGCGCGTTTCCCTGATGCAAAACATATAGAGTTTCATCCTGATCATGCCTTAGATATAGCAAGAGATATTATAAAACTTGCCATAAATAACTTTAGCAACAGAAATCCAAATAGGATTAAGATACCAAAAGAACCTATAAAGATGATGGCAGGTTTTTCAGTAGAGGCTATAAAAACTGCTCTTGGTGGCAGTGTTACTCCTCTTTTAGAAGCAATTAAATCAGGGAAGATCAAAGGTGTTGTAGGGATTGTTGGATGTAATAATCCAAAGATCAAGCATGATTTTGCACATGTGAACCTAACAAAAGAGCTCATTAAAAACAATATATTAGTGGCAGAGACAGGTTGTGCTGCGATTGCATGTGGTAAGGCAGGGCTCTTAGTGCCTGAGGCAGCAGAACTAGCAGGTGATGGGTTAAAAGAAATAGCTAAAGCCCTTGGTATTCCTCCAGTATTACACATGGGATCATGTGTTGATTGCTCAAGAATTTTGGTACTAGCAGGGCTTTTGGCAAAGGAGTTAGGTGTTTCTATATCTGATCTACCCATAGGTGGTGCAGCTCCAGAGTGGTATTCACAAAAGGCTGTCTCCATTGGTTCTTACTTTGTAGCATCTGGAGTTACTACTGTGTTAGGACTTCCTCTTAAGATATATGGGAGCAGCGATGTTTTAAATCTACTGACTAAGGACTTAGAAAAGATTATAGATGCCAAATTTATCATTGAACCAGATCCATTTATCGCTGCAGATATGTTGATTAAACATATAGAAGCCAAAAGGAGGAAACTAGGTATTTAGGATAATGAAGGTTGTAATAATAGGCAGTGGTCCAACTGCAGTAACTGTAGCAAAGGAGCTAAGGAGGTTAGGATATAAAGATAAGATAGTTGTACTTTCTAAAGAATTCTTTCCCCCTTACTCACCGCCTCTTATGCTTGATTATCTAAAGAGTAAGGGGGAAAGCGATCTTATATTTTGGAAGGGAAGAAATTTTTTTAAAGAATTAGACATTTGTTATCTTTATAACTCTCCAGTCATATCTATTGATCCTAAAGAACAAAGAGTTTTTACTCCTGTATCCAAAATAGAGTATGACTATTTAGTGATTGCAACAGGAGCCGAACTATGGAGCCCTATAACATTTGAGTGTAAAAAAATAGATTTAATTCCCTACTATGACTTTAAGTCTTTAACATCAGTTAATAGTCTTTTAGAACATATTTATAAAAATAGAGATGTAAAAAAGGCACTTATTATTGGTGGTGGCTTTATTGGTATAGAAGTAGCAACTACACTCAATCAATTGGGCTTAAATGTAATATTAGTTGAAAAACAGTCTCACTTACTTCCTCAGATGCTTAGCCCCAAAGTTTCTTCATTTATTGAAAAAAAGCTTATAGAAAAAGGGGTCAAGATCTTTTTAAACTCTACAGCCATTGCAATAAGAGAAAATAATTTGAGTTTTGAACTTATATTAGAAGATGGAAGTACAATAGATGCAGATGTATTTATCGCAGCAACAGGTATTAAACCCAATATATCTTTTCTTAATGGTTCAGGAATAAATATAGGCTCTGGTATAGTAGTTGATGAATACCTTAGAACTAATATAGCAAATATATTTGCAGGTGGTGATGTTGTTGAAACTCCTAATTTGATATCTAAAAATGTATACCCTCATGCCACATTTAGAGAAGCAATTAAGCACGGGACTATAATTGCCTCAAACATATTAGGATATAACATTAAAAATAGGGGAGATGTAAAGGTAAATAGTCTTTATCACTTTGGTATTCCTTTGGTTGCAGGAGGGGTACAACCGGATGAATTAAAGGCAGATGATGAGATATTATATTTAAGAAATGGAAACTACAAGCATGTCTTATTAAAGAATAAAAAGATAATTAGATTTGAATTTTGGGGAGATATAAGGGGCTGTGGTCTTATAACGAATTACATGGAACAACAAAGGGATTTTGATGTCTTTCTTTATAAAGCAATAAGATAAGAATGTTTTGTCCTAAATAATTTTCGTTTTAAATCTAATACTTTTCTGATAAATTCCTCAGGGTCTTTTTTAAAATCTATAAAAAGGAAAGAGGCTTAATATGTTTCTAGTTGATGGACCTTATGTGTCTGATTTTTTTAAAAAGACAGTTAGAGATCATAAGATTCCTGTAGTTGGCACCCCTATAGTTAAAAGTTTAAATCTTTATGATGGCACAAACATAATAAGTGAGGACAAAGCTGTTGAACTAGTTAAGCAGAAAAAGACTACTCCAATATATTGCGTATCTGAAAATTCTATAAGTTGGATAACTGATAGATTAACTTTTACAGAGCTTCCTCAAAAGATAGAAATATTTAAAGATAAGTTAAGGTTTAGAAGGCTTATTAAAACGCTTTTTCCAGAATTTTATTTTAGGGAAATTAGGGCAGAGGAGTTAAAAGATCTTGACTTAAAGGACCTTCCTTTACCATTTATCATTAAGCCCTCAGTAGGTTTTATGAGTATTGGAGTTTATAAGATCTCTGATTATAGCCAATATAAAAAAGCAGTTAAATCTATAGAGAAAGAGATAGCTAGTGCAAAGGCTTTATATCCAAGGGTTGTATTAGACACTAATAAGTTTATTATAGAACAATATATCCATGGAGATGAATTTGCTGTTGATGCATATTATGACTCACTTGGAGAAGTTAGAATTTTAAATATATTTCATCATATTTTTTCCTCACAAGATGATGTTAAAGATAGACTCTATGTATCCTCAAAAAGGATAATTGAAGAAAATATAGAAAGTTTTTCTCTTCTTTTAAAAAGGATTGGACAGCTTGCAAATCTTAAGACATTTCCTGTTCATATAGAGATTAGAAAAGATAGCAAAGGAGGTATTATACCTTTAGAAGTAAATCCTATGAGGTTTGGAGGATGGTGTACTACAGCAGATATGACCTTTGTATCTTATGGATTTAATCCATATCTTTATTACTACTATCAGAAAAGCCCTGAATGGGGCAAAATACTAAGGGATAAAGATAAAAAGATATATGCACTAATTGTATTAGACAATTCTACAGGCATACCAGGAGAAAAGATAAAATCATTTGATTATAGAAAGTTAATGTCTAAATTTGAAAAGCCATTAGAGCTCAGAAAGATTGATTATAAAAAATATCCTTTATTTGCTATCTTATTTACAGAAACTAGGGAAGAAAACTTTAGAGAACTTAAAGAAATATTGACCTCAGATCTTCATGAATTCATTTATGCTTAAATATACTCTATAAAAAGAGAAGGAAGATGAAGATTATAAAATTATACTTCTACTTCCTTCTCTTTTGATGATAGTTTTATTTGTTATTTTTCTTATTTATATTTGTTGAATTTATATCTGCAGAAGAGTTCTGAGTATTAATTGCACTTGATTTAGAGCTTGTAGTAGGTTGTGTTTTTGGAACATTATTTTTTTCTTTAGTAGATATTGTAGCAGGATTTTCATTTTTGCTTGTAGATGCATTGGTTGTAGTTTGAGCTGGTGCCGTTGTAGTTGCAGGTGCTTTAGATGGTAGAGTAGGGGGTGGAGCTGGCATATTTATGGGTTGCTGTTTTACCCCTTGCATTACAGAACCAACATTTTGATGTGCAGATAAATAGGTTAGGGCAATAGATGTACACATAAATATTGTTGCAAGTACTGCTGTTACCTTTGCCAAAAATGGAGCAGGTCCTGCACTTCCAAAGATTGCCTCACTAGAGCCAAAAACTGCTCCTATCTCAGCCCCCTTACCCTGTTGGAGTAACACTACTACCACAAGTGCTATACAAGTAATTATTTGAACTATTACTAAAAAGGTAAACATTGATCTTAACTAACCCTCTCCTACAAGATTTATTTTGTTATCTTACAGCCTGCAATCTGGCTGAATTTTTCAGGATCAAGGGATGCTCCACCTACTAGCACCCCATCAATATCTTTTTGAGCCATAAGGCTTTCAACATTTTCAGGTTTAACTGAGCCACCATACAATATTCGAACCTTTTGCGCAATAGTTGAATCGAACCAATTTGAAAGCCAACTTCTTATAAATGAATGGGCCTCTTGAGCTATTTCTGGAGTTGCTGTCTTACCAGTCCCAATAGCCCAAACAGGTTCGTAAGCTATGGTCATTTTTTGTGCTAATTCTTGTGAAAGGGTACCAAATACAGACTCTAGTTGAACTTTTAATATATCTTCTGTCTTACCTAGCTCTCTTTCTTCAAGTTTTTCACCTATACAAAGGATTGGATTTAAATCATGTGCAAGAGCAGAAGCAACTTTTGCAGCAATTACCTCATCATTTTCTCCAAATATATGTCTTCTCTCTGAATGGCCTAATATTACCCAGTTTATATCAATTTCCTTTATCATAAGAGGAGATATCTCCCCTGTAAAAGCCCCTTTTTCTTCCCAATGCATATTTTGAGCTGCAAGTATAATATTAGAGTTATCTGTTAATTTTTTACTGAGTGCAAGCGCAGTAAATGGCGGAGCAATAAGTATATCTCTATCATCTAAACCTTTAACCTTAGGTAAAAATGAATTAAAGAATTCCTTTGTCTCTGCAAGGGTTTTATGCATCTTCCAGTTGGCAGCCATAAGAGGACGTCTTTTCTCACTCATAATGCTCTCCTGTGTTGAGTTGTTAAATAGTTAATAAGATTAATTACAACATCCTTTTAATGCCTTTATTCCAGGAAGTTCTTTGCCTTCAAGAAGTGTTAAAAATGCACCACCACCTGTAGATATGTATGAAACATTTTTCTTTTGTCCTGAAATAGCTATTGCATGTGCAGTATCTCCTCCACCTATTATGGTAAGGGCATGGGATGAACCAACTGCATGTGCTAATCCCATAGTACCTATTGAGAATGGTTCTATCTCAAATGCACCCATTGGACCATTCCATACAATAGTTTTTGCATCATAAATGGCTTCCTTAAATAATGTGGTAGTAGCAGGTCCAATATCAAGTGCCATCCACTCTTTAGGTATCTCAAGGCATGTTACTGTCTTGGTTACTGCATCTTTTTTTATCTCTTTTGCAACCACACAGTCTACAGGTAGGTAGAGCCTAATACCTTGTTTTTTACAAGACTCTATAATGAAGAGGGCATCTTCTTTTAACTCTGGTTCAATTAAAGATGCACCTACATCTATTCCCTGAGCAAATAAAAACGTATTTGCCATTGCCCCACCAATTATCAATTTATCTACTTTATCTAGTAGATTTTTAAGAGCACCAAGTTTGCTTGATACTTTAGCTCCGCCTACAATTGCAACAAGGGGCCTTACAGGCTTACCAAGTGCTTGTTCAAAATAATTAAGCTCATTTTTCATTAAAAAGCCAGCCCCACACTCTTTGATGTGATCACACACACCAACTACAGATGCATGCGCTCTGTGTGATACAGCAAAGGCATCATTTATGTATAGATCAGCAAGTGAGGCAAGCTGTGCCGAAAAGTTAGGATCATTTTTGGTTTCTTCTTCATGAAACCTTAGATTTTCAAGAAGTAAGACATCCCCCTCATCTAGTTTTTCGACAAGATCCTTTACTTCATCTCCTACACAGTCTGGGGCAAGGGTTACCTCTTTATTTAGGAGTTCTGATAGCCTTTTAGCCACAGGCTTAAGGCTATATCTTTCAACCCTTTTCCCCTTAGGCCTACCTAGATGAGAACAAATTATTAGCTTTGCTCCTTTTTCTATAGCATAGTTTATAGTTGGAAGCGCAGCCCTAATGCGATTGTCATCTGTAATATTACAATCATCATCTAGTGGTACATTAAAGTCTACACGCATCAGGACTTTTTTACCTTTAAGCTGCAGTTCATCTATATATTTGATCACAGGCAGCCTCCTTTCAAAGACTGTCTTAAAGCATTGAATCTGCTATTGTGACAGTCCTTTCTCCTAACATGTTTGTATAGCTTCCAAGTTCGTTGTCATACCAGCCATAAATTACAACCTGTGTAACAGGTATTTGTACTGGTTGAGCAGAGGGATCTTTTATCCCTGCAAGTTTAGGATCTACTGTAATGGCAGCGGTTCGAGTATGAATTTCTGTGGATTCAATAATTGCTGCTGCACCTGGTACACCTATAATGTCTGAGGAAACATTTTGTTCTTCGCTAAAGATCAAGTATCCTTTAGATGGTCCATTTGCTGCATTTCTATATATGTCATGTATGACGTATCTATTTATTGGTTTTTCAAGACTTTCATCTTGTATGGTTAAGACAAGCACTATCAAAGAGCCTGTAGAAGTTGGTATTCTTACAGACTCTGCAATAAAGCCTATCTTTTTCATCTCAGGAATAACTAGAGAAAGAGCCTTGGCAGCACCTGTAGTAGTTAAAATAATATTGTTAAAAATACTCCTATTCTTTCTAAGATCTGTTGCTCCACTTGCTGGAAGGCGGTCTAAAACCTTTTGACTTCCTGTTGCAGCATGAACAGTAACCATAGAGGCAGTAAGAATCCTATTGGCACCAAAATGATCTAAAATAGGTTTTACCATATGTGCTAAACACGTAGTTGTACAAGATGCGGCAGAAATAAGTGTATGACGTTCTGGAATATAGTCATCCTCGTTAATGCCCATTACAGTGGTAACAGCATCCTCTGGCATGGTTTTGCTTTTATCTTTTATCTTAAATGGGGCAGAAAGGATTACTTTTGTTGCCCCGGCTTCAAGATGACCCCTTAAAGCACCTCGTGGGGCATCTGCTGGAAGGGTTGGATCAGTAAAGACACCGGTTGTGTCAACTACTAAAGAGACATCATGTTCTCTCCATTCAATATCTTTTGGATTTCTGCTTTTTCTAAGTATCCTAACAGGAACACCATCTACAGTCATAGTGCCTTCTTGTTCGTTTAGGTTTTCTACTACATGTGTACATCTAAATCCATGTAAGTAAGTCCCAAGCCAGCCATAAGTACTATCTTTTTCTATTGAGGCAGCCAAGTCTGCAAGGCTTTGTCCTACTTGACGTCCAATATTTACAACGATTTCTGAAAATGATCGCCTTGCCACATGGTGCCATAAAGTAAGTTTTCCTATACGTCCTAATCCATTTATACCAAGTTTCATGGGGCGTGGGCTTTCACTAATCTCAAACATCTATTTATCTCCTCCTTTTCTCCTTTGTTTAAGTTTTATGGTAGGTTGTAGCGCAATTTAAATTTAGATAAGTGAAGCATCTTCTTGTTCTTCAACCTTATGTATTCCTTTATATATTGCGCCACTTCTACCATCAATACTAATAAATGTACCAGGTACAATTTTGTAGTCATTTATAAGGGCATATTCTTTAGATTCATATACTATCATCTGCTTACAACCTACCACACAGGTCTTATCTAATCTGAATGCTACTATAGCAGCATGGGATGTTTGCCCCCCCTTGGCAGTTAAGAGTCCATCTGCCATAGAAATTTCTCGGATGTCTTCTGGGACTGTGTCAGATCTTATAAATATCAATTTAGTCTTAGGCTCTTTTTCTCTATAGTAGTTAATTTGCTCCAGAGTAAAGACTGCCCTTCCAGACAAGGCACCACCAGAGACTCCTATTCCTTGTGCAAGATAGCTTTTTTCAAGCTCTTTTGTAGGAGCAAATGCCTGTACCTTGCCTGCTTTTTTAGTAGTCATATCTCGACTTTGAAGTATAAAGAGGTCTTTTTCTTCTGGACCTTCAAATGTGAATTCTATTTCTTGAGGAGTCCATTTTTTATCATAAATAAGTATGCGGGCATTTTTTAAAAGTGCGCTATAGATATTGGGAAAGGTCTTTTCAAGCGATTCTGAAGGATCAAGCCCTAGTGCTTCGCTTTGTTCTACAGATATCGGATAGGTTGATACAAGCCCACTTACTATATCTTCTCCTTGATTACCCGGAGTATAGTCTCCCCAAAGTGCAACACGGTCTAATTTTTTATATGGGTTTGCAGTAAATAGTACTCCTGTGCCAGATGAAGTAGATAAGTTACCAAATGCCATTGTTTGAACTATTACAGCAGTACCCCAGTAATCTGATATATCCATTATTTCTCTATAGTCTTTTGCTTTTTCAGATTCCCAAGAATCAAGGACAAGTTTTATAGCTTTTAGGAGTTGCTCAAAAGGATCTTCATAAGGTTCTATGCCGTTATCTAAAAGAGCTTGTCTGTATTTTAGGGCGAGTTCTTTCATCTGTTCTCCAGTGAACTCTCTTTTCTTCTTAACACCATATTTCCTTTTGTGTTCCTCCATTAAAGAACTAAATATTTCTCTTGTAAGCCCAAAAGACATCCCCCAACTTTGTAAAAATCTTCTATAGTTGTCCCACGCAAACCAAGTTTTGCCAGTACGTTTGGCAAGTCCTTCAATGGTCTTTAATGTACTTCCTACATTTATAATAGTTGCCATCATACCTGGCATAGAAATGGCTGCTCCACTTCTAACAGAAAGCAATAGAGGATTAGATGGATCCCCATAGATTCTACCAGTTGCTTTTTCTATTTTTTTAAGAGCCTTTTTTAACTGGCAACAAAAGTCACTATAAACACGTGGAAACCTTTCAAGAATAGGATAACAACGGAAAATTTCTGTTGTGACAATTACACCTGGGGGAACAGGCATTCCTTCTTTGGCAAGAAGGACCAAGTTATAACCCTTGTTACCTAAGTGAATCAGGTTTTCGGTACGTCTTGAGGGTTGATGTATATGGCAAAGGGCTTGATCAGGATCATAGGTTAGAAGAAGATCAAGATCTTTTGGATCAAGCATTTCTTTTTGTTCATTTAATACTTGATGTACCCTTGCAATAAAGTTATCTAGATGTTGCAGTCCAAAAGTAGAGGCAACGAGGTCTCTTAAAAAGCGTTCTGATATCTGATGTACAAATTGGACTTCTGATTCTAACTTTTCTGAAGTTTTATACTTTGGAAGTAGGTTTTCTTTACCAAGTTGTTTTATAATAAGAGGAAGATTTTCTCTATGAGGGCTTATATAATAGACATATATCATGTCTTTTACACCCTCAAATAGCCCTTTTATAATGTCTGAATATTGAGAGAAGGTAAAGCGTCTTATTGCAAAGGATTTTTCAAGTAGGCGTAGATATGTCATAAATTTTTTAGAATATACGCCATCTATTTCTAGTGCTCTTCTAAAAAGATGTAGACATCTAATTATTTTAGTAAATATAGCCTTTGTAATAAAAGGTAGATCAATTGATTCGATAAGTCTTTCGAAATAGACATTAGCTAGATTTTCTAATCTAAAGCTTAAACTTAGTGCATCAAATTTTTTTTCGTGATAACGACCATACATAGAAGGGATGTCTACTGCAATGTGTCTTTTATGATAGATATTTTCTACTGCTTCAAATTTTTGAGGAGATAGTATAATCTTTTTTAGTTCTTCAAGTTGATGAAGAATTGCTTCAAGGCACTGTTCTGTATCATCTTTTTCAAGTACCTCAATTAATTCATCAAGTCCTTCAAATCCCCATTGTTTTGCTTCCTCTAGATGATGTCTTATCTCTTGAATACCAAGTTCATATTTAAGGTTTTCAAGCCTATACATTTTAATAAGCAGTATTACACGGCGTTTGTGTTTTTCTTCAACATTTTTAACATCATCTAGATATTTATTTAGCTCTTGTTCAGATATGTTAAGTAACTTATGTACATTTCTTTTAATAGGGTGTAACTCTAATTTTTCTACCAAATGTTTTACTGCACGATGTACCTGTTGGACAAAGTCTAGATTTATATCTATTTGTTCTAGGATTTCTTTGGGAACGTAAGGGGATATGTGTGAAAAGTCAAAGTCATACCAAAAGCATATAATTGATTCTATAAAATCAACTATTAAGTTGTTACTCTCTACATGACTTTGCTTTCTTAAAAAGTGTATAAGAATATCTTGTCTTCTACATATCTCATCTAATTCTGTTGATACATCTCTTAATAAACCTTCAGCACCTATTTCATTAAAGTATACAGGAAGAGTTTTAGCTAGTTGTTTTACTAGGTTATAGACAGGCTCTATATTGGAATTTAATAGCTTAGTTACATCTTTTTGAAATAGATCAGTATCTCTTATACATGTGCCACCAAGTTTTAGATTGATAATAAGTGCAGAAAGAAGAGTACTACATGCTTTTGGATCATGTCCTATCAGATCTAACCATACCCTTATATTTTGTAAGTGTGCAGGATTTGCTAGTATATGCCATTCAGTATCCACTCCTTTTACCTGGGGCGGTTGAAAGCCAAAATGTATTACATGTTCTAAAAATATCTCTATGAGTCTCTCACGCCCTCTTTTAAATATCTCTGTACCAAGTGCTTGGATGCACTGAAGAGCAGTTCTTGGATAATTTCCTACTTGTGCTTTAAGTAACTCAAAGCTTTTGCCTAATATGTCTTTTAATTGGTCAACAGGAGCTGTTCTTATAAGAGATATAAGATTTCTATTTAATTCTCTTATAATCTCTTCATGTATATGAGAAAGCCCCTCCATCTCAACAATATGAAATAAAAATAATAGGTAAAGAGAGGGTTCATCTGAAGACGTATTTAATTTTTCATTTTGTCTGCTTAATTCTTGAGCAAGACTTTTATATGCCTTTACTATTTCTAGATGTCCTGGAAGTTCTGTTAATATTTTTACTAGATGTTTAGTAGGGCGTTCTTTTTCATACTCCTTTAATTTTTCTAATAATAGCTTTAAATGATTATGTGATATAGGCGCTATAATGTTTCTAAGATAGTCTTCTTGTTTAGGTTCTGGTCTGTGAATTCTATTTTTAAGGATATTATTTAGCCACTCTAAAGGATCAGGTTGCCTTAGCCAGCAGTTCCAATCCTCCTTTCTAAGTCTTATAAGTAGATGTGTTGCTGCTTTCCATAGTTTATGATCTTCTGGCAAGAAGTCTCCTACTTTTTCTAAGAGGGTTTTTATGGTCCTTGCTATAGGATGATAACTTTTGGCTATTTCAAGTAATATATCTTGGTCTAGTTTTGATAATTCTTCAAAGACATAGGAGATAGAATCTACATGTTTTACTAGCTCTTTAGGGCTAAGATATTGAGTAAGTTTTTCTAAGTATGCATTGAGTGCATCTGTGGCTTGTGCCTTTTGATCGCGTTTAGTTGGTTTTTTTATAGCATCAATAAAGGTTTCAAGCAGTACTTTTATGGCTCCAACTGATTCTTTAGCTCTTGAATAGGTAGATAGATGTTTTAAGGCAAAAGATCTTAGCTCTGGTATAACAATATACCAATTACAATAAGGATGATGTAATTCAAATAGCAATTCTTCTAGTGCATTTGTTACACCTTTATAGTCTTTTACTGCTTGTCTTAATATGTTATATTTTTTAGGTATGTTAATTTCACGAACAGCTGTTGTTTGAAGGTTAACTTTAAGGGCTTCTGATTCAATAGTCACTTACTTTACTCCCCCCTTATTTAATGGGTCTTGAGTAGACCACTCAAGACCCATAATTCTTTTATTAAGGTTTAGAGAGGTTTTTTAGATTCCATATGAAGTATTAAATCTAATACTCTGTTTGAATATCCCCACTCATTGTCATACCAGGACATAACCTTAACGAGGGTACCTCCTATAACTTTTGTAGAAAGCCCATCAACTACAGAAGATCTTGACTCCTGGATAAAATCTGTAGAAACTAATGGCTCTTCTGTATATCCCAAAAATCTATTAGTAGCTGCTTTAAGAGTCTCATTTACTTCTGATACAGTAGTTGGTTTCTCAACCTCTACTACAAGATCGACTAAAGAGACATCTGGTGTTGGAACACGTACTGCAAGTCCATCAAATTTACCTGCTAGTTCAGGGATTACTTTACTAACTGCCGCTGCTGCTCCTGTTTTAGTTGGTATCATATTAACAGCAGCAGCCCTAGCGCGTCTTAGATCAGAGTGTGGGAAGTCTAAAAGCCTCTGGTCATTTGTATAAGAATGTACTGTAGTAACAAGTCCTTTTACTATTCCAAACTTATCCAATAATACCTTTGCTACAGGTGCCAGACAGTTAGTAGTACAAGATGCATTTGAAATTATATGATGATTAGCAGGGTCATAGTCGTCTTCATTTACACCCATAACAATAGTTACATCCTCTCCTTTTGCTGGTGCAGTAATAACCACTTTTTTAGCCCCTGCTTCTATATGTTTTCTTGCAAGTTCTGCATCTCTAAATCGTCCTGTAGCTTCAACAACATATTCTGCTCCTACCTCTCTCCATGGTAGTTCTGCTGGATCTTTAAGCGCAGTAACTCTTATTTCTTTTCCATCTACTTTTATTCCATTTTCTGTTGCCTCTACGTCAAATGGAAATTTCCCCATTACTGAATCATACTTCAAAAGATGTGCCAAAGTTTTAGTATCGGTCAAATCATTTATTGCTACAATTTCTATAGAAGAAAAGGTTGGATCCTGCATTGCAGCTCTAAATACATTTCTTCCTATTCGACCGAATCCATTAATTCCAATCTTTACAGCCATTTATACACCTCCTGAGTAATGTGAATAAACTTAAACTTCTACTTAACTAATCTACTTGTTAAATCGATACTTATACCTTACTACATTTAACCATTTTAATTTCTTAACGGCATATTCAACATGTTAATAAACCAAACTTGATTTATTTTCCCAAATTACATCTGAGTTCAATACATAGTTTAAATATTTACTAATTAAATGTTAGGACTGCTTTAAATTAAAGTCAATCCAATGTTGAAGTTTATCAATTGGTCAGATGAGATAGTTTTTGTGTCATATAAGGCACAAAATAACAGTCTATTCTAATTCTATTTTTTTGTATCTTTATTTAAAAATATTCAGATTTTTCTATTTACAATTTTAATAATAGTTTTAATCTATAACTAAAACAGGGGGAAATCTTACAGAAGGATAAGTAGTAACCGGGGGGACGTGTTATGTTTTTTAAGATGAATCGATATATTATTATGTTTACAATACTATGGTTTTTATTTTTGACTCCTTCAATCTATGCTGGTAGCTATACAAATTCTGCTCATGGTTCTTATAAATATGGTGTAAGTAGAGAAGCTACTAAAAATTTGGGCTATGCAAGGGGAAACTGTGCCCATTGTCATGAGATGCATGCAAGTATAGGGGGGATTGAACCAGCACCAACGTCTTCTAAGGCTTCGGCATTTGCATTGTTTGCAGATAATTTTAATACAGCTTTAACCCAGCATCCTTATAATCAAAGTGATGATTTTTGTTTTTATTGTCATACTAGTAATAACTCTCTACAGTATGGAGGTATTGTAAATGATGATTTTAGTACCACTTTTGCAGGGGCTCCAGAGACAGTAACAAGTATTTTAGATCAATTTAATGAGCTTTCATATCATAATCTTTATGATATTTACGTTTTTGCTAAAGAAAATTTTAGTAACTTTTTCACCTCTTATTCTAATCCATGTGTGGCGTGTCATAATCCTCACTTAGCAAGAAGAGATAAAGCTCATATTACAGATCCTCTATACAGTGCTGTATCTTTACCAACAGAGCATAATAAACTTTGGACAGAAACACTCAAAGATTCAACACAATATTACCAGGCTCCCTTTTATTATCATTCTAAAAGTAGCTATGAACCGGGAGGGATCAATATATCAGATGGCTCTAAGACTGTTGATTGGAATACATTTTGTACAAGATGTCATAATAAGACTAATGTAATTTATAGCACTACCTTAGGTAGAGATCTAAGGAAGATAGATTGGACTGATCCTATTACTGTAAATCCCTCTTCAGGGGTTGAGACAGGAGGAGATAAACATGGCGCTGCAAATGCTACAGGAAATGTAACAGCAACACTTTTACCACCATATAGCACATATCTTTTAGAACATGGATACACATCAGGGATAACACTTTCTTGTCTAGATTGTCACGAGCCACATGGTGCTCCTAATATTATGTTAATAAGACGGGTTATAAATGGAAACGAAACATGGGATGATCTTACGAATACAATTATAAATATTACAGATTATACCTCCTACCAGTGGAGAGCAGTATGTAACAGATGCCACATTTCAAACCAATTTGAGATACATCATGGTGGCCCCTTATGGAAGAGATATTCTGCACCATATGAATATCCTAAAAGATGTATGCAGTGTCATCCTAAGGGGACCTTTTTTATCCCTTGTACTTATTGTCATTTCCATGGAGGAGATGACAGTTGGCTCTTAACTGTAAATCCACCTTATTATACAGGTAGAAAATGTTTCTAATTAAATAATAGAAAAGTCTTTTTTACTTTTGATTAATCTGTTATGATTTTATTTTATGGAAGATATAAAAAAAGAACCAAAAGAGCCAGATAAAAATAATTTAGATATAGAACCAATAAATGAGCAAAAAGAAGAAAAGATAGATAAAGAAGAAAATCACAAAAAAAACAGTGATATCGTTAGCAAAGATGAAGAGGTACAACATAATGATTTAGAAGGAGAAGAGATATCAAGGTCTAACTTAATAGAAACAACTGAGGTAAAAAAGGTAAGGATTGTTGCAGTTAAAAGACGTAGTGAGTGGGCTCCTCTTCACTATGATGCAGGAGATATTGAAGTAAGCGATGGAGAATGGGTAGTCTTTCCTACGGATCATGGAATTGAAGTAGGCCGTATAGCAGGACGGGTTGTGCCTCTTTTGTTTCCTGCCGATATAGATGTACCTAAGATAGAACGTCTTGCTAGTACCCAAGAAATTGAACAATATTATAGAAATCTAGAAAAAGAGAAAGACGCATGGAAGATATGTGATGAGTTTATAAAAGAGCTTGGTCTCTCTATGAAACTTGTGGTAGTAGAGAGATTTTTTGATGGTAGCAAGGTCATTTTTTACTATGTAGCAGAGCAGAGGGTTGACTTTAGAGAGCTTGTTAAAAAGCTTGTAAGGGCACTTAGAACTCGTATAGAGATGCGTCAGATTGGTGTACGTCATGAAGCTAAGATGCTTGGTGGTATTGGTTGTTGTGGTAGAGAGCTTTGTTGTTCTACATTTTTAAAGTCTTTTGATCCTATTTCTATTAAAATGGCAAAAGCCCAAAATTTACCATTAAATCCCAGTAAGATATCAGGAATATGTGGTAGGCTTCTTTGTTGTTTGACTTACGAATATGATACTTATTTAGATTTAAAACAAGGGCTTCCTTCATTAGGTAAGTCCTGTGATACTCCTGCAGGAGAAGGTAAGGTTATTAATCAAAATATTATCTTAGGAACAGTTACAGTTGCTTTTTCTGATGGAGCAAGACGTGAATTTAGTTTAAAAGAATTAGAGCAGTATCTAGAATCTAAAGGAGCAGATAAAGAAAAAGAATTAGACGAAAGTCAAGATTCCGCTGTTATCAAAGAAGAAGATCAATTTGATCAAGAACATGAAGATATAATTTCTAATAAAGAGCTTCTTGATAGACTTTCACGACACGAAGATTTTAGTGATAATATTTCTTATATTGAGTTAGAATATGAAGGTTCAGATGATCTTCATTTTATAGAAGAAGATGGTCAAGACAGCAATGGAGTTGCAGATTCTGAATTTGATGAAAAAGAATACAAGGAAAAAGACGAGAGAGAGCAACAACTATTAGAACAAATTCAAGATGAGTCTGAAGAAGAAAAAGAAGTTATAGAAGATAATACTTATTCAGAAGAGTTAAAAAATAAAGACTCGTCTATTAAAACAAAAGTTCGTTCTCATAGTAAAAGAAAAAAGACAAGAAGATATAATGAAGAACATTCTAGAGGAGGGTATAGAACCTCTAGATCTCAAAGACAATATGATAAAAGGGGAGGGCAAAGGGCCAGCAGAAGGCTACGATCTACTAAAAAGGAGAGGCCAAAAAGGAGATGAAGAAGTATTTTTATATAACTACACCTATATACTATGTAAATGCAGAACCTCATCTTGGACATGCCTATACTACTCTTGTTGCTGATGTAGAGAACCGTTTTCACAAGATGTGTGGACAAGACAGTTTCTTTTTAACAGGTACAGATGAACATGGAGATAAAATTGTCCAAGCTGCTCAAAAAGTTGGATTAAAGCCTAAGGAGTATGTAGATAAGATAAGTAAGATGTTTAAAGAGGCTTGGCCTATTTTAAATATAAGACCTGATTATTTTATAAGAACTACAGATCCTGAACATATAAAAACAGTTCAATATATATTAAACAAGGTATATGAAAAAGGAGATATTGCATTTAGAGAATATGAAGGACTTTATTGTTTTGGATGCGAAAGATTTTATATGGAAAGAGAGTTGGTAGATGGTAAATGTCCAGACCATGGTACAGAGCCTGTAAGGCTTAAAGAAAAGAATTATTTCTTTTTAATGAGCAAATATCAAGACTGGCTTATTGATCATATAAATAAGAATCCTGATTTTATTACACCTGAACGTTATAGGAATGAGGTTTTATCTTTTTTAAAAGAACCTCTTGAGGATCTTTGTATATCAAGACCTACTTCAAGGCTTACATGGGGGATACCGCTTCCATTTGATGAAAACTTTGTAACATATGTATGGTTTGATGCTCTTATAAACTATTTAACTGCTATTGGATACCCAGAAGGAGATGAGTTTAAAAAGAGATGGCCTGTAGTAGAACATGTAATTGCAAAGGATATATTAAAGCCCCATGCTATTTATTGGCCTTGTATGTTAAAGGCAATAGGTCTTGATCCACCAAAAAGAATACATGTACATGGCTATTGGCAGATAAAAGATCAAAAGATGTCAAAGAGTCTTGGAAATGTAATAAGACCACAGGATTTAGTCGATACCTTTGGGGTAGATGCAACAAGATATTGTCTTTTAAGAGAGATGGCATTTGGACTTGATGCATCTTTTAGTCAAAAGGCAATGACTATTAGAGTGAATGCTGATCTTGCAAATGATCTTGGTAATCTTGTAAGTAGAATTATTACAATGCTCTATAAATATAGAAATGGAATCGTACCTTCTCCTCATGATTATGAAGAGATAGATAGAAAGCTTCTTTCATCTGCACTGTCTCTTAAAGAACAGTGGCTTAAGTTAATGGAAGAATTTAGTTTCCATCGAGCACTTGCAAGCATTTGGGAGTTTATAAATCAGGTTAATAAATATATAGACACTGTTGCCCCTTGGAGTCTTTTTAAAGCTGATTCAAATTCAGCTCGTTTAGATACAGTGCTTTATGTAATGCTAGAGTCTTTAAGGTTTATAGCTATTTATATTTATCCTGTTATGCCAGAGACTTCAGAGAAGATATTTTCTGCTTTGGGATTAGATAAGTCTGAAATTTTAGCTAAGAATCTTAAATATTGGCAACTTTTACCTGTTGGTATAAAAGTGAGCAAGATAAAGCCATTATTTCCAAGGATGAAGCTAGATGAAAAAGAAGAAAGTAAAAAGGATAAAAAGAAAGAAAGCGTAAGTAGAAAGGAAGATAAAAAGATGGAAGAAAAGTCAGATAAGAAAGATGAAGAGTTGATTGATATTTCTCTTTTTCAGAAGGTAGATTTAAGAGTAGCTCAAATAGTAGATGCAGAAAAACATCCTAATGCAGATAGGCTTTTAAAGCTTACAGTTAAGTGTCCTGATGAAAGGACTATTGTTGCAGGCATTGCTGAGGCATTTGATAATCCCAAGGAATTAATTGGAAAGCAAGTAATTGTAGTTTCTAACTTAAAACCTGTAAAACTTCGTGGTATAATGTCTTATGGGATGTTACTCGTTGCAAAGGATAAAGAGGGGATACATCTTACCAGTGTTTTAACTCCGGCAGAACCTGGCACTAAGATCTCTTAAAGGACTTTATTTTTTATTTCTTTTAAAATTTTTAATTAAAAAGTGAGTAGTATTTTTTCTTTCTAGGATTAGAAGATGTCTTACAAAGGAATTATTCTAGGTACAGCAGGGCATATAGATCATGGTAAAACTGCCCTTGTAAAGGCGCTAACTGGTATAGATACAGACAGGCTTAAAGAAGAGAAAGAACGTGGTATCACAATAGAGTTGGGGTTTGCTCACCTTAAGCTTTCTAATGATTTGATAGTAGGTATTGTAGATGTTCCTGGGCATGAGCGCTTTGTGAAAAATATGGTTGCAGGGGCAAGTGGGATTGATCTTGTTTTAATGGTAATTGCAGCAGATGAAGGAATTATGCCCCAGACGGAAGAACATCTTGAGATATGTGAGCTTTTGGGTATCAGAAATGGTCTTATTGCCATTACTAAAATAGATATGGTGGAGGGAGACTGGTTAGAGTTAGTTAAAGAAGACATTGAAAGCTTTGTAAAAGATACATTTCTTAAAGATGCTCCAATTATACCTGTATCATCTTTAACAGGGGAGGGCATAGATACTTTAAGATTAGCTATAGAAGACATTGTAAAGCAAATAGAAAGAAAGACCTCTAGCGGTCCATTTAGATTACCTATAGATAGGGTTTTTACAATAAAGGGATTTGGTACAGTTGTTACAGGCACAGGTATTTCTGGAAGTATTAAAAAGGCAGATTCAGTTGTTATATACCCTAAAGGTGTTAAGGCAAAGGTTAGAAATATTCAAGTTCATGGGCAGGATTTAGATGAGGTACAAAGTGGATTTAGAACAGCCCTTAATCTTCAAGGTGTAGAAAAAGACGAAATAGAAAGGGGAGATGTTGTTGCAACACCTAATACTTTAAGGCCTAGTTATCTTTTAGACCTAGAATTTAAATATCTTAAAAGTGCGGATCGCCCCCTGAGATATAAAAGTCCTGTAAGGCTTCATATTGGCACATCTGAGGTATTAGGACATTTATTCTTTCCAAAGGATCAAATAGAGCCTGGGGACAGTATTTGTGTTCAGATACGTCTTGAGCGTCCAATAGCAGTACTGAGGGGAGATAGATATGTATTAAGAAGTTATTCTCCAATTCGTACTATTGGTGGTGGTGTAGTTTTAAATCCAATTCCTAAAAAGAGAAAACGTTCTAAAAAGGGGCACTGGGAAGAACTAGCACTTTTGAGCAGTATGACAGATGAAGAAGTTATTTATTATCATCTTTCTAACTCATTAAATGGTCTTACTATAAATGACATTGCACTTAGGTCTGGGCTTTGGGCAGATAGATTAGATAGCATTTTAGAAAAACTTATAAGAGAAGAAAAGGTTTTGTTTATAAATGAACTAGGAAGATATTTTTCAACCCAGATTATAGAAGAGTTAAAATCTAAGATACTTAATCTATTAAAGGATTATCATAGGCAAAACCCTTTAGAATTAGGGATGGATAAAGAAGAGTTAAGAAGTAAACTAGAACAAGATATTAGAGATGTTAAGTTATTTTCATTTTTATTAGATGCTTTACTTACTAAAGAATTAGAAAGAGAAAAAGAGCTCTTAAGGATAAAGGGATTTAGCCCAAAGTTAAGCTCTAGTGATAAAAAGCTCTATAGAGATATAGAACAGCTTTATAAGAATTCAGCACTTAAGCCCCCTTTAGAAAAGGAACTCCTAAAACATTTTGGCAAAGAACTTCCTGAGATTAAAAAGATAACTGGACTTCTTTTAAGAAAAGGTGTTCTTATAAAGCTAAAGGAAGGATTATATATCCATAAAGATGCCCTAGAGGCAATAAAAAACAAGTTAATTTCGTATCTTAAATCCCACCAAGAGATAGGGGTTCCAGAGTTTAGAGAGCTTACAGGAGGGGTATCAAGAAAATATCTAATTCCTCTTTTAGAGTATTTTGATTCTCAAAAGATCACTATAAGAGTAGGAGATAAAAGAAGGCTTCGTAGTAACTAGTTAAGGAAATTTATTTATATGAATCCTCTTGGAATTACTAGATTTGCTTTAAGTCTTCAAAAGGCATTAGAAAATAGGGTAGAGAGTGGAAGTTGGCCAGGAGCACTTCCACCAACAAAGTATTTTGTAACTACATTTGAGTTAGTTCCAGGAAGGCTTGCAAAGGGCAGAGTTTACAATAGAATCTTAAATTTTGCTCATGATGCTGCAAAAGATAAAAGGCTTCATGCCCTTAGTATTACAGAAAATGCAGGGGGTAATCCAGCTTTATCCCCAGGGGTCTTGGGAAGAGAGGTGCTTTCAATGGGGATGGAGCCAATAATACATTTCTCATGTAAAGACAAAAATAGAAACCAAATAGAAAGTCATTTGTGTGAATTAGACAGATACAGTCTTAGAAATCTTTTAGTAATGTCTGGAGATTATCCAAGATATGGATTTAAAGGACAAGCAAAACCTGTTTTTGATATAGATTCTGTCCAACTATTGTTATTTATAAGTGCGGTCAAAAGAGGTATTGTATTAGATAAAGTGGATAGTGGTGGACAACGACTTCGTCCAATGAATTTTTTTGCTGGTTGTGTATTTTCTCCATTTAAGAGATTAGAGGCAGAACTTATACCTCAATATCTAAAGTTAGAGAGAAAGATTAGAGCAGGTGCTCTTTTTGCTATAACTCAGATGGGATTTGATATAAGAAAGTATGATGAAGCCAGGCGTTTTTTAAAGGTGAAAGGATATAAGCTTCCTCTATTAGGTACTGTAATGGTTCCCAATGCTCCACTTGCAAAAGTTCTTAATTCAGGTCAAGTACCAGGATGTATACTTCCTGATTCTCTTATGAAAAAGATAGAAATAGAGTCTAATTATAAAGATAAAGGTAAAAGAGCTAGGCTTGAAAGGGCTGCTAAACAGATTGCCCTTTTAATGGCAATTGGTTATGAAGGAGTGCATTTGTCTGGCCCTGCCCTTACATATAGTGATGTAGTATGGATGCTTGATGAAGCTAAAAGGCTTATGCCTAAGTGGCGTGAATTAATTCCAGAATTTTTATATCCAGATTACTGGGACTTTTGGTATTTTTTAGAAGACAAGAATACCAAATTAAATCAAAATATACCCTCTCCCCTTACTCCAGCAAGTTTAGGAGTAATTTCTAGGGTTGACCTTTTTATAAATAGGTTTATACATTATTTATTATTTGAGCCAAGGTCTCCATTTTTTAAACTAATGGTTCGACTTTGTCGCTCAATACAAGATTCTTCTTTTGAAGAGGCTTTTACTTGGTTTGAGCATCAGGTTAAAGGTGCCCTTTATGGTTGTCAAAGATGTGGAGATTGTGCCCTTGATGAACTTGCTTTTTTATGTCCGCAGTTTAGATGTGCTAAATTTATGTTAAATGGTCCTTGTGGTGGAAGTATTGATGGATGGTGTGAGGTTTGGCCACAAAGACGTAAATGTTTTTATGTAAGTGTTTATGAAAGACTAAAAGTTATGGATAAAATAGATTTTTTGTCATCAGAGCCTATTCCACCAAGAGATTGGTCCTTATATAGAAAGGCTTCTTGGTTAACGTTTTTTTTAGGTCAAGATCACCATAGTAAAAAGTGGGATTTTGACCGAAAAATTTAATAGAGTTATTATTAAAAAATCTATTGACAACAAAGGCTGTTAGGTGAATTTTGAGAGTTTAATTTATGGGTTAAAGTTTTAATAAGCAAGGGCAGGGCATAAAAATGGGCACTCTTAAAAAGATTATTCCTTCAAGGCGAACTGATAGGATTGCTTATGCCATTAGAGACATAGTATGTGTAGCTCAAAGGCGTAAGCAAGAAGGTGGGGATCTCATTTATTTAAACATTGGAGATCCAATCCAATACGACTTTAGAACACCGCTTCATATGATTGAGGCCACTTATAAGGCAATGCTTGAGCACTATACAGGCTATTCTGAGTCTGAAGGTGTGCCTGAATCAATAGAGGCAATAAAAAAAGAAGCTCGCAAAAAGGGTATAGAGCCTTATGAGGTGTTAATCACTACAGGGGCAAGTGAAGCTATAGATTTTGCTCTGTCTGCTCTTGTTAATAGTGGAGAGAATGTTTTAGTACCATCTCCTGGTTATCCTTTATATAATGCCCTTCTTGCTCGTTTAGTAGGTGAAGCCAGACCCTATATTCTAGATGAAGAAAATGGTTGGCAGCCAGATATAGATCATATGGCAAGTCAAATCGATGAAAAGACGCGAGCTATAGTCCTTATAAATCCTAATAATCCTACTGGTGCTGTGTATAGTGAAGAGACATTGAGACAGGTGGTAGAGCTTGCTAAAGAACATAATTTAGTAATTCTTAGTGATGAAATATATGACAAACTGATCTTAAACGGAGCTCCTCACATAAGTCCAGCATCTTTAGATAAAGAAGTCCCTGTAGTGACTTTTAATGGTCTGTCTAAGTGTTACTTAGCACCTGGTTTTAGGGTTGGTTGGGCAGTAATTAGTGGCGATCCTGATATTATCAAGGATTACACAGAGGCAATGAAGAAACTTGCACGTGCAAGACTTTGTGCTTCTCATCCAAAACAGTTTGCTATACCAAAGGCACTTAATGGCAATCAAGAACATATAAAAGATACTATAGAAAAGCTTAAAAGAAGACGTGATCTTACTGTTGAAAGGCTAAATGCTATTCCCCGCATAAGTTGTCAAAAACCAAATGGTGCATTTTATGCCTTTCCAAGGTTAGATATAAACGAGCCTGATAAGGATTTTGTTATAAAATTGATAAAAGAAACAGGTGTTGTGGCCGTGCATGGTGGAGGTTTTGGAGAGCTTCCTAAGACTCCACACATGAGAATAGTATTTTTGCCTCCAGAAGATATATTAAATGAAGCCTATGATAGATTAGAAAAATTTATGCGTCGTCATTACGTATGATATAGGAGATAGTGTTGGAGAGAATTTTAATAAAAAGCGGGAGATAAGACCCGCTTTTTTATTTTTGTTTTGAATGTTAGGAATTATTACCTTATGCCAATCATTACACATAATATTTAACATTGTTTTTATAGCTAAAGGCAAGGCTTGAGATGTATCATTTATCACCCATGCATTATAGTCATTAAACCAGAATATTTTTTCTTCAATATACCAGTAAGTAATAGTCTTTTGCGTACTTATGATTCTAAACGTCATTTTGATCTCACCTGGCTCATCTGAGTTAACTCCAGGAGGTAATAATATAGGACATTCTAGCCAAATAACATAGTTATATCCAAGTTTTTTAGCTTGATGGATTGCAGTAAATACATTGTCACATCTTTCAGGGTAAATATTTACTTGAGAAAATAGCTTCCAGTTTGTTATGCATTGTTTTATGTTTTCGGATATATTTAATCCTAACTCTTCAGAATTTGGTCCAAGATTAGTAGGAAATATTATAGCCTTTTTATTTATTAAAAGCTTAGGATTTGAACTTATATAAATAGCTGGTCCTTCTTTTTTTATTTTTCTTGTTGGTTCAACAGGTTGAAATAAAATACTACATGATTCTAAAGTAGTTAGAATTAGTACAACACAAAGCAATAATATTATAACTCGATAGAAAACTATCATAAGTCCCTCTATATTTTGAAGTAGATTAAAAGAGTTTCTATTGTAAATACAATTTTTTTATAAAAAGGAAAAGGAAAATTAAAAAATTATTGTTTTATTACCATGGCAATGTCTCTAGTTAAAATGGATAAAGCTTGGGTTATATTAGTTGCTGGTTTAAATGGTTGGTGCCAAAAGATAAAATCTTCATAGGGTTGGGGAGAGAGTATTGCCTGAGCTGTAATAGCCCAAAGAACCACCTTAGTCTTAGTAGATATAACTTTAAAATTTAATATTAAAATTCCACTAGATGTATCTGTAGGAGCTAACATCTTGGTTATAGTTGGAACAATAACACAATTTAAATGCCATAAGTTAGCTTCCTTTATAGCCCTTTTTATATCAGTATCAGGCTCTTGTAACTCTACAACATAAAATGCTCTTGTTTGAAGTAGACATTGCTGGATTACTTTTGCATATGCCATCTGCCATCTTTTAGTTTCTTCCATACTTAGAGTTTTGGGAGGAAGTTTAGGTGGAAGCATTAGGGCACATAATTTAGTTTGAATTTTCGAAAGAGGTCTTATAAAGACTTGTATACTTATTTGGGGAGGTACCTTATAACTATTATAACTAGGGCTACATCCAAAAAGCAGCATTATTATAAGTACTATTAATAATTTTTTAGAGCTTTTGTTTTTAGTTAACTGGTAATGTTTCATATCCAGAAATGAGTGATGATTTATTTTTTAACAATTTTTCTAATGCTGGTGTCTTATCTATTGTAAGTGTTGCTACAGAGAGTATCTTGTGAGTTTTAGCGCCTATGAGTCTTAAGTTTACTGTTACAGTATTTTCACCTATTAAATAAGTACCTACAAGGATTGCACGTGCTTTTACTGTAGAGGTTATTAGTTTAGCATTTCTGCTTAAAATAAAAGTCCCTTTTTTAGGAGAGATTAAAAGATATTTTGCTGCCATAAGTTCTATTACATTTGCCTTCTTTTTAAATAAAGCCGTTCTAATTGCTTCAGTAAGTTCTCTACTAAATGGACAACTTTGTTCTAAATTGTTTATGTTGACTATTGTGGTAATTATACATGGATAATCAGAGAGCCGTTTAGGGGTTAAATTTTGAACTAATCTGTTAACCAGAATATCTCCCCAATCTTTAAAATCGACAGTTGTGATTGTAGTAGTTTGTGATTGAGGGGTCCGTATCCATGATGAATAAGAGTTATTATATGTACAGGCAATTATAGATAAAAGTAATAAGAACGTAATTATTACTTTTATCTGCTTCATAATTCTTCCCCTATGATTGTTTATTATTGGGATTTAGTTTTATTGTTATTACATTAGAATTTTTTTTATTAGTAATAGAATCTAGTGATTTAACTGGAATACTTGTTATAGGTTCCATATTAGAAGTTGTAGTTGGTGTAAGTAGACTTGCAATATAGGGATCTACATTAATTATAGTAGAAGCTGAGGATATAATTTCATTTCCATTTTTTGATACTAGCCTTGCATTTATTATTAAAAATCCTCCTTTTTCAAAATAGGTTCCAACTAAAATGTATCTTACCTGCCATTTTTTAGCTAGTTGGTTTACATCCCTTGAAAGAGCAAATTCTCCAAAGCGTTGTTTTACAAAAATGGCATTACTCCTTCTCATCTCTATAATATCGAGCCCAAGTCGTTGAAGGTCTCCTATTAGCTCTTCAGTCAAGAGTCTTCCAAGAGGGCATGTCTTATAAAAATTGTTTAGATCTACAAATGTTGTTACAATAATTGGTCCTCTAGCACTATCTTTGGGCAATTGTTTGTATAACATTTTAGCTAGTTTTTCTATTTGCTCACTTAGAACGATAGCAGCAGGTTTTTTATCTGCTATCTTTGTGTTGATTAGTGTTGAGGGAGTCTTTTTGACTCTAACTATTTTTTTAGGTGGATGGTAACAGAGTTTTTTTGTAGTTTTAGTAAGGGGCTTGGATTGTACAGTAGCTGTTTTTGTCTTTGGAGAAATAGCATAACAAGATGATAAAACTACCACTGAAAATATAATTAATATAATATTTTTAACTTTTTTAGACATAGAATCCTCCTGCCAAATGATATCTATCTCTTTATATCGACAGGATTAAGGTTTTCTTAATAGATTTATTAAATTAGGATTATTAGTTTAAGATACCTAATGAATGGAGATATCTGCTCCAGTCCTCTATTGCTCTTTTGGCATAAAAATTTGCCCTATCTTTTTTGGGGATTTTTTTCTCTGCTGGTTTAAATAGGCCAAAGTTTACATTCATGGGCTGAAAATTTTTAGGATTAGCACTTGATATATGAAAGATCAGGGCTCCATGTGCAGTAGTATTAGGAGGGATAAGGGGTTTTTTACCAGTTAGTATCTGCCAAATATTTAAAGCTACTATAAGTCCCATAGCAGTGGATTCTACATAGCCTTCTACACCGCTTATTTGTCCTGCCAAAAATATATTGGATTTCTTTTTTAGTCTTAGTGTGTTGTCAATCACCTTTGGGGCACACACAAATGTATTTCGATGTATGCTTCCAAGACGTACAAATTCAGCATTTTCTAGCCCAGGGATTAGCCTAAATACCCTTTTTTGTTCTGGATAGGTGAGTTTTGTCTGAAATCCAACCATATTGTACATGGTGCCTTCTTTATCTTCCATTCTAAGTTGGACTACTGCATAGGGAGTTTTACCCGTTCTGGGATCTATTAATCCAACAGGTTTCATAGGACCAAAGCGGAGGGTATTAAGACCTCTTTGCGCCATAACCTCAATTGGAAGGCAGCCTTCAAAATACACTGCTTTTTCAAAGTCTTTTAATGGTACTTTTTTGGCATTTAATAACTCTGTTATAAATCTTTTATATTCTTCCTCTGTTAAAGGACAATTTATATAATCCCCTTCTCTATTATCTCCTTGTTCATATCTAGATCCCCTAAAGGCAATATTCATATTTATAGATTCTGCTAATACAATAGGTGCAATTGCATCATAAAAGTGTAGATAGTCTTCACCTATTATCTTTTTTAAAGATTCAGATAGCGCATTAGATGTTAGAGGTCCTGTAGCAATTACAGTAATTCCTTCATTAGGAACAAAAGTGACTTCTTCGCGAATTACTTCAATATTTGGGTGGGAGAGGATTTTATCTGTAATGTATGATGAAAAGGCCTGCCTATCTACTGCAAGAGCTTTTCCTGCAGGTACTTTATTTTTATCAGCTGCTTCCATTATAAGAGAGCCAGCCATCCTCATTTCTTCTTTAAGTATTCCTACTGCAGATTGAAGTTGGTTTGATCTGAGGGAGTTAGAGCATACAAGTTCTGCTAATTTATCACTTTTGTGTGCAGGGGAGAACTTTTTAGGTTTCATCTCAAAAAGTTTTACTTTAATATTTCTTATAGCAAGCTGCCAAGCTGCCTCACAACCTGCAAGCCCTCCACCGATTATAGTTATCTTGTTTGATTTCATAGTTATTTACCTAAGCCTTTTTAATAGTTTAAACAAACATAATCGTGATTTTTATTCATATCAACTCTGTAGGTTAGGCTGTAGTAGAGTTATAAAATAGAGTTGAATAAAGTTTCATTTTTTAATAAATTACTGAATTTTTATTCAAAAGCATGGTTTGTTCTATACCTAAAAAAGCCAAAAAAACTATAATAAAACTTGGAAGAAAGACAAAAATAGGAGGAGAAATAGAATTTTCTTTAAAAATTTCTAAATTTATACTTGACTGTTTTCTAAACTTATAATATGACTTTTGCCAGTCGCATAGGTCTATGTTTGCTGCGAAAATAATTTAAGGAGGGGTGCACTATGGCTTACATTGGTCACGGTGGAAAGGAAATTGTCGAAAGGGTCATGAGTCCGAGCGAGGCCAAGGAAAAAATTAAAGGCTTGACTTCTGTTGAAATTAGCAACAGAGCAGCTTATGAGTGCATAGACCTTGCTTATGGTTTCTTCACACCGCTTGAAGGCTTTATGTGCAAGGCAGATGTTGATGCGGTGTGTGAGAAGATGACCCTAGCAGACGGCACTGTTTGGTCCATTCCTATCGTATTTGACATTGACAGCAAGGAAATTGAGGAAAAAGGCATTAAGGTTGGGGACACTATTCTTCTTACCTATACCGGTAATCCTCTTGCCATCTTAGATGTTGAAGAGATCTATGAGTATGAAAAAGACAAGATCTCTCAGGCAGTTTTAGGTACCACAGATGAAAAGCATCCTGGTGTCCGCATGGTAAACAGAATGAAGGATCGCTTTATTGGTGGTAAGATCACCTTAGTAAATCAGATTAAGCTTAATTCTCCATTTGATCAATTCTTCTATACACCAAAACAGCTTCGTGATAAGTTTGCACAGCTTGGTTGGGAAAGAATCGTTGCCCACCAGACCAGAAACGTTCCCCATACAGGTCATGAGTGGTTAATGAAGGGTGCATGGTTCTGCTCCCATGGTGATGCTCCTGTTGTTGATAAAGATGACAATGTACGTTTGGGCACAGGTGTTTTAGTAAGCTGTATTATTGGTCCAAAGAGAACTGGTGACTACATTGATGAGGCAATCCTTCTTGCACATCAGGCACTTCATGAGGGACGTTATTTCAGAGAAGATGTTCATATGGTAAGTATTGCTCTTTGGCATATGCGCTATGCAGGACCAAAGGAAGCTATTTTCCATGCTATTTTAAGAGCAAACTTAGGTTGTACTCACCATATGTTTGGTCGTGACCATGCAGGTGTTGGTGACTACTATGAGACCTATGGTGCTCATAGAATATTTGATGATCTACCAGAGGGTGCTCTAAAGCTTAAGCCAATCCGCGTATTAGAGTGGTGGTACTGCCCACTGTGTGCTGAGGTTACCTATTCTGGTCTTTGTGGCCACAGCAAAGAGCGTCAGAAATTCAGTGGTACTCTAATTAGATCTATCATTAAAGACGGTGTAAAACCAACCCGCTTGATCATGAGACCAGAGGTCTTTGATGCAGTTATGGAATCTGCTGATAAATACGGATTTGGAACTCCATTCTGTACAGAGGAATATCTCGAGAAGAGACAGCCAGTATTTGAGGTTCCACCGCTTGATTAGTAATAACTAAAATATATGAGGTTCTGAAGTGATACTTGGAAGTCAAAGTTAACGAAATTTCAAGGAGGGTTCAAAATGGCTGAGGAAACCTATCCCATTAATGTATGGATTAATGAGGAAAGATATGCTAAGCTCCAAGAGGCCGGGCTAGCAGATATGGCCAAAGAGAAATTGGCAGGTATGAAGGTTCTTGAGCTCAGGGTTACCCCAGAGCAGAAAGATGAGATTCTAAAACGCTTCCCAATGGCAAAGTTTGATGCTTCTACAACAAAGAGCATCGAGCTTTTACCTCGTGAGGTAAAGGACAAGATGCTTGAGGTTGCCATTGAGAAAAAGAGCGTTGGCCCTGATGCAATGGAAGAGTTTCTTAAGATTGAAGAGTTCTCCAAAAAATATGCATCATAAGCTGGGCTAATTATATTGGTAAAAAATGGGGGGACACACTGTTGTGTCCCCTTTTATTTTTTGATAAGCTTTTTAAAAAAGGAGGGCGACAGACAATGGTAAAGAGATTTTCTGTATTGTTGATTGCCTTTTGTTTTTTTGTAGTAGGTATTTTTAGTTCTATCCCTAAGGCAAATGCACAGCCTCCTTCTATGGAAAAGATATATTATTCTGCTGCATATGGCGGTCTTCTTGGCGGCTTACTTGGTGCTGCTATTATGGTGTTAGGACCTTCTCCAGAGGATCACTGGGACTATATTTTAAAAGGTGCTGCTGTTGGGGTTATTTGTGGAACTATTTATGGTATAATAGTTTCAACACAGCCATATTATGGATTAGTTGATTATTCTTGTGATACAGGAGTTAGTTTTCATACACCTCAGATCTCTATGTTAGCATTAAGAGATAGTGAGTTTGGAGTTGGAGGTAGTTTTTCTGCCAAGCCCGAACACATAAGATATATACCGTATGTAAATGTATTTTCTTATCACTTTTAACCTTAAACTGTAATAAGTCTAAAAGAGGTTAGGCCATGTTGACCATGATAAAGGGCGCCAATATCAATCTTAGGTTTAAGACTCTTAAGGTTTTTGATCTTTCTCCTTCTGAGTATTTTGGAGCACTAGACTACGGAGTCAAAAAACACTATGCTCATTTCTCATATCATTGGGATCCAGATGAATACAATATTACAGTCATGGGAGCAGGCCCTATATATGGTCTTTTACCCGGTACAAAGCGTCTGGTGGCAGTATATAGATCTCCTATAAATGGTATACTGACGCTTTCTACCCTTGGTGGTGGTAGTATTGAGCTAGTAAGATCAGGTTTTGACCTCATAGAGCTTCATGGAAGATGTGCTGAAAAGTCTATTTTACTTATAAAAGATGGTGAGATTAAGATTATTCCTTATGGAAAGATTCCTGAAAGCGCTTACAGCCTTCAAAAAGAGTTACTTGAGCGTTTTAGAGATGAGTTTAATGGAGCATCTTTTAGGATCTTAGGCACTGGCCCTGCTGGACATTACACATGTTTTGGTGGCGCCCTTTCTCGTCATATAAAAAAGGGTTCTTTTGATCTTGGTTCAGAGGGCTGGATGGGACGAGGTGGTTTTGGTTCAGTAATGGGTAGGGTCCATAATCTTGTTGCTATTGTATTTGGTGGTAGTCAAAAACCAAACCGACCAGCTCTTTTTTCAGATTCCAAACGTTTAAATGCAATTTCTAAAGACATATTTGGCAAAGGTTTTATGCAGACAGCTTATGATGCTACCACCAAGTATCGATTTGATCCTAAGACAGGTACAGGAGGTACTCTAGGAAATAATCTATATGAGGCTAGAGGGGATACCCCAAGTTTTAACTATCAAATGATGTATCTTCCTAGACAGGTGCGTCAACAGATATGGGATAAACATCTTAAGCCTTATTTTTTTGATTCTTTTCAAGAAAATATAATTGTTCCAAAACATCAAAAGACGTGTGGTGAAAACTGTCCTGCAGTTTGTAAAAAGTATAGAGGAGAGCTTAAAAAGGACTCTGAGCCATATCTTTGGGGTGGACCCCTTTGCGGCATATTATATATGGATGATGCCGAAAAGGTAGTTTGGGCTCTTGATGATATAGGGGTAGATGCTATTGAAGGCGGAGCACAGGTATGTTTTTTACTTGAGGCACTTTGGAGGGGTTGGATACCATTAGAAGATGCTGGCATTGATAAGCGACCCAATATGGATCCAGATCCCAATTACTATACAAAGGAAGATTCTGAATTAAACGCTAAGATAGCTGTTAAACTAGCCTACGATCTTGGGCTACAGAGGACCAAATTAAGCACTCACTTTAGAGAAGGCTTTAGAAAAGCAATTAGAATACTGTCAGATAAGTATGGACATCAGTTTAAAGATATAGCAGTTTATAGTTGCTTTGGAGATCAAAGAAGTAATTCCCCAAATCCATATTGGAATCCTGGTTTTGTAATGCCCTCACCATTTTTAAGTAGGTTTTGTACATATTATCAAGATGGCTTTTTTGAGCCAGAAGAGCTTGGATTAAAGATTGCAGATAGGATAGTAAATGAATTGATAAATGAAAACTTTGGACTTTGTAGATTCCATAGAAAATGGCTTCCCAATATGATTGCTCCTCTTTATAAAGAGGCTTATGGTATAGAGCTAGATCCGTTTAGATTTTGTAAAGAGCTTGCCAAACGAATGATTGAATATGACCATAAGTCTTTTTATCTCCCAAGATTTTGGGAGTCAGAAAGGACAAAAGATATAGTTGTAACTTATGCAGAAAGGATGGCTGAGTTAGAAGATAACAAAGTTGCTAAAAAATGGCGTAGACTTTTTTCAACTAATAGACAACAAGCACTGTTTGAATATTGGGAAAAGACAAGAAGAACTATTCTCAATTATTTTGGCCAATGTGTAACAGATTAACAAAAACTCTTCTATTAAATTTTAAATTACTAAAAGTCTCCAGAGTTCTTTTATGTGATTACTTTTTTGTAAGGCTTGTTCTGTGAGTTTTTTAAGTTTTGAGTCGTCTAATTTTAAATATTCTTTAACTTTAGGGTCTAGGTCAGTAACTTCTTCTCCTTCAAATGCCTTAAATCCAATCTTATTGGCAAGATAGTTGGCAATATGGATCTTTAATAAGTAAGAAGGAGGCTCTGTTGTAGATAAGGGATCATGATGTCTTAGGGCAACTTGCTGGAATGATTTTGGAAGTTCCCATTTTTGAGCTAATTTTGCCCCCCATAGCTCATGATCTGTTCCCCACTGCCTTTCAACCTCTTTTATATCTCCTTTTATATCTCGTGCCATTGCAAGATATATTGTAGGGGCCTGAGCCATAAGTACAATCCAGCCTACATCATGTAAGAGTCCTAAAGTGTATAGGCTTTCATTTTCCCCTCCATTTGTAAGGTGCTGTGCAATTACAGCAGTAGCAATACAATGTTTCCATAGGCTTTCTGCATAATTTGCAACTTCATAAGGTACAGTTAAGAATCTTTGAGCAAGTATAGAACTTATAGCTATATGTTGCACCTCTCTTGCACCCAGAAGCACTATAGCGTGTTTTAAAGAACTTACCTCTATACTTAACATATATAGGGCACTATTTACAATTTGGAGGATTTTCATTGTAATCGAAGGGTCTTGCCTTATAATTTCTGCTAATTCTTTTGCACTTACATCTTGAGATGAAATTAGAGGGAAAAGTTTTTGAGCTATAACAGGCAGTGTTGGCAGCTCCTCACTCTCCCAATCTATAGCGATAAGCCCCGCCTGATACTGAGGCATAAGTTTTTCCTCCTTTAAAGTTATAAAGTATATCGGAAAAAAGTTTTTGATACTTTAAGTTATTTTAAGGCTACTGATCTTTATCCTTAGCCTCCTCTGCCAATTTAGCACTCATTTCAAGAAATGGTTTAAATAGATCTAATGGAAGAGGGAAAAGTGTAGTAGAGTTATTTTCTGCTGCTATTTCCCTTAAAGTTTGTAAATATCTAAGCTGAAGAGCAGCAGGGGCTTTGTGTATGATTTGTGCAGCTTCAGCAAGTCTTGCAGCAGCTTGATATTCACCTTCTGCATTTATAATCTTAGATCTTCTTTCTCTTTCTGCCTCTGCCTGTTTTGCCATAGCCCTTTTCATCTCATCTGGAAGATCTATTTGTTTAATTTCTACCTTACTTACTTTTACTCCCCATGGTTCAGTGTCTAGGTCTAATATTTCTTGAATTCTAGAGTTTATCTTTTCTCTTTCAGAAAGTAGCTCATCTAGTTCTTCTTGTCCGCATACACTTCTAAGTGTTGTTTGAGCAAGCTGAGAGGTTGCAAATAAAAAGTTTTCTACTTCTATAACAGCCTTTACTGCATCTAATACCCTAAAATACACCACTGCACTTACCTGAATTGATACATTGTCCCTTGTAATAATATCTTGAGGAGGAACATCTAATGTGATGGTCCTTAAATCTACTCGTTTCATTTTATCTATAACTGGAAGCAGTATGATTATACCAGGTCCTTTTGCACCTATTACTCTACCAAGTCTAAATATAACAGCACGTTCATATTCATTGAGTATCCTTATAGATGTCATAAGAAATGCTATAACAATAAATACTATAAGACCAATAGAAATAGGCATGTTTTATTCCTCCTCTTTGTTGTTTATTACTTCTACAATAAGAAGCATGTCTTTTATATCTTTTACAAGCACCTTTTCGCCTTCTTTTACCTTTTTATTTAACTTAGCCTTCCATAGTTCTCCATGGACAAATACCATGGCTTCATTTTCTCCAATAATCCTTCGAATAGTTCCTACCTTTCCAATAATTGCATCTTTTCCTGTTTTAGGTCTTAAAAGAGATGCCTTTGTTGCCAAATATGTAATCACTATGACACTAATGGTTATGAAGATTAGAGTAGGGTAGAGTACTGATGCAGAGATACCAACTCCTGTCTCACCACCAGGGAATAAAAAGATTGAGCCTAAAAACAGGCTTATTAGTCCAAATATAGTAAGTACTCCATGACTTGTTATAAAAAGCTCTAGTACAAACAGAATTGCTGCAAATATGATTAAAAGGAATCCTGTTGCACTTGTAGGTAGGGCTTGCATTGCAAAAAGAGATAGCAAAAGGCTTATTGCTCCAATGCTTCCAGGAAGTATTGCTCCAGGATGTGCAAATTCAAAATAAAGCCCTACAAGTGCTATCATAAGAAGTACGTAAGCAATGTTAGGTTCAGATATAAGAGCAAGGACCTTTTCACTTAGATTAGGTGTTAGTATTGTAAGTTTATACGGATAGGTATGAATGATGTATTTTTTATTTTTTAGAGACACACTCTTTTTATTTATTTGTTTTAAAAGGCTATTTATATCAGGTGCTATAAGGTTTATTACATGAAGTTTTAAAGCTATCTTATCTGTTGAAGATATTGATCTTCTTATAGCATTTTCTATCCATATAGGGTTTCTACCCTGTTTTATTGCAATACTTTTAGCCCATGCAATGAGATCATTTTCAAGTTTTTGAGCCATAGTTGAGTGTTTGGGTAAAGATCCAAAAAGAGTTACTGGATGACATGCTCCTATATTGGTCCCAGGTGCCATAGCAGCTATGTGAGCGCTTATGCACAAAATAGCACCTGCAGATGCAGCACGAGCTCCTGGTGGGTATACATATACTACCACTGGTATAGAGGATGATAATATAGCCTTAACCATCTTTCTAAGTGATATTAGAAGCCCTCCAGGGGTATCTAATTCAACAACAAGGCAAGTTGCTCCTTTATCTTGGGCATCTTTTAATGCTCTTAAGAAAAACTGTGCCCTTCCAGGGTTTATAGCTCCATCTATTTTTATAAGAAAAACATTGTAATTAGGTGGTGGTTGGCTCTTTTTAAGAGCAACTGAATTTATTGCTGAAAAAGCAACGAATATAAAGACTATAGTTGATAAAAGTTTATGGTTGATCTTTGATTTTATCATAAGCTTTTTTAAGCATTTTTAGATCATGCCAGGCTTGTCTTTTATAAAAGATTTGTTTTTCTCCATATTGTCTAAGTAAAAAAGCAGGATGGTATGTAACAAATACTATAAGATTACAGTTATTAATCTTCATGTTATGGGGTTTTGCCCTTAATTCTTTTAGAGGTACTTTTGTATCCAAAATGGCATGAGCAGCACACTGACCAAGGGCTAGCAAGATTTTAGGCTTTATAAGTTCTATTTGTTTATATAAAAATGGCTTACAGCTTTTAATCTCTTTTGCGTTTGGAGTTCTATTGTTGGGTGGTCTACATTTTACTACACTGGTTATAAACACAGAGTTTCTTTCAATATTAATAGCCCTTAGCATCTTAGTAAGAAGCTGTCCTGACACACCTACAAAGGGGCGTCCTGTTAAATCTTCTTCTCTGCCCGGTGCTTCTCCTACAAGCATTAATAAGGCATCTTCTGGTCCTTCACCAAAGACAGGATTTGTACGTTTTTTATGCAAGGGACATAAGGTACAATTTTTAATCTCTTCTTTTAGTTTTTCTAAGCTGCTTGTCTCTAGTATTTCTTCTTCTACTGTCATATCCTGTCTATTGATAAATTCTTTTATAACATCTGAATTCTTAATATACTTTATACCTAAATTTTGTTGCATACGAAGCCAGTTTTTGATGTCTTTTAATACCTTGCTTTGATCAGCACTTTTCATAGCTTGAAAATGGCATATTAAAACTTTTTGTCAAGTAATAATTAAAGTTTAAAAGGTGTTAGCTCTAAGATTTCAGAAAATGCTTTATGAGTCATTAGAAATTTATTAGACTAAAAATATTAAAAGGAGAGGTAATATGAGAAGCTCTAAACAAAAGAACTTTACAAGTTTTGATATTGCTAAAGAGATGAGAAGGAATTTTAGAGAGGATATTGAGTCTTTGCCTATAAACATGAGATATAAGAGACAAATTGGAAGGTTTATAAGAAAGATAGAAAGGGCACATAAAAAAACAGATAAAAGCAAGCTTATATTTTAAATGTATGAGCATAGAACTACTTCTAACAATTCTATAAAACTATATCTTACCAAAGCTCCTTTTTCTAGTTTTAGTTTTGTTGAAAAAAATTTTAAGGGTATTTATTCCCTAAGACGTTGTTTTTCCCTAGCTAGAGCATTAGGGGTAAAGACATTAACACTAGAGGATATCCCAGCTAAAGGTATTATAGAGGATGAAAACAAAGAAATACTAGAATTTTTCCCTAATTATAGATGTAAAGGTGTAGTTAGGCTTTGCTTTTGGAAAAAGGAATTTAAAGAGCCCTCTGATATATCCAGTCTTTCTAATAGGCATCTTATAGGATATGCAATTTTAAAGCATGACAGTGTCAAATCTAAAAAGTTTGACAGGTGGCATATTTTTGAGGCTGTATTTAAGATTCCCTCAACTATGGGGTTTTATATTACAATGCCTAAATCATTTAAGATCACCTGTAATCAAAAAGGCTTTTGCGTTAATGGAATATTGTATTGCCAGCAAAATTCGCTTAACAAAGCATGTGCTCAAGTAGCACTTAGAACCCTTTTATCAAATCATATATCACAAGAAGATATATCATATAAGCAAATAAATACTATTTGTGGGATTACTCCTCAAAGTGGAAGAAAACCTTCTATGGGTATGGGGGTTTCAGATATCAGGGCAGTTTTAAACAATTTTAAGATTGGTTTTAAAGATATAGATTATACACAAAATGAACGTCTTAGGTATGAACTTCCATATCAAAAGTTTTTATATGCTGGAATTGAATCTGGTGCAGGAGCATTACTTGGTTTTCACCTAAGTGGACCTAGTATTCAAGATAATCTTCCACCTAGACATATAATTCCTTTTTTTGGACATACATTTAATCAACATACTTGGGTTCCTGATTCTAAAGAGAGTTATTTTGATGTTGGTGGTGGAGTTGGGTATTTACCCAGTGACAATTGGACAGATAGTTTCATTGGACATGATGATAATTTTGGTCCTAATTACTGTGTGCCAACATGTCATGTAAAAAGGGAGAGTGTAGATTATGTAGTAGAATTATTCAATTCAGAGGTAAGGTACAGTGGAGTTCATGCAGAGGCTGTAGCACTTGGTTTTGTTTATTCATTAGTTAGGGCTGTTGACTATAAATCCAGTAATAATATATGGATTAAAAGATTGTTACATTTTACAAGGCACAAAAAGATTGTACTTCGTGCAGTTTTTGTTAGTAAAAAGAGATATTTACGACATCTTCTTACATGTAAAGACTGGGAAGGTAACAAAGAGAGATATGAATTTATAGAAGGACTAGAAGATGTTTTACCTAGTTTTTTGTGGATTATAGAAATATCTTTACCGCAACTTTTTCCAGCAAATGAAAGAAAAGTAGGAGAAGTTGTCTTAAATCCTTACATTAAGCCCAATATCTCAACAGATGTTGATTTTGACCTATTTCTACTCGCACGTATCCCTTGCTACTATTTCTTTTTAGATTCCCTGAAAGAAAACAATCCAACATTTTTACTCTTAAAGAGCAATATAACTTCTCACATGCCTCTCATTAAACATAGATAATCTATATTTA
>Ga0256914_1000407_pt1 | contig 42396 bp, 30 predicted proteins | sample HulkmetaG_FD_191571 | JGI IMG/M metagenome (GOLD analysis project Ga0256914, IMG submission 191571) | Hydrothermal chimney microbial communities from Main Endeavour vent field at the Juan de Fuca Ridge, Pacific Ocean - Hulk | ecosystem: Environmental > Aquatic > Marine > Hydrothermal vents ... | reverse complement strand
CTTTTTCAGCTTCGAAGAAATGGGGATCCGGCCGGATCTGGTGACGCTTGCCAAATCGATATCAGGTTACGGCCTGCCCATGGCCCTGGTTCTCATCCGGCCGGAACTTGACCAGTGGAGCCCGGCAGAGCACAACGGTACCTTCCGGGGCAACTCCCATGCCTTTGTCACCGCCCGGGTCGCCCTTGAAAAGTTCTGGAGCGATAACTCTTTTTCCCGGTCGATCAGGAGCCGGAGCGCTCTGGTCACCAGGGAGCTGCGCGCCATCCGTACCATGATGTCCGGCTCCAGACTGAAAGGACGCGGCATGATGCAGGGAATCGACGTTGGGTGCGGCCGGAGGGCAGCGGAGATCTGCGCCCTCTGTTTTCGCCATGGCCTCATCTGCGAAACATCAGGGCCCCATGACGAGGTTATCAAGATTCTGGCGCCCCTGAACATACCCCGCCCTTTGCTGCAGCAGGGGCTTGCCGTTCTTGGAAGAGCGGTACGGGAAACCACGGGCCGTAAACACAAAATCATGAAAAAAAAGGCGAAAAAGCACCATGATTACCCAACTCTTCACCACCACCGTAACGGATCCGCCAAAACACCCTCCGGGCATTGTGCTCACCTGCTGCGAGCATGACAACACCATTCGGCACCAACCGGGCGAACGGCTGCACCACCTCTTTGAAGAGCGGGTGGACCGGTACCGGGCGGAGCAAAACACCTCCCATCCGGCGGTGATCGGCCGCAATAGGAACTGGAGTTATATACAACTGGAGGAAAAGGCCAATCAGCTGGCTCATTATCTGCTTCAGCAGGGGCTTGGTCCGCACCATCGGATCGGCTTGCTCTTCGGCAGGGGGATAGATGGATATGCGGCCATGTTGGCGATCCTCAAAATCCAGGCAGCCTATGTTCCCCTGGATCCCGCCTTTCCCGCTGATCGCCTTGCCTACATTGCCGCCGACGCCGATCTCAAGGCGATTCTGACTCTCTCCGGTTTCGAAAAACCGGCAGCGGAGACCGGACGGCTTGTCATCCAACTTGATCGTCATGCCGAAAAAATCGCCTGCTGTTCCCGCAGTCGACCCACCAGGGAGCAGACCGGGGAGCCGCGGCATCAACTCTGTTATATCATCTACACCTCCGGGACCACGGGACACCCAAAGGGCGTACCCGTGGAGCATGCCGCCATCTGCAACTTCGTTCGAACAGCTGCGGAGATATATGGTTACCAACAGACAGACAGGGTCTACCAGGGCTTGACCATGGCCTTTGATTTTGCCGTGGAAGAGATCTGGGTGCCCCTGGTGGTGGGTGCCGCTCTGGTTCCCGCCCATGGGGGCACCGCCCTGCTGGGCGAGGAACTTGCAGACTTTCTTTGCAGAGAACGGATCAGCGCCCTCTGCTGCGTCCCCACCCTGCTGGCCACCATCGATGCCGAGTTACCGGCTCTACGGCTGCTCATCGTTTCCGGAGAGGCCTGTCCCCGCGATCTCCTGACCAGGTGGCACCGGCCGGGCCGCATTGTGCTCAATGCCTACGGTCCCACCGAAACTACGGTAACCGCCACCCTGGCCCGGCCCACGCCCCGGGACAGAAAATTGACCATCGGCAAACCCCTGCCCACCTATTCGGTACTGATTCTTGAACCGGGCACCACAAGAGTTCTGCCCCCGGGCAGGGAGGGGGAAATCTGTATTGCCGGGGTGGGGGTGGCCAGGGGATATCTGCACCGCAGGCAACAGACCGCCAAGGCCTTTATTGCAGATTTTTTACACCTTGCCGGCAACCCGTCCGGACTGATCTACCGGACCGGCGACCTGGGGCTGATCAACGATGAGGGCGAGGTGGAATACCGGGGTCGCATCGACCTGCAGGTCAAGATTCGCGGTTATCGCATCGAGTTAACCGAAATCGAATCCGTGCTGCTTGGTATCCCGGAGATCGCCCAGGCCGTGGTCACCACCTTTGAACCCTGCCCGGGGTCCAGGGAACTGGCGGCCTATTACACACTCCGCGACCGGGAAGAAGACAAGGGTTTTTCCGAACAGGAACTGGTGGAAACCCTGCGCATCATGCTGCCTGATTATATGGTTCCCGCCTTTTATGAACGGTTGCCGGCAATGCCCATGCTGGCCAGTGACAAGGTGGACCGCAGCGCTCTGCCCGCACCATCCGGCAGGCGCAGAAACGGCAGAGGGCGCGTCTTTGCGGTTCCCCGCAGCCCCCTTGAAAAGAGCATTACCCGGCTGCTTGCCGAACTGCTGCAGACGGAGCGGATCTCGGTGGAAGATCATTTCTTCGACGATCTTGGAGCCAATTCCCTGCTCATGGCCTGGTTCTGCAGCAGGTTCCGGCAACAGTTTCCGGACCTTGACATTTCCATGCGTACCGTCTACGCCTCTCCCACGGTCGCGAAACTGGCCGCATCCCTGCAGGCGGGGCAAGCTGAAGAGAAAGGGGAGAAACGGTTAAATTTTCGTCCGGTTACCGATGATTTCAAGGTTCCCGGTCGCCTTTCTTATATCCTCTGTGGAGCCTGTCAACTGGCGGTTTATCTTATCTTTATTATCGGCTTGATCACGATGGGCGGCATTTTCCTGGATCCGGTCACGGCGGCGGTGGGTTTTCCTTCACGTTTTCTCCGCGCGTCTCTCTTCTGTAACGGCTGGTTTTTCGGCTGGACCGGCCTGGCAATAGTAGCCAAATGGCTTCTGGTCGGCAGATGGAAAGGGCAAAAAATTCCGCTCTGGGGAGTACGATATTTCCGGCTCTGGTTGCTGAAACGCATTCTCCACTCAGCCCCGGTGATGCTGCTGAGGGGCTATCCCCTATATACCCTGTACCTGAGGCTGCTGGGAGCGAAAATCGGTCGCAACACGGTTCTGGAAGGACAGGTATCCCCGCTCTGCGCCGACCTGCTTACCATCGGTAATAATTCCGTTTTGGGAAAAGATGCCAGGATCGTGCCGTACAAGGCCCGTAACGGCTATATCCACACCGGCCCGGTTCGCCTGGGCAATGGGGTGAGTATTGGAGACGGCAGCATCATCGACATCAATACGGAGATGAAAAATGGTTCCAGCCTGGCCCACGCCTCCTGTGTGCAGGAAGGACAGGTACTTGCCTCCGATACCCACTATCACGGCAATCCCGCGGAAAAGACCACCGCGGCAAGGCGACTTAAAACAGACAAGCGGGTAAGCTCCGGCAGAATCATCCTGTTTTCCCTTCTGCAGGTATGGGTGTACTGTTGTCTCCTTTTACCGGCCGGTCTGCTGCTCTGCCTCCGATTGCAGGAAGGGCTTGCCGGTTTATGTGCAAGCTGCACCGGCCTGTCCCTGTACAGCGGCATTCTCGGCTTAAGCGGGTGCATATTTATGAGTCTGTCGGCAGGGATCATCCTGGTCAATACCATCATCCCAAGACTGCTCAACCGCCTGTTACAACCGGACAAAGTATATGTCCTCTATGGATTCCACTATGTTATCTTCAAAGTCGTACAGCGGTTGAGCAACTCCGCCTTTCTTACCAATCTCTTTGGAGATTCATCCTACATCATCCACTATATGCGATGGGTGGGGTATCGTTTCGGCAGGATTATCCAGACCGGCTCCAACTTCGGACTGGAGCACCGGCACGACAATCCCTTTCTCTGCCGTTTCGGAGCAGGTACCATGATCTCGGACGGATTCCATATGGCCAACTGCGAACCGGCACCCACCGGATTCCGGTTGCGAAAAAACAGTGTGGGAGAAAAAAACTTTATCGGCAACCGGGTATTCTATCCGGTGAATGGAAAAACAGGCGACAACTGCCTCATTGCCACCAAGGCCATGGTGCCGGTGGAAGGTGAGTTAAGGGAACACCAGGGAATACTTGGATCACCCCCATTCCGGATTCCAAGATCAGTGGAACGTGACAAAACCTTTACTGAAGATCAGGGAGCCAAGGGAGCCGCTTTTCAAAAAGCGGGACTGGCCAGGAAAAACAGGGCCAACCTGAAAACCATCGGTCTCTGCCTCTTGAGTTGGTGGGTCTACCTGGTGGCCATCCTGGCGGCGGACTGCACGGCTGTCCGGTATGAGTATCTGCAAGGTCCCTGGGAAGCTCTTCTGCTGGGGGTGTTGTTCACTCTCTTTTCCATTGGATATTTTATTGTCAGGGAAAGGGCGGTTGTGGGTTTCGGCCCCATGCGACCGCTGTTCGTCTCTATTTATGATGCCGAATACTGGCGGGTTGAACGGCTTTGGAAACACTCGGAAATGTTCCTGCGCCATCTCTGGACAGGTACTCCCTTTCGTTATTTCATCAATCGCTTATGTGGAATTCGCCAGGGAAAAATGGTCTTTGACGACGGTTTTGCAGCTTCGGAAAAAACCCTGGTAAGCATCGGTGATTACAGCAACCTTAATGAGCACTGCGTTCTCCAGGCTCACTCACTGGAAGACGGGGTGTACAAATCCGACCATATTGTCGTGGGTGATCGCTGCAGCATCGAACCAGCCGCCTTTGTCCATTACGGCGTTACCCTGGCCCAAGAGGTGACTCTGGCAACGGATTCATTCATAATGAAGGGAGAAAAACCCGCCGAAAAAACCACCTGGATGGGAAATCCGGCGCGCTGCGTCGAAAGTGTCGTCAGCAGCAAACAAAGGAGCAACAAAGCGGTATTTTAGCAGTTTGCAGCACCTGCGACGACGTTCTCAGGCCACCAGATGACAAAATTTGTCACCTGGTGGCCTTTTTTGTCACAACCAAGGCCATTCTTTGTCACAACCAGACCCCGTCCCAACATATCCCAGATCAACACCCATCCCACGCCACCCACAATATGTTATAATTACGAAAGAAACATATCAAAGCGACACCATATTGATATTTTTCCTACTCTGGCATACCATTTGTATGCTAAGGTTTAGATCAACAAAACACAGAACGATTGATTCAACTCTTACCTAAAAAAACACGGAGGACAAAACGTAATGAACAGAATGAAAAAAATGAAAGGTCAAGAAGGCTTCACCCTCATCGAGCTGATGATCGTCGTCGCAATCATCGGCATCCTGGCCGCCGTGGCCATCCCGCAGTACCAGAACTTCACCAAGAAGAGTAAGGCTTCAGAGGCCAAGGTGATTCTGGATGGTATTATTACCGGCGAGGCAGCCTATCAGGCTGAACATGATTCCTTTACCCAAGGACTTGTGGCCAATCTCGGCGATCCCGCCGCAGGAGCTCATTATTACGATTACACTATTACAACCGCAAATACCACTTTGGTCACTGCCACAGCTTCTCCAAACGGCACTGGAACAGCAGCTGGACTTACAAGTAACTGGGCAATCACCTACAACAAAGATGGTTCAAGAAGTACTAATTTTCCGGCTCAGGGCTGGTAGTCGATTTGGAAAAATTTGTTAAATTTTCCACAATATCAGTTATATCAAGAGGGGACAACATGTCCCCTCAATTTATTTCTAATCTAACGTATCCCCAAAAAAGAAACCTAAAATCAGCCACCAATTTGTTATCATACGGTCTATATATATCCCTTGGTTCTAACCGTCCACAACTATCATATATTTCTATAAACTCTTTTTATTGTTATACTGAACAATATGCAAAGGATTCAGTAAAGATATGGTGCCAGTGAGCGCTTGCAAAAAATTTCTCACGCAGATTTATCATTCCAAGAAAAAAGATAATTTGGAAAAAAATCTTATATCTTTCTCTCCTTACAAAACTACTTTTCTTCTACTAATCGGCATCACACTCATCATTTCATATCAAAACAGTCTGAGTGGCCCATTTGTTTTTGATGATATTGGCAACATCACGAATAATCCTTATATTCGGGTCTCCAGCTTCTCGGCAGAAGAATTCAACAAAATAATATCACCATATCAGCCCTGCAAAAACAGGGTGATTGCAAACTTATCATTTGCTATCAATTACTATCTTGGTGGTCTGAATCCTGTCGGTTTTCACTTTGTAAATATTCTTATCCATCTCATTACCTCTTTTTTAGTATACGCTCTTTTTCAGTGGTATTTCCAACATATTCCACTGAAATCAACATGGATCTCCACTATCATAGGCGGATTTGCCGCCTTATTATGGGCAACCAACCCGATACATACCAATGCAGTGACCTATATTGTTCAGCGCATGACAAGCTTGAGTACCATGTTTTGTCTTGCTTCTTTACTTATTTATCTTCAGGCTCGTAGTACTGTAACTACAAAAAAAACTTCCATCTCTCTCACAATAAAAATCTACGGACTTTACACTATATCTTGTTTATTCTGGATTTTAGCTATATTAAGTAAAGAAATTGCAGCTATTTTTCCACTTTTACTACTCGCCCATGAACTATATTTTTTTAACAGTTTATCAAAAATAAACAATAACAAAAAGAAGTTGATTATTGCTGGAGGTATTTTTGCTCCTATAGGAATAGCAATATTTTTTCTTGGATTTGATTTCATTTATGAAATTTTTTCATCCTATAACAATAGGAGCTTCACGATCATAGAACGGCTACTAACAGAACCACGTGTTGTTTTTTATTATATATCACTATTTCTTTTTCCAATTCCATCACGTTTAAGTTTATATCATGATAACTTTTCTATATCACAAAATTTATTAAATCCAGCAACCACTTCTTTTTCAATTATAGGCACTTTTATATGGATAATATTAATTATATTATTATTTAAAAGACATAAACTACTATCTTTTGGATTATTATGGGTATTTCTGACATTACTCATAGAATCTTCTTTTATCGCCCTAGAAATCGCGTTCGAACATAGATTCTATATGCCATCAATTGGCCTGGTTATTATAATCATAACATTAGCTATCAACATATTTGACAGACTCAGAATCAATCATGCATATATTTATCTCGTTTTGTTTGTGGTTATTACAAGCCAGATGCTTGGTACCCATACTAGAAATATAGACTGGGAAAGCGAACTTACTCTCGCATATGATCAAGCAAAAAAATCACCTGATTCAAAAAGAGCACTTACAAATCTAGCTGTTGCACTTATCAAAAAAGGTAGACCATATCAAGCGGAAAGTGTTCTACAAAAAGTACTATATATCGACAAAAACGATATTTTCGCATTGGTAAACATATTTTTTATATACATTAATAAACCATACGAAAATGAAATAATTGCCGAAAAGTATTTAAACAAAATTGTCAAGGCAATTAACAGCGGAAAATACCTACCAATGCACAATCAAGGAATTTATGACATAGCAAAATATCTATTTCAAAAACAAAAAAGATATGCCGATAGTCTATTCTTCTTAGAAAAGGTCAGCCTTACCTATAAGACGCCAGATATACTTACCAATATCGCATTATGTAATATGCATCTAAATAAATTCAATACTGCTATTTCATATCTAAAAGAAGTATTAAAATTGAAAACACATAACTGGACAGCTGAATATTATTTAGCTATCTGCTACAAGGAACTTGGACAACTTCGGAAAGCAAAGAGAATACTTTCTGATTTACAGAAAAAAAATATACAACATAAAGTATTTAAAAATCTCTTAAATTCTCAATTTAACGAATTACAACGTATGCATCCATAAGCACTTACGTATTTTCTAATATATAAAGCTTGTTATTTGTCATCGCTGTATGTTTCAAAATTCACCAATTTCAGCAGGAAAAATCAGCAAGAGTTTGCTGTTGCATCAGACGACGGATATTACACCAGGACCGACCGGTTTCCATCTCGGCATAACGGACAAGAAGATGTTCAAGCCGGATTATGTACCAACACGGATCTTCTCGGCAAAACCGTAAAACCGGACTTACCTTTTCCAAACTGCTAAGAATAAATTTAATATACCTATCTATAAAAATATGTTTTAAATATACTTATACTTGAAATAAAAAATAATTTTATGATGTTCTTGTAGCAACTGCTCAAGTAACTGCTGAATTCTATTAGATAATTCCATACTCTCGGCAAGTTGGGAAGACAACCGATCTGCAGCAAATTGTGGAGTCTGTTAATGATTACCTCATCGAGCCACCCATTACCGGGTAAATAAACATCTCGAATCTCCTGTTGGCCATTGGTACACTCCTACGGAAAATTTTTTCCTGTTTCACAGAAGCGCATACCAGATCATCTGAAAGTCAGAAAACTAGATATGTCTGATGTTATGATTGACTATAAACAGGTAGAAAATTTCTTTCAGCTGAGTTGATTGATTCGGTTATCACCACGCTGCCTAAACCATGAGGTCTACCTCTTACCTTTTTTTTGAAAATAACACCTGACTTAAAGGAATTTTACGATGTCCCACAAACTCGCTGAATCTGAAAATTTAGAAGAACCTTTCATTGTATTCGGCGCTCCTGAAATAATAAAACCGGAAATAGAAGAAGTCGTCGCTTCACTCCATTCCGGATGGCTTGGTACCGGGCCTAAGGTTGCCCGATTTGAACAAGAATTTGCCGCCTACAAGGGTATTTCCGCCACCCATGCAGCAGCCGTCAATTCCTGCACCGCTGCTTTACATGTTAGTATGATCGCAGCAAAATTAAGGCCTGGCGATGAAGTCATCACGACCCCAATGACTTTCTGTGCCACGGTAAATTCAATTATCCATGCAGGCCTTACACCGGTGCTTGCAGATGTGCAACCGGACACATTCAATATTGATCCGGATGCCATTGAAGCTGCCATCACATCCCGTACCCGTGCCATCATTGTTGTTCATTTTGCAGGTCGCCCTTGTGACATGAGTCGAATAATGGCCATAGCTCAAAAGCACAATTTAATTGTTATCGAAGACTGTGCTCATGCCATCGAAACCGAATACCAAGGGAAAAAAGCCGGCACGATAGGCAATTTCGGTTGTTTCAGCTTTTACGTAACTAAAAATGTGATAACGGGTGAAGGCGGTATGGTATTGGCCAGGCGTGAAAAAGATATAAACCGGGTTAAAAGGCTGGCACTCCATGGAATGAGTAAGGACGCCTGGCACCGTTACGGGGATGCCGGGTTCAAACATTATCAGGTCGTCGAATGTGGTTTTAAATATAACATGATGGATCTGCAGGCCGCCATCGGTATTCACCAGCTTGCCCGGGTAGAGAAAAATTGGCAGCGACGGAGGGAAATCTGGAATCACTATCAACAGGCTTTTGCCGATTTACCTGTGACCAGACCTCTCGATCCAGATTCTGACACCAAGCATGGTTATCATTTATACACTCTATTATTGGATAAACAAAAAACCGGGATAGAACGAGATGGATTTCTCGACAAGATGACTGAATATGGTGTTGGAGTTGGGGTTCATTATTTGAGTATTCCTGAACATCCTTTCTATCAAAGGCAATATAGCTGGAAACCGGAAGATTATCCGCAAGCCATGAAGGTTGGAAGGCAGACGGCCAGTTTGCCCCTGTCTACCAAGCTGACGAAAAACGGGGTCGAACGAGTAATTAACAGCGTAAAAACGGTTATCCTGAAATGATTGAGCAAAAAAGGCTTCCAGCTGTTGTCCTATCTGGTGGCTCGGAGATAATCACAGCTTCTTTATTAGAAGAATTTCACGCACAAAAGATCCCTGTTGTTCTGATAAAACTTGGTGTGCCCAGCCTTTTACGGGATGCTTTACCTGTCATTGCCTACAAAGAAATAACTTGGCCTCCCACATCTATTGAGACAGCCAGTAAGGAGTTAAAAGAAATTTTGACTTCTCTTGGTGCCGGAACCCCTCAGCCGTGGCCTGCTTTTCCGACCGAAGATGGGGGATTACGGTTGCTTGTCGAAAAGAAAGAACTTTTGGGCTCACAGATTGCATTCGGACAGGCAGAGCACCTGCACATGGGAGGATTAGATAAAGCCGAACTTTTTGAAAACCTTTACGATGCGGGTCTTGGAGATATTTGTGCTCCGACCCGTATTGCCACGGAAATGAAACAGATCCCATCCCTTGTCGAGGAGCTTGGAGGAGACTGTATCATTAAGCCGTCATTGAAGCCACTATCCATGCAGCTGGACGGAATGCCTTCAAAGATTATTAACTGGGAAATTTCTCATGACAACATTAAAAATATGGAGGCATTAGCTGCAACATGGCATATATCAAAACAATGGATAGTTCAACAGAAATTAATTACACCGGTAATGGGTGAGATTGACTGGTATGGGGTGTGTAATAAGAATCAAACTATCCTGACGAGCAGCATTGCATTTGAAAAATGGAAACAGCCCAAAAGTGGCGGTTCAGGATGCTGGGTATTTCTTGATCCGTCTTATAAGGATGATCTCACTGAAATGGCTAAAAAGATCATTAAGGCGATTGGATTATACGGTATAGCAGAGTTTTCCTTTCTTAAGGATAAGACAAACAAATGGCGCCTTCTTGAATTGAACCCCCGTCCCTGGCTACAAATTGGGTTGCCTTGGCGTGCAGGAATACCGATGGCAACAGCTGCTTATCATGTTCTCTCAAATCAGCCGTTCCAATCTACTTCCTCTAACTCATTGACTAGCTGGGTCAATCCCGAACGGACATTGCTAGCAGCAGTATCCGGTGATTACGGAAACCGCTGGCAAGCCATGCAAAAAGCGATTCGTGCCATCCATACATCAGACATGAAGGTCATGTATGATTCTCCCTTTCCTGCCTTAAAGCGAAGATGGGTAGGTCGAATGGCTCAAAAGGCATGGAAACAAATAGTTGGCCGGGTTAACAGAAAAACATGAAATCACGTCCACACCTTATATGGAAGCTTATTAATACAGGCTTCCTAGTATTAGGTTCAAGTTGGGTAATCTATCTTTTTATCCAATCCATCTCTAAAGAAGGAGCCAGCCGATTTGTGCCGGAAAGCTGGACATGGCTCATATTTAGTACTGGATTGATTATAAGTTCTTTATTGTTAAATACAGTCAATTTCCATCAGTTTTTATCATCTGCAGTTGCGCAACATATTTCTATTACAACATCATTGAAACTTCATATTGTCGGTCAAGTTGTACGTTATCTACCTGGACGGTTTTGGGGGCTTCTATATCAGATTTCCTCATGTAGAACAATCCTTCCAGCTGCTGCAATTACACGTGCAAACATTGATTTAATGCTACTAGCTTTATTTGGCAACTTAGCCGTTGCCGCCATAATATTGGGAGTATTTCAAAGTATACCATTTTGGTTAGCTTTATTGATCCTGGTACCTATGGGTATAGTTCTATTTTTTCCATATAAAGATTATCCTATCAAATTTTTTAAACTTTTCGTTATCCGTTCTCCATTCGTTCCTCAACGGGTTAAAAAGTTCGTGCTCGCGTTAACAGGATCAAGACTGAAATTTAATCAAGCGGCATCCATAGTGACTATTTTTATCATTTCATGGATTTTTTATTTACTTGGCTGGTCTTGTCTGGGTTATGTTTTTCCTATTCTTTGTAATACAAATCTTATGGTGTTATGTGCCTGGTACACGATTGCCTGGATGATAGGTTTTGCTGCTGCCTTAACACCGGCTGGCCTAGGAGTGAGAGAGGTTATATTCATTTTTATGGCAGATCAAGGGGTGGGATCCGATACTCTTTCTTTTGTAGCCATTTTTGCCCGTCTCTGGTTAATGGCAGCCGACTTGATTATTTTGCTGCCTCTAGTTCCGTTATTAATACAGCCTCAACATCCCAAGAAAAATGAAAATGAAGAAACCACCAGCATATGATCTTCAGGGATTGAATGTTTTTGATCCAAATGATATCTTGGGCAAGAAAACTCAATACATCACACTGTTACAGGAAATGGCATTAATGCAATACCTTCCAACCGGTCATGATGAATTAGCATTGGATGTGGGCTGTGGCTATGGACGGTTGACGCCGCTTCTTGAAAAAAAAGGATGGAGAGCCTTTGGTATCGATCCTTCAAAAGAACTGTTAGATTATGCTAAAAAACATCATAAAGGACCAAAATACTGTCAGGGACAATTACCTGACTTGCCTGTTAAATTAACGAGGCCTCTCTGATTCTCATGCACAATCTTTTAAGACCTCTCAAGCTATATAATGCTTTAGATGTTATAAAAGGGATTGGGAAATATGTTTCGCAGGGAGGATTTATTGTGGTAGTAGACAATATTCGTGACCATCATGACGACTACATTCCAGAAAAAAAAATAATTACATTAATTGAAAATGAAGGATTTCAGCTTATCGGACAATTTCCACTACGGGCAGCGCGTTGGTGGGTAATTTATGCTATACGCTATGGTATTATTCCGCAGAAATGGTTTAAACGTATTGCGAAGTATGAATTAAAAAAAATGTTAAATATAACAAAACGTCCAACATGGCAATACTATAACGTTTTGTTTGTATTTAAAAAAAATCTATAGAATAGTTTCTATCCATCAGCTGTCAAATGAATTTCGATTCTTGAGCCAATAGTACTTGAACAATATTTCCAAGATCAAAAGAATCAGCACATTGCGAAAGTCCGGTTTGAAAAATTTGAGGTGATTTTTCTAAAATCTGTCTTAACGCTATAACAAAAAAGTGGTCTGTCTTTTCCTTAGCCAACACCCCCACCTGATATTTCCTTACCAGATATGGTAAATCCCCCACCGGCATGCAAACAACTGGGCACATACACTTCATGGCATCGGAAAAAATAACCGGGATACTTTCAATCCTGGATGGAATAAGGACATAGTCAGCCCATAACAACAATTCCACAGCCTCACCCTTAGTTAGATAGCCCTGCACCACCACAGGACGCCCCTGATTCTTTAATGTGGCAGCACCTTTCTTGACTTGAGTTTCCATAGGCCCTCCCCCACAAATACGTACTTCCTGTATTCGCCGCCAGTCACTCTCTTGCAGAAGAGCCAGGCTGTCCATCAATAAATCAACACCTTTATTGTGATGCCAGCGACCGAGAAATGCCAGCCGGTACGGCGGCTTGGTGGACATTTTTTTTTCTATGGGAATATACAATTTACGGGTGCTTGGCAGAAAAGAGCATTTTCGACCGGAAAGCTCCTCAACATCTTCTTTCAATTGAAAGCCATCGGCAAAATTAACACAACTTTCCTGCAGCACCCTTTTCAAAATATTTTTAACAACCGGTATTTTGCCAAGACTCCATATGTCACTGCCGAGTGCCCAGGTAGAAAATGGAATATTATAACGCCTGGCAATATTTTTGGCCCAATAACCGGAAGGTAATACCCATAATGCCAAAATGTGATCCACAGATTCTTTTTGTACTACCTGAAGAACAGCGGCCCTACCTGCATTGAGTGTTGTTAGAATAGCGTACCAGTGTAAAGGATTATACGCTTTCAGCAAAGATAAGGGCTGGCGGGACGCTCGAAAACGCTGAATTGTAAGGTTAGGTCTGCTTCTATCCAAATTTGTCTCTATGCCAGGTGCGACAACAGTAACCTTTACCCGTTCAGCCAAAGATTCTGCTAAATCAACCACAAACGAACCGGCAGCCTCGCTGCCATCGTTACTTAAAGGATAAGAAGTGGTGATCAGGACGAGATGTCGCATACAGATTTCTCTAGAATGAAACAATATCCGTGCGGCATCATGTCATCATCCGGACTGATAATCGTCAGCAGCCAAGACAGTATATTTACCAAAACGACTGTTGCGATGATAAATGGTGTCAATAACAGAGCTGGATTTTTTTGTCGATACCAGTTCAGTAAATGTTTACAAAGTGCTATGTTTAACAACATTCCCCCAGTCTCCAATGGACTCCCGGAATAATTCTCGCTAACAATTTCTAATCCATATTGACTTACCGCTTGTCGCAGGCCGTATTTAGTCCAACGATGAAAATCGAGCGGGGCATCATGGATAGGATAGAGACAAGGTACTTGTAATATTAAAATACCTGCGGGTTTTAAAACCCTGACAATCTCAGCAAGGCAATCTCCAGGAGAAGGCAAATGTTCAAGTACATCGAGAAGAAGAACACTATCCATGCTTTCTGAAGCAAAAGGCAGTTTCTGAGCATCCCCAAAAACGTGGGGTCGAGTCTGATACCACTCTGTTGCAGTAGAATAATAATCCAACCCAATATAGCTAGACGCTTGAGGAATATGGCTATTAATCGTCTGATCCGCACAGCCAATATCTAATACTTTCCCTCGACTCCATTGACGCACAATACGATGCTTTTGATGATCATTTTTAAAAACATTCCATTGAGGATGGAATGGTGTATGGCGAAATTTTGAAAAAATCTTTCTAAGGTTTCGAGCAATCATCAAATTTTTTATCCAACCCGGTCATAGCGCATCTGACTGATCTGTTCTGAAACAAGCCCCATCATAAAGACGATGAGAGCACTGCTGAAAAGAAGCGCCGACATGTTGGTGAAACGTCCCTGGGTCGAAAAGGTAAAGACGTAGTACCCCAGGCCGATCAAAAAAAGTGCCAGACTGATGGGCAGAAAGACCCGGAGCGGAGAAAACAAAGTGGCAATTTTGGTGATAATCAGGAAAAAACGGGTGCCGTCGCTCATCAGTTTGATTTTGCTCCTCCCGTGGCGGGATCTTGTCTGGATCGGGACATATTTGATGCTGCGGCCACTGCGAAGATAGGCCATTGTCAGCGTTGTTGGATAAGAAAATGTGTTGGGCAAAAGGTAGATAAACTGTTTTGCGGTTTCAGTCCGGACCAGCCGGAAACCGGAAGTCAGGTCCTCAATCCTGAATTTGGTTACATAGGAGGCAAACCAATTATACATCTTATTGGCAAAATCCCGATGCTTGGATGTTGCCGACTCTTTTGTACGGGCTCCGACCACCATGTCGTACCTGTTTTTATACTTCAGCAGCTTGGCAATATCCTCCGGGGCATGCTGACCATCTCCATCCATCATGATGATCCACTCGCCCCGGGCCAGCCGGATGCCGGTTTTAACGGCGGCACCGTTACCGATATTATATGGATGCGGCCAGACGGTGGCACCGGCATCCATGGCTTCCTGCATGGTTCCGTCAACAGATCCATCATCAATGACAAGCACTTCAAATTCCGGATATATTTTCCTTATTTTGAGAACAGTTTCGCCTATTATTCCCTCTTCGTTATATCCGGGAATCAAGACGGTTACCGGAATGTGATCCTTTTCTCCCATAATTTTCCCATTAAACACCGCTCATTGTCTTCACGAAAAATATCTTTTATTTTACGCTATTTTCTCACAGATATGAAAACAAATCATCGATGATTCCGATCTATATCTTTTAAACTTTTCAGGGGCAGGCCGTCCCGGCCTATCTTCCGTCTATGGTTCCCGATAGACCGGGCAGGGGCGGTTGGGGTCGTAGTTGCGGAAGGCGGGGTCGGTGTATTCCTTGTGGCACTGGAGGCAAAGTCCCACCCGCAGGATGCGGTGCAGTTCTTCCCGGTTGAAGGGCCTGAGAGTATCGCGGGAACCATGCTGGAGCTGTTTGCCGTCGATGGTGACGAAGGCGTCAAAGGGGACGGTCTTGCCAAAGGCGGTATCAACTCCCTGGTCAACACCGGAAAATGCCCACTTGCCGTCTTTTTTGTAAATCGTGCCTGTGCCCAGCCCCACGGTTTTGGGAGAGGCATGGCAATCCTCGCAACTCCTTCCCCGTGTCTGGGTGGTGTGGGGATTAATGGCCGCCATGGTGAAACGGTTGAACCCGCTTTCCACCTCTCCTTTTTCATTGATCAGGGTGACCACATCCTGGCACCCCGGCGTCACTATCACAACCTCATCGTCCCAGACGGCGAGCATGGGTTTTTCATAGCGGATATAGGAACGTCCCTCCTCCCACCAGCCCCGGGTTTCCTTGAGCGTCAGCTTGTCCAGATGGGTCTCCCGCTGATCCCGCTTGGCGTGACAGCCGTAACACTGGGGCACCCAGGTGGAATGGCAGGCCTCGCAGGTGAGACGTTTATGCCCCGGATAGGCGCAGGTATCCGGATTCGGGGGCCGCAGCGGATGCAGGGCCCCATCAATCTTGCCGGTGAGCACATAGTGATTGTTGCGGCGGGAGATATGTTCCAGCCGGTTTTTCCTGCGGGTGACCCCCGGCTCCGCCGCATGACAGGTCTCGCAGCTTATCTCGAGCTGTTCCTCGTAATGGGCATAGCCATGGCCATCACCCATGATCTCGTTGCGGGTATGGCAGTCGATGCAGTGCATGCCCTTTTTGTGGTGCACATCCTCGGCGATTTCCAGATAAAAACGATCACCGGGCAGCCGTTTGGAGGAGAGATGCCCCTGCTCATAGGGTGTGCCGTAGCCTTCAGCTTCAAAAATTCCCATATAGGAAAGCCCGATGCGGCCGCTGCGGTTATGGCAGCGGATACAGTTCTCCTCCGGCACTTTTTTGATAATGCGCGGATGCGGCTTTTTGCCCCCCTTCTCCCCTTCCGCCGTTTTCTTTGTATCCGCAAAGGAGGTGACAGAATTCGTAGCGGAACCTGCCGGCATGACGTAATGGCAGGCGGAACAACCTCCACCTTTTTCGTTGAAAAACGCCGGAGCCCCGGGCAGATCGTTTTTGCTCTTCCAGAGGTGGCAGGTGGCGCAGAGTTTACGATAATAATCCAGGGCAAGGGAGGTCTCACCGCTTTGCAGCAATTTTTCAACCGAATAATCACCATCACGGGTTTCGCTTTCTCCCCAGTAATAGAGAAGCGTGGCCAGGATGCCGCGGTTGGTGGCCATGAGAGAATTTTTCACCTTACCGATATCAACGGGATGACAACCCTCCACTCCACAGGTTTTGTCGGCCACCCGCAGATCTCCGGGATTGAGCACCATGCCCCGGTGCGCCTTCTCCTTTTCGATGGCCACCGGATCACCGAGATGACAGGGCGAGCACCCCACAACCTTGCGATCATGGGCACCGTCGATTTCCTCGGTCCGGTGACAGGAAAGGCACATCTCCACATAGCCGGCCGTGGTCATATAAACGGTTTCCGGCCGCTGCACTTTCTCTTCCCTGAGGTAAAGCCGGCCGATCAGGAGGATGATGAGGGGAAAAAAGAGAAGAAAGGTGAGCAGACCCCGGGTTTTCTTTTGAGAATTCACCGGATTATTCGACAAAGTTCTGGACAACCGGATAACGCCGTCCGTAACCGAAGGCCTTGGATGTCACCTTGAGTCCCAGAGGGGCCTGTTGACGCTTGTACTCATTACGCTTGATGCGCCGGATAACGTCTTCCACATCGTCGCGGCGGAAACCGCGCTCCACAATCTCGTCAATGCCCAGGTTTTCTTCAAGATAGGCTTCAAGAATCCGGTCCAATACCCCGTAGGGGGGCAGATCGTCGTCATCGCGCTGGTCGGGCTTGAGTTCCGCCGAAGGCGGTCTTTCAATGATGCGTTTCGGGATGATTTCCCGCTCCCGGTTCAGCAGATCGGCAAGTTCATAGACCATCTGTTTGGGCACATCAGAGATCACGGCCAGGCCGCCGTTCATGTCTCCGTACAGTGTACAATAGCCGACGGCCATCTCCGACTTGTTGCCGGTTGCCAGCAGCAGGTGACCGAACTTGTTTGATATGGCCATGAGCAGCGAACCCCGGATACGGGCCTGAATGTTCTGCTCGGTCACATCTTCGCCCAGGCCGCTGAACAGGTCTCCCAGACAATTGCGGTAGGCGGCAAACACATCATCAATGGGAATAACCCGGAAACGGCACCCCAGGTTTTCACTGAGCCGGCGGGCATCGTCGATGCTCATCTGCGCGGTATAGGGCGACGGCAGGGCAACACACAGGACGTTGTCCGCCCCCAGGGCACGAACGGCGATGGCCGCGGTAAGGGCGGAGTCGATTCCGCCGGACAGGCCGAGAACCGCACTGGTAAAACCGCTTTTGTGCAAATAATCGGCCACGCCCATGGTGAGGGCATCCAGCACGTCGACAAGCTCGTTCTCAGGTGGTCCTTGCCCGGAGATGGAGAGAGCGTCGATCTCATCGGTATCAACAATCAGCATATCCTCGCTGAAACCGGCGGCCAGGGCACGGACATTCCCCTCACCGTCGAGCACCATGCTGCGGCCGTCAAAAAGCAGAGAGTCCTGGCCGCCCACCTGATTGACATAAAGAAGCGGCAACCGTCTGTTTTGACAGATGCGGCCGAACACCCGGCATCGCTGGGCGAACTTGCCGGTCTGATAAGGAGAGGCGGAGATATTGATAATAAGGTCGGGCGGATGGGAGCCGGCCGCGTGGATAAGATCTGCCAGGGGATCGATGTCGTAGCTCTCTTCCTCGTGCCAGATATCCTCGCAGACCGTCAGCGCCAGGGAAAGGCCACGGTAGGGAATGGTCATGCCCGGTTCCCGGCCCGGTTCAAAATAGCGGGTTTCGTCAAAGACGTCATAAGCCGGCAGCAGCCGTTTCCGGGCCCGGAAACGCACCTTTCCCTCCTCCACCAGCAAGGCGCTGTTGTAGAGTGATTTTCCCCGCCTGCTTCTGCGCCGTTCCAAGGCGCCGATGATGAGCCCGATACCACTCACCCGGTTGATTAGCCTCTCCAGTTCTGAATCATGGGCCAGGAGAAAGGCGCGCCTCTCCAGCAGATCACGGGGAGGATAGCCGCAGAGGGTAAGTTCCGGAAAGATGGCCAGCTCGCAGCCGGCACCACGTGCCTCGGCAAGACGTTCAAGGACCGCCTTGCTGTTCCGCCTGAAATCACCCACAAGCGGATTTGTCTGAATCAGGGCGATTTTCATTTTGCGACCGGGAGCCCTCTTACCCCTTTTTCTTCCGCTGCTGATATTTTTTCACAGCCTTGTTGTGTTCCCGCAGAGTTTTCGAAAAATAATGGGTTCCGTCATTTTTGGAAACAAAATAAAGATATTTTCCCTCTGCAGGTTGAAAAACTGCCATGATCGCCGCTTTACCGGGATTACAGATGGGGCCTGGAGGCAACCCCTTGATAATATAGGTATTATAAGGGGTGGGTCTCTTCAGGTCCGCCCGGGTAATATTGCCGTTGAAATCGACCAGACCGTAGATAACGGTGGGATCGGCCTGTAACCGCATTCCGCGGGTCAACCGGTTGAGGAAAACCCGGCTGATGAGCGGACGCTCCTCGGCTCTGCCGGTTTCCTTCTCGATGATGGAGGCAAGGGTAACCACCTCATGCCTGGAAAGCTTGGCAGCCGCCTTCTTCTTTTGCGGGTCGGCTTCACTGCGTATCCGCTCGTAAAGACTCTGGAAGCGCCCCACCATGGTGTCGATGAGGCGATCGGCATCGGTCTCCCCCCTCACCATGCTGTAGGTATCGGGAAAGAGATAACCTTCCAGGCTGTCAGCCTCAATGCCGAATGCTGCGATTTTGTCGGGATTGCGGCTCAGCTGCAGAAACCTCTCGCCGTCTATCCAGGTTTTGCTGGTCAAAAGGGCGGCGATTTCGGCCATGGTCAGTCCCTCGCGGATAACGATGCTGTGCCTTACCGGCCTGCCCTTTTCCAGGACCTGCAAGACCTCCAGGGGCGTCATATTCGAGCTGAAGACAAATTCGCCCGCCTTGAGCCGGTTGGTCAGTTGCAGAATGCGGACCAGGAGAAGAAACCGGGGATCCTCCTTGACGAGATGTTCCCGGGAGAGCAGATACTGAATGCGGATCACCCCGCTGCCCCGGGGGATATAGACCGTTACCGGGTCTCCGTTTCCGGGTGCGGCGGTAAAGGCGTAGGTGCCGACCCAGCCGACAACGCAGAGAAAAAGAAAGCAGGCAACGAAAAGAAACCGAAAAATCCAGCGAAGCATGGGAAAGACCAGGGTGTCCCCGGAAACCTACACGGCCGCCGACGGTGATTTCCTCGCAGTCCGTCCCTTCTTTTTTTTCTTTGTCACCCTTTTCCGGTTGCCGAAAACCAGCTCGATAACCGCATCCATATTTTTGACCGGGTAAAAGGTCAGCTTGCTGCGCAGTTCCTTGGGGATTTCCACCAGATCTTTGTTGTTTTGCGCCGGAATGATTACCTTTTTTACCCCGGCCCGCAGGGCTGCCAGCGCCTTTTCCTTGAGACCGCCGATGGGCAACACCCGTCCCAGCAGGGTAACCTCTCCGGTCATGGCGATCTCCTTGTTGACGCTTTTTCCGGAAATCGCCGAGTACAGGGCGGTGGCCATGGTGATGCCGGCAGAAGGACCATCCTTGGGGATGGCGCCGGCGGGCACATGGATATGGATATCGTTTTCGTCGAAATATTCCGGTCCCACCCCGAGCTCCCGGCACCTGGTCCGGCAGTAGGTGAGTGCGGCCTGGGCGGATTCCTTCATCACGTCGCCCAGTTGTCCGGTGAGAGTCAGCTTGCCCTTGCCGGGAACGATACAGATTTCCACGTGCAGAATCTCGCCGCCCACCTCGGTCCAGGCAAGGCCGGTCGCCATGCCCGGTTCCAGCATGATGTCAAGCTCCGATTCCGGGATGTGCTTGGGCGGTCCCAGGTATTTTTGCAGGGTGTTGTTGGAAATGGTATAGGGGCCCTTGCCTCCTTCGGCGATCTTCTTGGCAACCTTGCGGCAGATTTTTCCCAGTTCCCGTTCCAGGTTCCGCAGACCCGCCTCGTAGGTGTAATGGGTGATGACCCGCTGAATGGTCTCATCCCGGAAGCGCAGATGACTCTTCTTGATACCGTTTTCCTTGATCTGTCGGGGCAGCAGATAACGTTTGGCAATCTCGAGCTTCTCCTCAAGGGTGTAGCCGGAAAGCCGGATCACCTCCATGCGGTCCAGCAACGGCGAAGGAATGGTATCACTGAGATTGGCGGTGGTGATAAACATCACCTTGGAGAGATCATAGGGCATGTTGAGGTAGTGATCGGAAAAGGCGAAGTTCTGTTCCGGATCCAGCACCTCCAGCAGAGCCGAGGAGGGATCTCCCCGGTAATCCGAGCCGATTTTGTCGATCTCATCCATCATGAACACCGGATTGCTGGTTTTTGCCGCCTTCAGCCCCTGGAGGATGCGGCCGGGCATGGCGCCGATGTAGGTGCGGCGATGACCGCGGATCTCCGCTTCGTCACGCATACCGCCCAAGGACATGCGATAAAATTTCCGTCCCATGGCCCGGGCAATGGCCTGGCCCAGGGAGGTTTTTCCCACACCAGGAGGGCCGACAAAGCAGAGAATCGGTCCCTTGGTGCTCTTGTTGAGCTTACGCACGGCCAGGTATTCCAGAATCCGCTCCTTGACCTTTTCAAGTCCGTAATGATCACGGTCCAGCACCTCGGCCGCCGCCTTGAGATCAAGCTTGTCCTTGCTCACCTTGTTCCACGGCAGGTCGATAATCCAGTCGATGAAGGTGCGGATAATGGTGGCCTCGGAGGCATCGGGGTGCATCATATCAAGCCGCTTGAGCTGCCTTAGTGCCTCTTTCTTGGCCTTTTTAGGCATTTTTTTCTTCTTGATCTTGGCCCGCAATTCCTCGATTTCCTGAGATCGGTCATCCTCGTCACCCAGTTCCCGTTTGAGGGCCTGCATCTGCTCCCGAAGAAAATACTCCCGCTGGGACTTGGTCATCTCCTCTTTGGCGTCGGACTGAATCTTGGCCTGTACCGTCGAAACCTCCAACTCCTTGTTGAGGAGATCCGCCACCAGTTTCAGCCGTTCCATGGGATCGAATGTCTCAAGAATCCGCTGGGATTCACTGACCTTGAGCCGCAGATTGGACCCCACCAGATCGGCTAGTCGGCCCGGATCCTCGATATTGTTGAGAATCATCATCAGATCGGAGGAGAGGATGCCGCGCAGGGACATGATCTTTTCCGTCTGCTCCCGTACCGTCCGCATGAGGGCCTCGATCTCGATGGTGATCTCCTTGACCTCCTCCTCTTCGACCCGTTCCAGCCGTACCTTGTAATAGGGTTTGTGGTGGATAATTTCCTTGATCTCCGCCTTGGACAGGGCCTGGACCAGCACCTTGAGCCGGCCGTCCGGAAGCTTGAGGGTACGCATGATCATGCTGACCATACCCACCTTGTAAATATCGTCGGGCTCGGGATCATCCTTGGTGGCGTCTTTCTGGGCGACCAGCATCAGCAGTTTATCGCCGTTCATCGCCTCGTTGACCGCTTCCACGGATGCGGGTCTCCCGACAAAGAGGGGGATAATCATATAGTTGAAGACAACGACATCCCGAACCGCCATCATCGGCAGTTCTTCTGGAATCTCGAGATCCTGGATATCATCACCAAAATCATCCATTCCGGCGCTCAATGCATCGTTAAATTCCACAGTTTCCTCCTCGGAAATATCGTCAAACCGGGTTGGTATCGCTCCTCCGGCGGGGTCCGGTGAACCGCCGTATTTGAATTTGAACCGACCCGGATATTATAATATGGTAATTGTCTCTGGAAATAGTTGTTCAACAGTGCTATGACAGGGAGAATCTCTTCAGGCGGTTGAGACACTATACATTACGTTTCGGGAAGTCAAGACGATGTCGGTTGCCCCGACGGATTTCCCTATTATACATGGACATTATCTCAACTTTCAACGACGAAGAAAATTGAACGGCAGAGGTTGACGGTATGCTCGACGCACTTTCCTTTTTTGATCTGACGGACTTCGCCCACTCCCGGGTTTTCTCCGGCGGCGAATTTGTCTGGGACGCTCTCAAAAACCTGAAATCATACATGGACGGCGCCATCGATGCCCCGCTGCAGGACAGGCTCATCACCGACGGGGTCCCCCTGGAGCGGCCGCTGGTTATCCATGAAGGCGAAATTGTGGATGGCAACGAGTGCAGAATTGTGTTCGGCAATGTCTCCAAGGGCGGCCTAGTGGTCGAAAGAGATGGCTCGCAGCTGCAGGGAGCCTCGGTTCTCATGGCCGGCTGCGTGCTCATGGGCAGCCGCATCGAGCTCGGCAGGGGCGTGCTGGTGGAATCAGGGGCTCTGATCAAGGAACCGGCCATTATCGGCGACCGGACCGAGGTACGACAGGGCGCCTATCTCCGCGGTTACTGCCTCACCGGCAGCCGCTGCGTCCTGGGTCATACCACCGAGATAAAACACTCCATCTTTCTCAACGATGCCAAGGCGGGTCATTTCGCCTACCTGGGCGATTCCATTCTCGGCACTGCCGCCAACCTCGGTGCCGGCACCAAAATGGCCAACCTGCGCTTTTTGGCCGGCAACGTCAAAATCAAAACCGGCAGGGAGATTCTGGAAACCGGCCTGCGCAAACTGGGTGCCATTCTCGGCGATCACGCCCAGACCGGTTGCAACTCGGTCACCAATCCAGGAACCCTGATGGGGAAAAAAAGCATTCTCATGCCCAACACCACGGCTCCCTCCGGTTATCATCCCGACCAGTCGGTTATCCGCAACTGATCGCGACAGGTCCGGCAAGCTCTTTTCCCATGTTTCCACGCCTGCCAACGGGTGCCGCTTTCCCTCCCCTGGTCGTGACCCCTCGCAGGGTTCGCAAACCGGGGGTATAATGGACCTCCCGGCTGTAAACGCTTATCTGACCACAGCCTGTCCCGTTGCCGCATATTCGTAAAGGGAAAAGAAAAAACCGATAATGATGCCGAAGGTGAAAAAAATGCGGAAAATAGCCTCCCAGGAGGGCCAGGTTCCTCCGGAGATCCGCTGGAGGAAGTAGGCAAGGAGGTAGGTAAGCCCTCCCACATAGGGCAGGGTTCTGCCGATCTGCAAAAGGGTTTCCCTGGCCATGATCCCCACATCCGGGCTGTAGCGCAGATTAAAGAGCAGATAGAAGAATCCGGTAAAATAAAAGGCAAATTTTTCTTTATATGAGTTCATATGGCAGCACTGACGACATGGATATTTCCGGATACACGTCCCGATCAGGGAGATCTCGTCTCCCTTCTACCCCTTTTTTCCGGGGTTGTCTACCTTTGCCCCGTGGAAAACGATGCCGAAAACACGGCACCGGAGTGCGCCCCTTTCCTTGCCGAGAATGACAGCGGCTCCGGCCTCTGCCGGCTGCGGACGCCGGTTCCCCTGGGGGAGGATCGCGATCGTTTCATGCGACTGATCAACGATCTTGCCGGTCGCCGCGACGACTATGCCGCCCAGCTCGGCCGTCTGACCCTGGCCTCCCTGAGCGCCGGATATACGGGTATGGCGGAGAGCGGCACCTCCATCCTGTCCCGGCTGCTCCGATCCCAGGGGCTTACGGACGGCCGGGGGGAAAAAAAGCGCCTCCTGCTCTGGCAGGCCCGGTTGGTCCTGAAACTGGGCGAGCTGCTCCGCCGGGAACGTGGCGAACTGCACCGGAAGATGCGAGCGATTAAGCGGCAGGAAGAAAATCTTTTCAGCGAGCTTAAGGAAGATGAGCCGGAAAACCCCTTTAGCACCACCAGATCGCTGATTTCGGAGACGCCGGAACCCGAGACCGCCCCGGATCTCGAACTCAAGGCCTGGGCCCGCCTCTTTGCCGCCGGCCCGTCCTCGGGGGAGGAGACGATCCTCACCAGTCACCATGCCGAGGCCGTTACCGGAATGAGCGAGGAATATCGCCTTTTCAGCGGCATCGCGCCGCAACCGCTGCTCTCCATCTCCCTGCCAGGAAGAAACAGTCGGGTCGACGCCGGCGAATACCTCAGACAGCGGGAACGATTTGTCAGTGAAAACAAATCATTGATTGAAGCGCTGCACAAGAGGATAACGACAGCCGCTCCCCGGGATGATGCCGACGGCGGCTGGGAAGAGGAACTGGAAAAATTTTTCCCGGCCGCCGGGTACGGCCGCTGCCGGCTGTCCCTCAGCCGCTGTGGGGGTATCTCCGCCGCAGCGCTGCTCCTGAGAAGCTTCGGCCGCGACGGCGACGACCGGATCCTTTCGGGTCAAGGGGAAGCGACGGAAAACAGGTCCGGCACCACCATTCTCGGCCTACTTGAGGATGACTGAAAAAAAGACGGTCCTGGAACCGCCCTTCACGCACTACGCTGTTTTTCCGCCCGGCGATAGGGGTTGATGGTCAGCACCGGACAGCTGCTGGTCTTGACGACCTTGTCGGCCACGGAGCCGAACAGGATACGCTCCAGGCCCTTGTATCCATGGGTTCCCATGATGATCAGGTCTGCCCCGATCTTGTCGCTGTAGGCGAGAATCTCCTCTCCCACGTCACCGATAAGCACCTCGCTGACGCATTTTTTCACCCCCTTGTCGGCGCAGAGCGGGCCATTTTCCTGCATGAACCTCTCCATCCGCTCCTCGGCGCTCCTGAAGATATCCTGTTCGATATTGGGCAGATCCACCGGCGGCACGATAAAACCGCTGTAATCCTCGAAATTCTGCACCACATAGATGAAGTGCACTTCGGCATTAAAGGTGCCGGCGATATAGGCGGCGCCTTCGGCGATTTTCTGGGCGTTTTCGGAAAAATCCACCGGCACTGCGATAACCTTGATCTCGTTCATCCCGCATCTCCCTGATGTAATGGTTATGTGCATTGTCCTTACCGACAGAATACCGGTTTTTTGTTGTTGGGACAATCACTTTCAGCGGAATTGCTCTCAACCGCGGCAGCTTCACCCAGGCTCCCGCTGCGGCTGTTGATCCGCAGCCCCGGTGATCCGTGATCGTTGACGGGTACAATATCAGGTAATCGATCACAGGGTATGCAACCCCGCGGACATACCCGCCTGTCATGCCGGTGAACGGTTGCCCGTCATCCCGGCGGGCGCAGTCAACTTCTTCAATTATACTCCATTGATAAACAGGTTGACCATATGGATCTTCCTGAATATAGTAGTTGGATTTCAGACGATTTCATGACCGGCGCCCTGCGTCCCCTTTTCTCCTACCAATGCGATATCCCATGGAATTTGAACCAAAGTGGATTGCCTGGGAAATAACCAGACGCTGCAATCTCAAGTGCGTGCACTGCAGATCCTCGTCCGAGCTCAAGGTCCGGGAGCATCCTGATTTCTCCTTTGACGAGGCCAGGCGGATACTTGACGACATCCACTCCTTTGCCGATCCCGTAGTGGTTCTCTCCGGCGGTGAACCGCTGTTACGGAGTGATGTCTTCGATATCGCCGAATACGGCGGCCGCCTGGGTATGCGCATCTGTCTTGCCACCAACGGCACTCTGGTGACTCCTGAAATCTGCCGACAAATCAAGGAAGTGGATATCAAAATGGTTTCCCTGAGCCTGGACGGGGCCTCGGCGGCGGTTCACGACAACTTCCGCAACCAGCCCGGAGCGTTCGACGGCACCATGAACGCAATCCGGCTGTTCAACGAACATGACATTCCCTTTCTGGTGAACTCATCCTTTACCAGGCGCAACCGCGACGAGATAAAAAAAATACACCGGCTGGTCAAGGAACTGGGAGCCACGGCCTGGTATCTGTTTATGATCGTCCCCACCGGCCGCGGCGAAGAGATTATGGAAGAACTCATTCCGGAGGATGTTTACGAAGATATCCTCAACTGGCATTATGACATGGAAAAAGAGGATCAGGGCGGTATGCTGGTCCGTCCCACCTGCGCGCCGCAATATTACCGCATTGTTCTCCAGCGGGCCAAAGAGGACGGCAGCCGTTTCAAACGCCGCTCCCTGAAATTTTCCACCGGCGGCTCCAAGGGCTGCCTTGCCGCTCAACTCATCTGCCTGATCGACGTGGACGGCAACGTCCTGCCCTGCAGTTACTTTCCCAAGAGTGGGGGCAACATCCGCCGACACTCTTTCAGGAAAATCTGGGAGGAATCGGAACTCTTCAGGGAGTTGCGCGATTTCAAGGGATACAAGGATAACTGCGGCCGCTGCGAATATGTCAATGTCTGCGGCGGTTGCCGTGCAAGGGCCTACGCCATGACCGGCGACTACCTGGCCCAGGAGCCCTTTTGCAGTTATCAGCCCATCCGGGGTCGTGTTGCCTGAATACGGTCGACCGGCGAGGTTGACGCAGCTTGCCTGACAGGTTGCGGAAAAGCGAACAGAGATACACAGACGGCGAGACATTATAATTCAACGGGTACAATTCCATGAACGACACTTTTCTCAAAGCATGCCGAGGTGAACAAACCGATTACACTCCCATCTGGATCATGCGGCAGGCAGGCCGGTATCTGCCGGAATACCAGGCCGTGCGCGGCAAAACCACCTTCCTGGAGCTGTGCAAAAACCCGGAACTCGCCGCCGAGGTCACCCTGCAGCCCGTTGACATCTTCGGCATGGATGCCGCCATCCTTTTTTCCGACATTCTCATCCCCATGGAGGCCATGGGCCTGAAACTTGAATTTCATGAGGGACGGGGGCCGGTCTTCCCCACTCCCATCCGTGACCGTCGCGGCGTCGATAACCTGATTATCCCGGATCCGGACGAAAGCATGGACTTTGTCATGGAAACCATCCGAATCCTGCGCCGTGAACTCAAGGTTCCCCTCATCGGCTTTTCCGGCGCTCCCTTCACCCTGGCCACTTATCTCATCGAAGGCGGTTCTTCCAAGGTTTTCTTCGAGACCAAGAAGATGATGTACCAGGAACCGGATCTCTACCATGCCCTGCTGCATAAACTCACCCGCTGCACCAGCCTTTATCTGCAGGCCCAGGCCCGGGCAGGAGCCCAGGCCCTGCAGATCTTCGATTCCTGGGCCGGAGTACTGGCCCCCTGCGACTATGATGAATTCGCCCTGCCCTATGTTCGGGGAATTATCAATGACCTGCGCGACATCACGGATGTGCCCATCATCTACTTCGCCAACAACGGCGCCACCCTGCTTGACCTCACCACCACGGTGGGGGCGGATGTCCTGGGGCTTGACTGGCGCATCAACATCAGGGAGGCGGTGGGCCGGGTGGGCAACCATGCCATCCAGGGAAATCTCGATCCCTGCGCCCTGTTGCTGCCCAAACATGACCTGGAAATGCGGATCGCCCGGCTGCTCTTCGGCGCCTCCGAGGCGCTTGGCTATATCTTCAACCTCGGCCACGGAATCCTGCCGCAGATTCCGCCGGACAAGGTTAAGATCGTTGTCGACGCGGTGCACGAACTGAGCGCGGCGTAAGAATCGACTGCATTTCCCGGACCGACCCATGAGCACAACAGTGCCGGATACCACCACCTGCCTGCGGCTCATGGAGCAGTATGGAATGCTGCCGCATATCAGAAAGCATTCCATCGTGGTTGCCCGGGTGGCCGAATTTCTGGTCGATCACCTGCCTGCGGCCGCCTTGCCCTCTACCCCGGTGCAACGGCGGCAACACCATGACTTGGTGATTGCCGGCGCCCTGCTCCATGACATTGCCAAGACCCTGTGCCTGGACAACAGCTGCGATCACGCCCGGCGGGGAGCGGAAATCTGCACCGAACTCGGCTTTCCGGAAATCGCCCGCATCGTCGAAGAGCACGTTATCCTCAAGCAGCACGAACCGCACCGCTATGCCCGGGGCATCTTTACCGCGCGCGAAATTGTCTACTATGCCGATAAACGGGTGCGCCACGACGAAATCGTCACCCTCCGGGAGCGACTTGACTATATCATCGGCCATTACGGTCGCAACGATCCATACCTGGAGCAACTCATCCACAGCAATTTCAACAGGTGTCTGGTCCTGGAAGAACACCTGTTCTCTCACCTGGATTTTCCGGCACACAGCCTGCCGGAGAAGATGCAATCCCATACCACAGCCCTGGCAAAACTCTCCCGGGACATTGCCGCGGCAAAGATTACGTAGCCCATCGATTTACAGAAACAGCAATGGAACTTATTTTTCTCGGTGTCGGCGAAGCCTGCGACAGTTCACACGGCAATACCTCCCTGGCCGTGCGCACAGCCGACGATACCGCAATCCTGCTTGACTGCGGCTTCACCGTTCCCCATCGTTATTTCCACTTCCACCACAATGCCGACGAACTGGACATTGTCTGGATTTCCCATTTCCACGGCGATCACTTCTGCGGCCTGCCCCTGCTGCTGTTGCGGTTTTTCGAGATGGGCCGCAGCAAACCCTTGATCTTTCTCGGCCACACCGAGCTGAAAGAAAAAATTCCCGCTGTCATGGAAACAGCCTATCCCGGGTTCTTCGCAAAACTCACCTTCCCCCTTAAATACAGGATCATGACACCGGAAAAGCCCCTGCGGATCAATAACCTGACCCTGGAGGCCGCCGCAACCGATCACTCCCGGTATAATCTCAGCCTCGGAATCGACGATGGCCGGCATCGTCTCTTCTACAGCGGCGATGGCCGCCCCACGGCGGCGACAGAAAAACTGGCCGCCGGCTGCGACCTCGTGGTCCACGAGGCCTTTCAGGTGGAAAGCGGCGTTGCCGGACACGGCTCCGTCCAGGGATGCCTCGATTTCGCCGCGTCCACCGGAGCGGCCCGGCTTGCCCTGGTCCATATCGAACGACACACCAGAAAAAATCAGCTTTCCCGTATCCACGCACTCATGGCCGCAGCGCCCATTCCCGTCCTCCTGCCGGAGGAGGACTTCACCCTTGTACTTTGACCCGCCCTCAATTCCTGCTCTTGCCGCTACGCGCTTGGCCGGAACCCTTGAATAAAAAAAGGCCGCCGAAGCGGCCTTGTTGCAACAGAGAGTACGGGAAAAAAGAGTTACTTGATAAACAGCATCTCCTGGTAGGTGGGCAGCGGCCAGAATTCATCGGCAACTTCCGTCTCCAGGGCGTCCGCATATTCACGAACCTCGTCCATCAGTGCCCGGATCTCCTTGGCGCAGAACTGCATATGTTCCTCCACGGATCCGAAATCATCCCGGGCCATGGCTTCCTTGAGCCGATCAACCGCATCCATCATTCCCTTGATATTGGCGGCAATGGATTTGGCCAGGGCGGTGTCGAATTCGACTCCCAGCTCGGCGGCGGCGGAAGCGGCCATGGAGAGCTCGGAGAGATACTGGGCAGCCGCCGGATAGATTGTCTTGGTGGCCATGCTGACCACAAGCTTTGATTCAACCGCGATCTTGAGAATATAAATTTCGGAGCTGACCTCAAAACGGCTTTCCAGCTCCAAGGGTGTCATCACCCCGGTGTTCTCGAAAAGACGCACAATGGCCTCATCCTTGAGAGCGGGCAGGGCATCGGCGGTGGTGGGAATATTTTTCAGGCCCCGAACTTCAACGGCTTCGCGGTGCCACTCTTCCGAATAGTTGTCGCCGCCGAAGACCACGGCGCCATGCTCGGCCATCAGTTTCTTGAGGACCTTGATCACACCGGCGCGGATGGCGGCATTGCTCTTACCCTCGATGGCGCTATCCAGTTCATCGGCGATCCAGTTGAGGGAATCCGCCAACATGGTGTTCATGGCCATCAGTGCCCCGGAAACGGATTGCTCGGAGCCCACGGCGCGGAACTCGAAACGGTTTCCGGTAAAGGCAAAGGGCGAGGTGCGGTTACGATCACCGGCATCCTTGGGGAAGGGAATAATCTGCGAAAGTCCCAGATCCATCAAGCCGCTTTCATCAATGCCGTCCAGCTCTCCCTTGGCGATCTGATCGAAGATCCCCTCGATCAGGGAACCGAGATAGACGGAGAGAATCGCGGGCGGAGCTTCATTGGCACCCAGGCGGTGATCATTGCCGGCGGAGGCAACCACGGCCCGGAGCAAGGGGCCGTACAGATGCACGCCGCGAATAACCGCCCCGCAGAAGAGCAGGAAGATGAGATTTTCATTGGGCTTGTCGCCGGGATCCATGAGGTTGCCCTGGGTTGCATTACCCACGGACCAGTTGACATGCTTGCCGGAGCCGTTGATACCGGCAAAGGGCTTCTCATGGAGCAGGCAGACAAATCCGTGGCGTTTGGCCGTACTCTTGAGAACCGTCATCAGCATCTGCTGGTGATCGGCGCCCACGTTGGCGGATTCAAAATAGGGAGCGATCTCGAACTGGGCGGGTGCCACCTCGTTGTGGCGGGTCTTGGCCGGAATGCCCAGTCGGTAGAGTTTCTCCTCAACCTCCTGCATGAAGGCCAGCACCCGGTCGGCAATGGCGCCAAAGTAGTGATCGTCGAACTCCTGTCCCTTTGCGGGCGGTGCGCCGAAAAGGGTACGACCGGCCAGCAGCAGATCAGGACGCAGGTTGGCGAAGTTGGCATCCACCAGAAAATATTCCTGCTCGGGACCGCAGCTGGAATTGACCGGGGCGATATTCTTTTCACCCAGCTTGCGCAGAACCCGGTTCGCCGCCTTGTTCATGGCTGCATTGGAACGCAACAGCGGCACCTTCTGGTCCATGGATTCTCCGGTCCAGGAAATGAAGACACTGGGGATGCAGAGCGTGGCGCCGTTGCGGGTCTTGAGAATATAGGCGGGACTGGTGGGATCCCATGCCGTATAGCCGCGGGCCGCATTGGTCTGACGGATACCGCCGTTGGGAAAAGAGGAGCCGTCCGGCTCGCCCTTGATGAGCAGTTTGCCGTTGAACTCGGTGATGGCCCGGCCGTTGGGCTCGGTGAGGATAAAACCGTCATGTTTCTCGGCGGTAAAGCCGGTGAGAGGATAGAAGATGTGTGAAAAGTAGTCGGCTCCCCTGGAGATGGCCCAGTCTTTCATGGCGGCGGCAACACTGTCGGCGACCAGAGGATCCAGCGGCGCACCGTTCTCCATGGTATTTTTCATGGCCTTGTACGCACTTTTGGACAGCGCCTCTTCCATCTTGGCCAGGGTAAAGACATCGCTGGCCCAGATCTTGTCCAGGGTCTTCCGCTTGTTCACCGGGGTTGCCTCACGGTTGGTAATCTGAAATATCGCCTGGCTGCGATTCTCACTTCCACTCATTGTACACTCCTTTTCTTTGGTTGCTGGTTCCTGAGGGGATGATCAAAAGCACTGTGCCGCTTTATGCGACGACGCCGTCTTCCAATCTTCTCATTCAACTTTTTTCATTCTCACAAGGAATCCTTGAAAAAAAGACAACTTTTCAGGGCGCCCTTGATCATAAGCCGCTAACCCGGCTGAAACACAGGGGAAGCTGGCCCCGACTTTGCGGATTACGCCCGGGCACAAACGTCGAAAATTACAGAAGGGGCAGACGGAAGTCAAGGTTTTTTCGGCTAAACCGGCCAGGCATAATCGCCCGGGTCCAAACCGATTGCCGGGTTCAACTCCCGCTGCTCCTGCCTGCCTTCGCCCCACTGTTTTCCTCCGGTTGAATAATAAAGTGCAGGGTGTCCTCTATCCTTTTTTCAAACCCGGCATCTTGAATCTTGCGACCGTTCCGGTCGGTGACGTAGAAGATATCGATGAGCTGCTCCACCTCGGTGGCGATAATGGCCCGGTGTATATCCAGCCCCAGATCGGTCAAGGTCTGCGCCAGCTGAAAAAGGGCCCCGGGTCGATCATCGCCGTGGATCTCGATAACGGTGAACCGTTCCGATCCCTGCCGGTCGACAATCACCTTACGCTCGGTTTTGAGGATATGCCGCCGCTGCCTGGTACTCTTTTTCAGTTTGGTGTGCACCAGATACCCGACATCGAGCTCGCCGTTGATGGCCAGATTGATATCGCGCCGCAGACCTTCCCAGTCCTGCTCCTCATATTGACGGGACTCCAGAGGCGCCACGTCAAGAACATCGACGGCGGTGGAATCCTGCCAGGTAAAAATCTGGGCAGTGAGGACGCTGAGATTGTGCAGCGCCAGCACTCCGCAGAGATTGGCCAGCAGTCCGGGGCTGTCGCCGGTCATGAAGAGAAGCGACCAGCAGCCCTGGCGTTCTTCCGGAAAGACGAGTACCTCCTGCCGTAAAAGGTGATTCTGGTGCCGGTGAATGCGCAGATGCTCGGCAACAGCCTCCGGGGTGAAGCTGAGCAGGTACTCCCTGGTCAGCATCTCGAGATCGATACGCGGCTTTTCTCCATCCAGAAGAGCGGCTACCCGCTCCCGCAGCCAGGAAACACCGATCTCCTCCTGTTCCGAAACCACCAGCCGGCGGGTATCCTCGGCCGCCTCCAGCACCGATTTGATCTTCCAGTAAAATTCGGCCAGCAGGGATTTTTTCCACGAGCTCCAGGCCGAGGGCCCGGTGGCGCGGGAGTCGGCGATGGTTAGCAGGTAGAGCATAGTGAGCCGATCCGCATCGCCGATGAGACCGGCGCTCCGTCTGATGAAACCCTCATCTTCAAGATCCCGACGCATGGCCTTTTCCGGCAAAAAGAGGTGATAGCGTACCAGAAAGGCAAGGGTTGCCAGGTCCTCTTCGCCGAAGCCCAGTCGTCGGCCGATCCGGACGATAATTGCGGCGCCCAGTTCGGAATGATCACTCCTCTTACCCTTGCCGATGTCATGCAGCAGGGTTGCCAGGAAGAGCAGCCGCGGCCCGGCCAGGGATCGAAACAGCTCCCCCTCGCGTTCCCGCAGGTCGTGTAGCTCACTGATTGCCTGGAGCAGATGACGATCCACCGTATAGATATGGTAAAGATCATGCTGCGCCAGAGATTCGATATCGGCAAATTCCGGAATATAGGCGGGCAGCACTCCGGTTTCCAGCATGGTTTCCAGGACGGAGAAAACATTCCTGCCATGTTCGAGGATTTCCTGGAAACTATTGGCGACACGCCGTGAGCGCCGGAAAGAATCATCAATGAGATCCAGGTGTTCGCTGATCAGCTTGCGGGTCCGATGGTGCAACGGCTTGCCCCGGGAAGCCGAATGAAAAAAGAGCCGCATCAGAATCTGCGGTCGCTGCCGGAGGGCCTCCCGGTCGGCGACGACAATGCGGCCGTCACGCAGCAGCACCGACTTTTCCAGCCTCTCTTCCACGATCCGGTTGCGTCTCCCACGCTTGACCTGCTCCTGGAGTTCATTGACATGATCAAAGAAGAGATCGGTAATAACGGCGATGACCTGCAGATGGGCATAGACGTGACGCATGAAGCGCTCGACGCCCAGCTGCCCCTCCTCATCACGATACCCGAAGGCGGCGGCCATCTCCTCCTGATACTCGAAGAAAAGCTGGTCGTTTTTACGGCCGCTCAGGTAATGCAAGCGGTTTCTGATCATGATGAGATGATTCCAGGAAGCGGAGAAGCGTTTAACTTCAGCCGGTCGCAACATGCCGGCTTCTTTGAGATCCGCCACGGTACTCAGGCCGAAGAGGACGTTTGCCGTCCACAACATTGCCTGGATATCCCGCATTCCGCCCTTTCCCTCCTTGATATGCGGCTCCAGGAGATAGCTGTGGGCCCCGAACTGTTCCCGTCTGGCATCACGAAAGTTGTTCATGGTACGGACGAATTCGTTACGTTGTCCGTTGATCACCTTTTTCCGGTACTTTTTCAGCAAGGTGTCGTACAGTTTCCTGGATCCGGCCAGAAAGCGGGAATCGAGTAGAGACACCCTGAAGACAAAGTCATCCCTGGCAAAACGCAGGGCGTCCCCCACCGTGCGGACGGAGTGACCCACGTCGAAATCCGAGTCCCAGAGGGGATAGAGAAGGACCTCGGTGACCTCCTGCATGGATCTGGTGACCTTGCGCTCATGGAGGACCATCAGGTCGATATCCGAATAGGGATAGAGTTCCCGGCGGCCATACCCCCCAAGGGCAACCAGGGCCACCTTTTCCCGCACCGGCCGGATGATAGGTGATTCGTTGAAAAGATCAACGATGAACTGATCCACAAGGCCTGTGTGCCAGGTTATCAGCTCGTGGCCGCTCAGACCCCGGCGCCACAGTTCCTTTAAGGCCTCCCGCTGGGCCCGCAGGCCGGACTTCACCTCAGATGGCCTCGTGATCCGTTTCCCCGGTCCTGACCCGGACCACCCTTTCCACCGGCAGAACAAAGATCTTGCCGTCGCCGATCTTTCCGGTGCGGGCGGCGCCCACCACCTTGTCGATCACCTGGTCCACCATGTCGGCATCAACGATGATCTCCATCTTGACCTTGGGCAGAAAATCGACCACATATTCCGCTCCGCGGTAGATTTCGGTATGGCCCTTCTGGCGGCCATATCCCTTCACCTCGGAAATGGTCATGCCCTTGATGCCGATTTCGTTCAAGGCCTCTTTGACATCATCCAGCTTGAACGGCTTGATGATCACCTCGATTTTTTTCATCTCCCTTCCTCGTTCATGTACGCATTAGCGGTCACATTGCCGGCAGACGCCTGCAACCATCAGTTGTAGGCCGTTTCCGAATGTTCCGCGTAGTCAAGTCCCTGGACCTCGTCTTCGCGGCTCAGCCGCAGGGTCATCAGCATATCAACAATCTTGAGAAGAAGCCAGCTCACCACAAAGGCGTAAACCGTGACCACGCCGACCCCGATACACTGTTTGACCAGTTGCGCCGAACTGCCGCCGATGAGGCCGTCGACGCCGCCGGCATTGACGGATTTGCTGGCAAAGACGCCCAGCAGCAGGGTACCCACCAGACCGCCGACACCATGGATGCCGACCACGTCGAGACTGTCGTCATATTTGAGCCGGGACTTGGTATTGACCGCAAAAAAGCAGACAGCCCCGGCGATGATGCCGATGAGAATCGCCGAGTTGGGCCCGACGAAACCCGCCGCCGGGGTGATGGTTGCCAAACCGGCAATGGCACCGGATGCCGCACCCAGGGTGGTTGGTTTTCCCAGCTTCAGCCACTCCATAACCGACCACATGGCCATGCCGGACATACCGGCCAGATGGGTGGCCACAAAGGCGGTGGCCGCCACTTCATCGGCTGCCAGGGCGCTGCCGCCGTTAAAACCGAACCATCCAAACCAGAGAAGGCCTGTGCCCAGCAGGGTAAGGGGCAGGCTGTGTGGCAGAAAATTTTCCCTGCCGTATCCTTTTCTCGGACCGATGACCAGAACTGCCGCCAGCGCAGCCGCCCCGCAGGTCACATGAACCACGAGCCCCCCGGCAAAATCAAGGACACCGAGATTTCCAAGCCAGCCGCCTTTGCCCCAGATCCAGTGACACACGGGATTATAGACAAGAACGGCCCACAGGAGACTGAAGAGAAGAAAGGGGAAAAACCGCATCCGCTCGGCAAAGGCGCCGGTAATCAGTGCCGGAGTGATGATGGCGAACATGCACTGGTAGATCATGAAAACGGTCTGCGGAATGGTGGTGGCATAATCGGGACTGGGGGCATTGGTCACTCCCTTGAGGGCAAACCAGGAAAGATCGCCGATGAATCCGCCGACATCAGGGCCGAAGGACATGGAGTATCCCAGATAGACCCACTCGATGGAAATGAGTGAAATCATGATAAAACTCTGCATAACCGTTCCCAGAACGTTTTTGCTGCGCACCATGCCGCCGTAAAACAGCGCAAGGCCGGGTGTCATCAGCAGCACCAGGCCTGCAGCCGCCAAAATAAATGCCGTATCCGCCGCTTGAATCATTACTCCCTCCTTTTTCTCCTCTTCCTCTCTGCTGATATTACAAAAATGTCACCGGGGGATGTTTTTCCGCTGTTCCTCTTATCCACTTCCCTGGCCTCGGAAAAATGCCCCCTCAGCTCCCGACATCGGTCCGGGTCGTTTCCGCAAAGGATCTTCGGGCAGCGGGGGCCGAGCCTGTCATCCTGAATCAACACATACTACAACATTCATGCCGGAATCCTTCGCAACTGGGAAGTTGCCGAAAACATAATACTTAACCGGCTAACGTCCCTAGGATGACAAAAAATATTTTTTACATTTTTGTCAATTTAGGCGAATTATTCTACAAAATTGTAAACTTTGTTCTTTGGAAAACGAACGGATAGGCGTCATCCGGCCGTTATGATGCTATCTGGAGTGAATGTCAGGAAAAATCAATTTGAAAAACAACATGAAAGGTGTAAAATACAAGCATTATGGAACAACAAGAGAGAAGAAAATACATCAGGCCGGAATCGCTGTATCTCCTGGACTACCTGGCCCTTGACGAACAGGGGCAGGCAAGCGGATACAGCATGGGAAGAACTCTTGAAGTCAGTGAAGGCGGGTTACTGTTTGAAACTCACAGGCCGCTTGCCATCGGGCATTATGTCCGCATAACCATCGGTCTCAAGGAAGACCTGGTGGATGTGACCGGAAAAATCGCCCACACCTCCGAAGACGCCCAGCGATATCAGAGCGGTGTCCAGTTCATTGATGTGGATGACACGAGCCGGAAGGTTATCAACAAATACGTCGAGGCGTTCCGGGAACGCAGCGCCCAGGAAAACGAACCCGAGCCTGAGAACCCGGCCTGAAACGGGCCTCACGGCCCGGCCGACATAATCGCCCGGGTGATACGCACCGCCTGAACGGATGCTCCGACATTGTGCACCCTGACATAGGCAACGCCTTTGGATGCACACCAGCCAGAAACCACCGCCGTTGCCGTATCACGTTCCTCGACCTCAAGATCCAGAACCTTGCCGAGAAACATCTTTCTCGAATGCCCCACGAGGACCGGGCACCCCAGCGCCTGCAGCTCTCCGATTCTTTGCAATATGGCAAGATTGTGCGATACGGTCTTGCCAAATCCGATTCCCGGATCCAGTACGATCCGCTTTTTTTCAATTCCCTCCATCTCCAATTGGTTGATCCGCTTCCGGAAATAGCTGCAGATATCCCCGACAACATCATCATAGCGGGGATCAAGCTGCATTGTCCGGGGTGTGCCCTGCATGTGCATGATGATCACCGGCCCGCTGTAGCTCCTCACCACCTCCGGCATGGCCGGATCATGGGTCAGCGCACTGATATCATTCACCATATCGGCACCGGCATCAAGCGCCCTGCGGGCAACCTCGGCCTTGGTGGTGTCGATGGAGACGGGTATTTCTGATATCTCGCGTATGAGACGAATCGCCGGGAGAACGCGTTGCATTTCCTCCTTTTCCGAAACCGCCTTGGCAAAGGGCCGGGTAGACTCACCGCCGACATCGATAATATCCGCCCCCTGGTCGATCATGGTCTCCACCTGCGTGACGATCTGTCGGTCGGAAACAAAACGGCCACCATCCGAAAAAGAATCGGGAGTGACATTGAGAATGCCCATCACATAAGTCTTTCGTCCATCTGCAATCATTTCTTCTTTCCCGTTCATGACACCGACCCTGGTGCTCCCCGATTCCAGGATCCGCCTATCGGCCTGCCGGGGAAAATGAACCGCCGCGCAAAAAAAAATGCTCACATAGTGTGAATATGTGAGCATTTTATCGCCACCTGCACTGCGGTAATCGATTCCGAACCATTAACCGATTCCAGAGCGAGGTCGCCCAGTGCGTCCCGTCTCTGCCGGGACGCACGATAGTCTCCGTATCAGTGGCCCTTGGCCGCATCAACTGCCGACTGCGCGGCTTCCTTGGTTTTCTCGACAGCGGCGCCGGCCATCTCGCCGGCTTTTTCTTTAGCGGCGGTTACCGCCTCCCCGGCTTTTTCCTTGGCCGTATCAGCTGCCTGGTGAGCCACCTCGCCTGCCTTCTCCTTCACCGCTGTTGCGGCCTCGCCGGCCTTTTCGGTGACTTTCTCGGTGACGCTTTTTGCCTTGTCGGCGGCCTTCTGCGAAGTATTGCTGTTGCAGCCATAGGCCAGAACCAGCAGAAGAGCGGTGACCAGAGCAAGAGCTGCCTTACGTTTCATGGTATTCCTCCTTTTTTTCTTTACGTGGTTGCGGAAGAAGAGCTAAAGCTACGCTACCTTCCTGAAATTCAGACAAAAACTACTCTGAAAACGTTATATGCGCAACACTTTTCTGGGTCCCGGCCTCCCAATGGCAGCGGAGCTGCTGCCCCAAAAGGGATCCGGATCCCGGCATCTTCGCACAATTCGTCGCTCCTCTATTAATAATGACTGCTTTTTTGGATCGTTAGAATTATATTGGAGGTACAGGAAAAGCCGGCTACCGGAACATCATCCTTTCTTCATGCCTACCACTTTCAAGGTAATGAATGACCGATAAAAAACTGCGGATCTTCTATATAGACAGTCAGCATGACCGCTGCGGCGATTTTGTTGCCAATGGAGGGCACAACGGTCTGATTGTCCACTCCCTTGTGGGGCGACCGGATAGGGATATCCTGATCCACCTCGAAAACAACTGGCCGGACGCCATTGTCCTCGCCGATATTCCCGCTGAAGAAGACCTGACCGAATTTTGCGACCAGGTGGGAGGATGTTGTCCCGTTATCCTGCTGGTGGAACAGGGGCATGAAGCCGAGGGGCTTAACGCCATCGAACATGGCGTTGACGACCTGGTTTTCAGGGATAAGGACGGGATGTGGGTGGCCCGTCTCGCCTTTGTCATCAAAAAAACACTGTTGCAGATCCACGGTGACCACAGGGTCACCAACCTGCGGACCAGCAGACGCTACCTGGAGGGACTTGTCCGCATATCCGCAGTTATTGCAAAACATGACGATCCGGTGGAGATGCTCCGGCAGGGGGCCGCAATTCTCCTTGAAATCTTCCAGGCCGACCGTATCTGGATACTACACCACGGCAGCCAGAGCGTCTCCGGGGTGCGAGACCCCATCGAAATCGGACAACAGCGCTACTGCGGTGTCCTGACGCCCAAAACCGAGATGAAGGTCAAGCTCGGTATTTCTGAGATTCTCCAGGAAGCCCTCAAGTTGAACCGGCCGGCGGTTCGCTATGGTGAATATGAAAATCCACTCTGCCGCAAAGCGGCCCTGAGCTACAGGATCCGCTCCCAGATCTGCCTGGCGCTGCGCCCAAAATACGACCAGCCGTGGCTGCTTTGTATGCACCAGTGCTCAAGAGAAAGACGCTGGAGCAAAAATCATATCCAGCTCTTCCAGGATATCTGCGACCGGCTGCGGGATGCCTTTGATCATCGGCTGCTGCTCGCCAGTCTGAAAAAAGACATTGCCAAGCGACAAAAGGTCGAGGCCAGACTGCTGGAGAGCAAGCAGCGCTTCCAATCCCTTTTCAGCTCCTCGGGCATCGCCCTCTGGCTGCTTGATTATACCCAGCTCAACAAGCTGCTCACCCAGTTACGGCGATACAGTGTCACCGACCTTGACCGCTACATCGAACACAACCGCGAATTTCTCACCCAGGCGGCCTCCCTCGTCAGCCTCGTTGATATCAACGATGCCGCCATCAAACTCTGTAGTGCCCAGCGTAAAGAGGATGTCACCACTTCTGCCTGTCCCCTCCTGACTCCGGAGGCATCGTCGGTCTTCCATCAGTTGCTGCTCTCTCTCTTTTCAGGAAAATCCCACTTTATCACCGAAGGCGTGCAGCGGAACTTTCATGGCAAACACCTTGATGTGCTGATGAGTATCGACATCCTGCCCCGCCATTCCCAACGGCGGCAGCTTTTGTTGAATATCATCGATATTTCCAGGCTGAAAAAGACCGAAAGGGCTCTGCGGGAGTCGGAAACACGCTACCGACAGCTGCTGGACGCCTCCAACGACGCCATTATCGTTGCCGACGCGGAAACCGGCGTTATCGTCGAGGCCAATCGCAGACTGGTGGAACTGACCGGCAAACCGCTTTATCAGCTCATCGGCATGCACCATTCGGTACTTCATCCCACCATGGATCACCAGAGGTACAATGAATCCTTCCGCCGCCAGGTGCAGGAAGGCGTGATAAACGACCAGGGCGATTCATACCTCATCCACGCCAATGGTCGCCGGGTCCCGGTGATTATTACCGGCAGCGTTTTTCAATCCGGCGGCAGACGCCTGGTCCAGCGCAACTTTCATGATATCAGCGACCGCAAAAAAGAGGCCCAGCATAGACGGCTGCTGGCCACAGCCATCGAACAGGCCGACGAGACCATTATCATCACCAATGCAGAGGGAACCATTGTCTATGTCAATCCCGCTTTCGAGTGGACAAGCGGCTATTCACGGGAAGAAGTTATCGGCGAAAATGCCAGGATCCTCAAGAGCGGCCACCAGGACCGGGCCTTTTATGAAAAAATGTGGAAGCAGATATCCGCAGGCAAGGTGTGGCACGGCCATCTCACCAACAAAAAGAAGGAAGGTACCTTATACGAAGAAGAGGTTACCATTTCACCGGTGCGTAATGAGGCCGGCAGGATAACCCATTATGTAGCCGTCAAGCGCGACGTCAGTGAACAGATCGCCCTGGAGCGCCAGATCAGACGTTCCCAGAAAATGGATGCCATCGGTACCCTGGCCACGGGTATAGCCCATGACTTCAATAATATTTTGATGCAGATAGTGGGATTTACCGAAATGTCGCTCGACCTGGCGGAAGAAGATTCCATGCTGAAAAAGAATCTCGAAATTATCTACGAGGCCTCGGAAAGAGCGGGAGACCTTGTCGATCAGATCCTGACTTTCAGCAGCCATACGGAACAAAATGAAATGCCGCTGCGCCTTGACACCATCATCAAGAAGGAGCTGGATCTCATCCGTTCCACCATGCCGCCGCACATTGAGCTCAGACAGAATATCGCCACCATGAAAATGGTGAAGATGGATCCCATCCAGGCCCACCAGATCGTTATGAACCTGTGCACCAACGCAATCCAGGCCCTCGGAGACAGGGCCGGATTTGTTGAAGTCAAGCTCGAGGAATGCGAGCTGGAGAGTCAGAAGGCTCGTCTTCTTGGTGACCTGCGACCCGGCTCATATCTCCGGTTATCGGTCAAGGACAACGGGCCGGGAATCTCACCCGAGGTGATTGAGAGGATATTCGAGCCCTATTTCTCCACCAAGGAAAAGAGCAAAGACCGGGGTACGGGTCTTGGCCTGGCAACCATTCACGGCATTGCCGTACGCCTGGGAGGAACGGTGAGCGTCAAGAGCACCCTGGGCCGGGGAAGCCGCTTTGACGTCTACTTTCCCGTTACCGATGCCAAAAAAGATATACTGGAAAATACGGAAAGCCGGCAGAAGAAAACCCCGGCAAAACAGGTTCTGGTGGTGGACGATGATCCCCAGGTGATCAGTTACCTGGAAAGGGAGTTGAGCAAACTGGGATATGAGATCCGCGGATTTACCTCCAGCCTCAAGGCCCTGGATGCAATATGCAATGAGCCGGATGCCTATGATGTGCTCCTTGCCGACATGACAATGCCGGAACTCAGCGGTCCCCAGCTGGCGGAGGAGATCCGCAAACTCGGCAACGACATACCCATCATACTCTGTACGGAATTCAGCAAACGGACGGAAAATGCCCTCACCAAGATGAAAGGTATTGACGGATACCTGACCAAGCCCATCACCGAGGCTCAGCTTGCCGAAGAGATCGGAAAAGTCACGGAAGAGCGCCCAGTCCCCGGCTGATAACCCTTCCAGAGGGATCGCAAACCGGCGCTGGAAGTATCTTGTACCCCTTGGCTCTAAACGCTCACGGGCAGAGTCGTTTATGCCGCCGAATTCCTTATTATTCTCTATTTCCCTATTTCCATAAACGCAAAAACCCCCTTGGTTAGAGGGAACCAAGGGGGTTTTTGTTTGGAAAAAAGGAATTCGGCGGCGACCTACTCTCCCACACAGTCGCCCGTGCAG
>Ga0256914_1000406_pt1 | contig 42482 bp, 41 predicted proteins | sample HulkmetaG_FD_191571 | JGI IMG/M metagenome (GOLD analysis project Ga0256914, IMG submission 191571) | Hydrothermal chimney microbial communities from Main Endeavour vent field at the Juan de Fuca Ridge, Pacific Ocean - Hulk | ecosystem: Environmental > Aquatic > Marine > Hydrothermal vents ... | reverse complement strand
CAGCAACAGCAGCAACAGCAGTAAAATCAGTTGATACAAATACAACAGCAGTAAAATCAGTTGATACAAATGCAACAGCAGTAAAATAATAATAGTAAATGGCTAAATTTTCTGGAGAAAGAACTGAAAAATACAAAAATTTGAATTTATAAAAAAATATGATAGGCTATAAATATTAAATAATTAGAATAACATATATGAGATTTTTAGATCCAAAAAACGATGTAGCTTTTAAAAAAATATTTGGAGACTCTAGGCATTCAAATGTGCTTATCTCATTTTTAAACAGTGTTTTAGATTTATCGAGTCCAATAAAAAAAATAACAATAGTAAAAGGAGATCAATTACCAGAAATTGAAATTTTAAAAGAAACAAGCCTAGATTTAAAGGCTATAGACGAGTTGGGCAGAGAATTTATTATAGAAATGCAAGTAGAAAAACAAATGGAATTTAGGAATAGATCGTTGTATTATGCTGCAAAATCATACGCTCATCAAATAAAAAAAAGCGAAGAATATAAAAAACTTACCCCCGTAATCTTTTTAGGAATTTTAGATTTTTCTTTGTTTACAGGGGATAATTTTTTAAGCCAGCATTATTTTATAAATCAGCAAACAGGAAATAGAGATATTACAGATATGGAACTTAACTTTATAGAGCTTCCAAAATTTACAAAAACAGAGGACAAATGTAACAATCTAGTAGATAAATGGATATATTTCTTAAAAAATGCGGAAGATTTACGAGTAATTCCAGAAAGTGTAAAAACAGAAGAGTTGCTTGTAGCATATGAAACTGTTGAGCAATTTGCATGGAACGAGTCAGAACTTGATTTATACGAAGCTCGAAGTCGCTTTGTAGCATCTCGAATAGATGCACTAGATACCGCTCGCATTGAAGGTATGCTTGAAGGAAAAGCTGAAGGAAAAGCTGAAGGAAAAGCTGAGGGAAAAGCTGAGGGAAAAGCTGAGGGAAAAGCTGAGGGAAAAGCTGAGGGTGAAATTATTGGTATAAAAAAGGGGATGAATGAGGCATTAAAAAAGATGATAGAAGCTGGAATATCTAAGAAAAATGCAATAGAGATCTTACAAATAAAGAACTCTCATTAAAAAATTTACTTTTCTCATGAAAAAACTCGTTAATAAAAACCGTCGGGCATTTTACGATTATGAAATAGGTGATAAATACGAAGCAGGAATCTCTTTGTTGGGATCTGAAGTAAAAAGTATTAGAGAAAGTAGAGTTACATTAAAAGGGAGCTTTATTTCAATTCAAAACGGAGAAGCATTTTGGAAAAGTGGATTAATTCAACCATGGGAAAATAGTGCAAAAGGAACAGGGCACGAAGAGCGACGAGATAGAAAATTATTACTTCATAAAAAAGAATTAAAAAAAATAATAAAAGCAATGGATGAAAAAAGCGCAACAATCGTACCTCTTGCTTTGGTATTGGTTCGTGGTCGTGCAAAACTTGAAATTGCTATTGCAAGAGGAAAAAAACAATATGACAAACGCCATGCCATAAAAAATAAAGATATAAAAAGAAGAGAATTGGCAAGCGCCATTAGGCTATAACACAATATTCATTTAATAATTTAATTATTAGGAGGTTTTTATTATTTATAGTCTTTTTATTTATATTTTATGCTAGGTTTTCAAAGCAATAAACAGGTAGATTTTGTTACAAATTTTAATGTTGGACCATCTCAGCTATATGATGGGGTTTCAGAGTTTTATACTAAAATTTTAAATGCAGGGGTTGGGTCAATTTCACATAGAAGTAAACAATTTACAGATATTTCAAAAGCAGGATTGCAATGTGCTCGACTCTTTTTTAATATTCCAGAAAATTACAAAATATATTATACATATTCTGCAACAGAATCTATGGAATTGGTAGTACGATCTTTAATAGAAAAAAAATCTATTCATTCGGTAAATGGAAATTTTGGAAATGTTTGGTATAAAACAGCTGTTCATAGTGGAAGAGAAGCAATAAAATTAGAGCATAATAATCCAAAAAATAGCGCAGAAAACACAAGGGTGAATACATTAGAAATTGTTTCAGTAGTAAAAAAATCAGAAAAAACAGACAATTCTGAAAAGATTGACACAATTTGCATAACTGGACATGAAACAGCCTCTGGGATTGGGTATTCTCCAAAAGAAATTGAAGATTTATCAGAAGATATAAAAAATATTTCTGATAACACTCTTTTAGCAGTAGATGTTACATCTGGAATGGGTGGAGTTAATTATAATATTTCATCGGCAGATGTTTGGCTATTTTCTGTTCAAAAATCATTGGGACTTCCAGCTGGTCTTGGTTTTTTAATTTTATCTCCCAAGGCATTTGCTCGTGCTAAAAAAATAGAAGAAATACGAAAAGAAAAAAATATTGATTTTGGAAATCATCATGCTATTTCAACACTAGAAAAAAAAATGTATGAAAAATTTCAAACCCCAACAACTCCAAATACACTAGCAATTGCAGGATTTGGATATATTTGCAAAACATGGCTAGAACAATTTGAAAATATTGAAAATTTATCAAAAATTACAGACGAAAAATCGGATTTATATTATTCATTTTTTGAATCATCAAAAAATACATCAGATTTTATACCTGCAATTGAAGATAAAAAAGCACGAACAAAAACAGTGATTGTTGTAAAATTAAAAAATTCTGAAAATTTATCAGAAGAAGAAATTTCTGATAAAATGAAAAAACAAACAAAAAAACTTTTAGACTTTGGGTTTGTTGTTGCCAGTGGGTATGGAAAATTGAAAAAAACACAATTAAGGTTGGCAAATTTCCCTGTTCATACGGTTGAAGATATTGAAAATTTATTACAATATTTTTAAAAAAAATGTATACTGTGTGTAGTTTTTTTAATATTAATTAAATTTATATTTCATATGACAAATACAACAAAACAATACAAAATTTATTGTGCAGGAAAATTTATTACAACAGAAAATATTTTAAAAGTTGAAGAACCATACACTCAAAAAATATTTGCCGAAACTTTTTTAGCAACAGAAAAACATTTTGAAGATGCGACTCAATCTGCAGTTTCTGTTCAAGCCAAAATGGCAAAACTTTCTACATATAAAAGGTATATAATATTGAAAGAAATTGCTGAAAAAATGACAGAACGAAAAACAGAAATTTCACTAGCATTATCTCAAGAATCTGGAAAGCCCATGATGTATGCAATGGGAGAGGTGGATAGAGCAATTCAAACATTTGTAATTGCAAGTGAAGAAGCGAAACGAATTCCTGGTGAAGAATTGATGAGATTGGATTGGACTCCAGCGGGAGAAGGAAAAATGGGGATTATTAAACAATTTCCAGTTGGTCCAGTTGCCGCCATAGCACCATTCAATTTTCCTCTTAATTTAGCAGTTCATAAATTAGCACCTGCAATTGCTGCAGGATGCCCAATTGTTTTAAAGCCTGCAAGTTCAACACCTCTTTCTTGTCTTCTCTTGGCAGAAATAATAGATGAAACAGATTTGCCAAAAGGTGCTGTTTCAATTATTCCAATGGATAGGCAAACGGGGAATAAGCTGGTTACAGATAATAGATACAAACTTCTTACATTTACAGGATCGCCTGTGGTGGGGTGGAAAATGAAAGAACAAGCTGGTGAAAAAAAAGTTGTTTTAGAGCTTGGTGGAAATGCTGGAGTTCTTATTACAAAATCTGCAGATATTCAAAAAGCACTTCCTGCATGTTTAATGGGAGGATTCTCTTTTTCTGGGCAAATTTGTATTCATGCACAACGATATTTTGTTCACGAATCTCATTTTGATGAATTTATTGCATTGATGAAAACAGCAGTTGAGGGCTTAAAAGTGGGAGACCCAACAAAAGAAAATACAGAATTTTCAGCAATGATTGATGAAAATAATGCTATAAGAATGGAAAAGTGGGTAAATGAAGCGTTAGACTTAGGTGCTAAATTAATTACAGGAGGAAAACGAGATAAAACATTTTATGCGCCAACCATACTTACAAATGTTTCAACTCAAGCAAAAGTGGTAGCAGAAGAAGCCTTTGGACCTGTAGTTGTAATTGAAAAATATTCAAAATTTTCTGATGCATTAGAAAATTTGAATTCTGGAAAATTTGGATTGCAAGCAGGTATTTACACTCAAGATATTACAGAGCTTACAACTGCGTTTAATACATTGGAAGTAGGTGGTGTTATTCATAATAATGTTCCAACTTTTCGAGTAGACCACATGCCGTATGGTGGAGTAAAACAGTCTGGACTTGGGAGAGAAGGGGTAAAATATGCAATGGCCGATATGCTAGAACCTCGAGTTTTAGTGATGGAAAATTTAGGATAATTTTAAAATTTAATTTTCCCATTTGGGATTCAAGCATCCATTTTTTTCAGAAAAGCCTTTCACATCAACAATCTTTTCATAATCATCTGGATGAGCTTTTATATCCATCGCCACATAATCAAATAAATTCTCATCTAAAAGTTTTTGTAGCATTTTTGGATTTGAATCATTTGTATACAATTTTACCAGAAAATTTTGTGATTTAATTTTTTTTATAAATTCTGGCAAATCAGAATGAATAGTTGGCTCTCCTCCTGTTATACACACGCCTTCTAATAAATTTTCTCGTTTTTTCAAAAACTTAAAAAAATTATTTTCAGGAATGCAATGAGGTGAAATTTCTTTCACTTTCTCTGGAAGTACAAATTCTGGATTATAGCAATAGTGACACCTAAAATTGCACCCCAAAGTAAAAACCGTACAAGCAGTATGATTTGGAAAATCAACAAGTGTTAGTGGTTGGATTGCAGAAATTTTCATATGGATTTAATTATTTTAATTTCTTACTCTCTTTCTTTTTCAATTGTATTGCTCTATCAATAATTTCTGCCATTTCTCCACGGGTAATTTTTTTGTTTTCTAAAACTTCCCACTTTTTATATTCAAGATAATTATCTTTTTCATAAAATCAGTAAAATATCATTCTTATTAATTAATTTTCCTAATTGCCCAACGCTTACTGAGAGTTATACGAAAAATCGCATAAGTTTTTTACCATTGTTGAGTTGCAAAAAAATCCTACTCATTTTTTTCCAGAAAAGAAAATATTTTATCAGTTTTTTCTATAAACTTTCCAGTTTCATAAATTTTTAATACTTCCAATAAAATCCCGCATTTACCAAAAAATATTCTCTCGTGAAAATATTTTATAAATATGAGAGAATAAAAATAGAGAATAAAAATCTTCTTTTCAAAAAAAATGCTCAAAAAAATCGATTCATTGCTGGCAAGAATTCAGAAACGAAGACCTTTATCTCAAGGAGAAAAACGGGAATTACAAAAGGCTCTTTTGGTAGAGTTTACATATAACTCAAATGCTATAGAAGGAAATACTCTTACTCGAAGTGAAACGAAAATTGTGCTAGAAGACGGATTAACGATAGGAGGAAAAACTATTAGAGAGCTTGATGAAACACGAAATCATGGAAAATGTTTTGAGTATTTAGAAAAATTTTTAGCAGAAAAAAAAGAAATTGATGAACAGGTTATTTTAGACTTACATGCTCTTGTGCTGAGATCAATTGATGATGAAAACGCGGGAAAATACCGATCCATACAAGTTTTTATTTCTGGAGATAATAAACTTCCTCCAAAATCGTCAGAAATTTCTAAAGAAATGCAGAATTTTTTAGCTTGGTATATTAAAAATAAAGATATTTTACATCCTGTAGAGTTAGCCGCAAAATTTCATTATAAACTCGTAAAAATTCATCCTTTTATAGATGGAAATGGGAGATTAGTGAGACTTTGCATAAATCTTATTCTTATGTCAAAAGGCTATCCAATGATAATTATTCCAATGGTAAGAAGGGCTGAATATATATCATCTCTTAACTCTTCTCAAGACTATCACATTTTTGAAAAATATTTTCAAGATATAGTTTTAGTCAATTTACAAGATTATGTAAGAATGATTGAAGCATAAAAAATTTGCTGAGAATTTTAATACTTCCCACAAAACCCAGCATTCACAACCGCTATCTCTGAAAAATGTTTTCGTTCTTTGTGTTCAGATTTTTTTCCGATATTAAAACTGGCAACAGGTCTATGGTATCCCATTACCCGTGTCCAAATTTCACATTTTTGTCGCTCTTGTTTTTTCATGATTTTTGATTATATAATAATTCATCACATTTTGGACAATATTCTTGTTCTCCTGCTAAATATCCATGTTTTGGACAGATAGAAAATGTGGGAGTAACCGTAATATATGGAAGTCTAAAATTTTCTAAAACAGTTTTTACAAATTTTTTACATGCTTTAGAATCTGAAATTCTTTCTCCCATATATAAATGTAAAACCGTTCCCCCTGTATATTTGCTTTGCAGAGAATCTTGCATTTCTAATGCTTCAAATGGATCATCGGTATATCTAACAGGAAATTGAGAAGAATTTGTATAATATGGAGCATCTTTTGTTCCGGCTTGAATAATTTGGGGAAATTTCTTTTTGTCTTCTTTTGCGAATCTATAGGTTGTTCCTAATGATTTCTGAGATTTCCTAAATATCGTTTTGTGTAGGGAAATAAACCTCTATCCATCCATTTTTGAATTTCTACTCGCTTAATTTCGAGAGATGTTTTTGCTAAATTCATTAAATACTCAAGTTTTTTAAAAAATTCTGTTTTATTTCCTGAATATTTATACCCTAATCTTGCAGCATTTATAGTAAGAACCCCAATACTTCCAGTCATTTCTGCTGATCCAAATAATCCTCCTCCTCGTTTTAAAAGTTCACTTAAATCAAGCTGTAATCTACAACACATACTTCTTACTTGACTTGGTTTCATATCAGAATTTAGAAAATTCTGGAAATATGGCATTCCATATTTTGCTGTCATTTCAAATAAAAGCTCTGTATTCTCGCTTTCCCACGGGAAATCTGGAACAATATTATAGGTTGGAATAGGGAAAGTAAAAACTCGACCTTTTTCGTCTCCTTTTGTCATTACTTCAATATATGCTTTATTTATCATATCCATCTCTTTTTGAAGATCTTTAAAAGAATATTCAAAATCTTTTCCGCCTAAAACGAGTTTTTTTCTTTTAAATCATCTGGGCAAACCCAATCTAAGGTAATATTAGTAAAAGGAGTTTGTGTTCCCCATCGGCTTGGAACATTCAAATTAAACACAAAACTTTGAATATTTTGATGCACATATTCATATGTTTTTTTGTCTATATATGTATTTATTTTCTCTTGAAATTCTTCAGGTAATTTTTTTTGTAATTTCTCATCAGAAATTTCTGGATGTAAATTTTTATATAAACTTGTAATTTCTTTTTCTAATTGAAGTGAGTATTTTTTCACAAAAGGGGATAAATAAGTGTCAAAGCTAGAAAATGCTTGAGCTCCAGCCTATTCGTTTTGAAGAGTTCCTAAAAAATTGACCATTTGAGAAACTGCTGAAGTTAAATTTTTTGGCGGTCCAGATTCTGTTTTTCCAGAAACTCCATTAAATCCAAGTTCTAATAATGCTCGCAAGCTCCACCCTGCACAATATCCAGCAAACATATCTAAATCATGAATATGAAAATCAGCATTTCGATGTGCTTCACCAATATTCTTTGGATAAATATGAGAAAGCCAATAATTTGCTGTAACTTTTCCAGAAGTATTTAAAATTAAACCCCCTAGAGAATAACCTTGGTTTGAATTTGCATTTACTCTCCAGTCTTGTTGTAGTAAATATTCTTCTATTGTATTTTTAATATTGATGCTCATAAATTCATTAAATATTTATTAAATATCATCAAATCACTATATGTTGTGTATTATCAATATTACAAGCACTATATATTGTAAAAGTGTAATATGGCAAGATGTTTTTTTCAATATAAAATTATTTGTTATATCTTGAATATTGTTATAGGATAAGACGTGTAAAACGACAAATAAAGATATAATATAATTTATAATAATAATGTCAGAAAAAAAAATAGTTCCAAGTGTTTTAGATCATATTACTGATGTGGGAGCAGGGCAGTTTGAAGGAGTAGATTCTACATATCGAATTCGACAACAATATCAAAATGTAAATGTTAAAAATCCGTTCATTCTTTCTGCTGGGCATTCTCCTTTGCATGTAGCTTTTGCAGGAACAACATGTTTGGCTGAAAAATCGAAAGAAAATGCAAATTGGATTTTAAATAAAATTTGGAATATTAAACAAAAAAAACGATTGCCAATTGCATTAAATTCGGCACCTCGAAATAGTGATAAAAAATCTGAAGATGGAAAAGAAGACTCTATTTTTTGGGTAAAAGTAAAAGGACATTATGCTGATTATGTTGTATACGGATTACAAGTGGTAGAATTTGTAAAAGTTTTTCATAATATAGAATTTATAAAGCGAGTAGTTTCTGTAAATGAAATTATTGAAGATACCTCTAAAGGTTCTCAATTTCGATCGGCAGAGCATTTGCCACTTGTTCATATTTTATTGGCAATGGGTGAATTAGAAGAACATTCAACGCTAGAAGAAATAAATATTAATGATATTTTTGACAGATATCCAAAAAATAATAAAGCTATTGTAGCCCCTACAGATGAATATAAAAATGGAAGACTTATTATCGAAAAATCTACATTAGAATCTATTTTAAAATCAGGAAAATGTATTATTCCTGAAATCTGTGATGTTGAGTTGATTGCTTGTTCTTCGCTTACAAAAGTAGAACCAGGAGAATTATCAGTTTGGCCAAGTTCAAATCATTTTCCAGATAAAAATCTAGCTGTTCTAAATATTGGAACTCGATGGAAACCAGAAACAACACGGGTGACAGATAATGATGTAATTAATTTATCTCAAAAATTATTAAATAATGTAGGGAAAAATATTGAAATAAAATTAAAATAATATTAAAATAATATTAAAATAAAAACTCGCAAAATTTTATAAATTTTTTATTCTTTATAAGTAAATATAAAAAATGATACGCTCTGTATATACTCATATTTTATAAGCATAATATATTTTGCATGAATTTTTTTCTTGATTTTTTCAATATTTCGGCATTTTCATTAAATTCTTTGTTAATTGCATTCGTTCTTTCTTTTTTGACAGTTTTTATTTGGCATGAAATTTTGTCACGATCACGACGAAAAAGTTTAGAATTTTTCTTTTGGCTTGTATTTGCTATTTCCATGATTTTTGGATTTGTTTGGATTGTTTATGCTGAAAAAATAATAACTCCAAATCTTTTGAGTTTTTACTTTAACACATTTGCAGTAGGGCAAACCTCAAACTCTTTTTTTATTTTTGCATTATTCTTTTCGTTAGTAATAACAGGAGGTATTATAGAATTGGGAAAAAATACAATTGTTAGGCTTTTTGGAAAAAGGTTTTTTGAAACAGTTGATGATGTTGTTGATTTGTCTTTTGGTACTGCTTTGGGGTTTACGGCAATAGAAAATCTTTTTCATTTTTATAATTTATTTTATTTATCTGATACGTATGATACGCCTATGATAATTATAAAAGAAGTGATATCTCAGGTATTTTTCGTGCTTCCTATTCATCTTTTTTGCTCTGGAATATTTGGATATTATTATGGGCTTTCTTTATTTGCTCTTAATTCTCAGCGAAAATTTTGGAAAAAATTATATGGTTTTGTTCAATTTATAAAAGGAACGGTTATATCTGTTGTGATATATGGGTTATTTTTTTATGTAATGAAGCAAGATTATAGAATGGGAGATGTTGCGAGTTTTTTTGGATTTGAAAATTTTCCATTAAACGAGAGTATTTTTCCTTTTATTTCTTTTATATTTTCTTCTCTTACGGCTCTTTACTTATTTGAAAAAATGGGAAGTGCCGATTTTATAACAGAGACAAAAACAGAAAAATTAAAACGCGAAGAAAAAGAATCTGCAGATCAGCATGAGAAAAAAGGAGAATAAATATAACAAATTATCTAAAAACAAAATTATGAAAAATAAATTTCACATTTCTGTATTTTTTCTATCTCTTATTGGGTTGATAAAAATTTGGCATGCCATTTTTATAGAAAAATCTCAATATATTCTTGATTTTGATGTGTATTTCAATAGTTTAATGACTAATTTACATACTTCTGAAAAAATAAATCAGTTTTTTATTTTTATAACACATTTATTTGATCCAAAAATATTTTTATTGTGGTTTTTCTTTTTGCTTGGGATTTTGCTTTGGAATAAAAAAAAATATGAAGCAATGTTTTTATTTTTTGGAGTTGCAGGAAGTCAAACAATTAAAATAGTTATGAAATGGATGACGGATCGGTCTCGTCCAGAAAATCCATTTGATTTATATGTGCATGAATCAAGTTTTCCAAGTGGGCATGCCACTACTGCAATATTTATTGCAATTGCAATTGCATATTTATTTACAAAAAAATTATCAAAATATAAAAAGTTAATGCTTAATGCAGGTCTTTTAGCTATAGCATTATTAGTATCATTTTCTCGGATATTTACACAGGTTCATTATTTTTCGGATGTGGCAACGGGGATAATTTTGGCGGTAGGAAGTTTTAGTTTTACAGTATTATTTTTTACATTTTTACATTTAAAATATAAAAATACATCTTTCTATTCAAAAATTTTTAATTAATTTTATTTTAGAAAAAAATCTTAACTCTTGTTTTTATATGTTTAAAAAATTTAACACTGCTGGCTTTCGTCAAAAGAGAGTATATTCAAAATATTCTAATGAACATATCCGTTTTATAGTATTAGGAATTTTATTCTTATGTGGATTTTTTTTAGTATTATGGAAATTGTATCAATTGCAAATTGTGCATCATGAAGAATTTCAACAAAAGGCATATAATTCTCGAAATACTTCATATTCTATAAATGCACGAAGAGGGGCAATTTTTATGACAGATATAAAAACAGGAGAAACTGCACCTGTAGCTCTTAATACGACCTTATATACAGTGTTTTTTGATGCACGATCTGGGGTTGATGGAAATGGATATAGTTATGGAGCAAATGAAAAAGATTTTCCAATTGTTTCAAAAGAATTAACAAATATTTTATACACTCCAACTCGCTATAAAGAATGTAAAAAAGATATTACAAAATGCCCAGAAAATAGTGTAAAAACAATTTATTCTCAAAAAAACACAGCTGAAAATACTGAGAATAGTAATAGTAATAGTAATAGTAATAGTAATAGTAATAGTAATAGTAATAGTAATAGTGATAGTGATGCTGATGTAGAAAAATTAGAAAAAAAAATATTATTACAAACTCCGCCAATATATGAAGTAGCAAAGAAAAAATTTGAAGAAAATTTATTATCAGATTTTTTATATAAACGAGAAAAAATGATCTGGAGTACCAATGTTGAAGATTCGGTATTACAAGCTATTGAAGGTAAAAAAATTCCACATCTTTATGTTTCATTTAAAAAGCATAATGTTTATATTGATTTAATAGGGTTAACTAATGAGGATAGATTATCTATATCAAAAGTATTGCAAGAGGAATTTGGAGGAGATGAAAAAAAAATATCTGCAAAATTATATTCAAAAAAAAGAGGATATATTCCCGTAATGCATAGAGTTTATCCTGAAGAGGTAAAAGCTATTCAAAATATTCAAAAAAAATATTATGAAATATATGCAGAAAAAAAAGAGGAAAATTCTCCATTTGAAAGTATTGGTTTTGAGGATGATCCGGTTCGATATTATCCAGAAGGAGATTTAGCTGCTCAGGTTATTGGATTTGTAGATACAAAAGGAGTTGGGAGATATGGAGTGGAAAGCAGTATGAATACTTTTTTAAAAGGAAAAAATGGGTTTTTGTCTGCATCACGGGATACATCTGGAAATACTATTGAAAAAGACGGAGATAGCAATAGTCAAGTGGTGGATGGTGCAAGTGTTGTTTTAACTCTGGATAGAACTTTACAAAAATATACAGAAAAATTATTGGATCAAAAAGTTGAAGAATTTAAAGCTGATTCTGGGCAGATTATTGTTATGAATCCTCAGAATGGAGATATTTTAGTAATGGCAAATTCACCACGATTTAATCCTAATTTATATGGAGAGGTATATGAAAGGCATCAGATAACAAAAGCAGATATAGCAGAGAAAAAAATTTATAAATCTCAAGTATTAGAAACAAAAGATGAAAATGATAATTTCGTTTTAGCTAAATATGAAGATTTGGAAAAAGCGGAAAAAAGAGGTGGTGAAAATGAATTTTTTGTATTTAAAAATAGGTTAGGACCTGGTGCATATGTGAATAAAACCATTATGGAAATTTTTGAACCAGGTTCTGTTATGAAGCCTTTAATTATGGCTTCAGCAATGCAAGAAGGAGAGATTACAAAAAATACTACATATCTTGAAAAGCAACCTATACAAGTTGGTCAATTTTTTATTAGAAATGCTGATGGTAGATATAAAGGGGTTCAAACTATGTCCAATATTATAGAGCGTTCTGCGAATGTTGGAATGGTTTTTATTGCAAGAAAAATGGGGAAAGCTTTGATGTATCAAGCGTTAAAAACATATGAATTTGGAGAATATACAAATATTAAGTTACCTGAGGAATTATCAGGAGGGTTGGCATATTGGAAAAATTGGTCTATAGCTAAGCAATTTACGACAGCATTTGGTCAAGGGGTGTCTGTTACAGCATTGCAGGTGGTTAGAGCTTGGTCTTCGCTGGCAAATGGTGGGTATTTGGTAACTCCGAGAATTGTATCAGAAGTTAGATATTCTGATGGGCAAATAGAAAAATTTGAAAATACAAAAAAAAGAATTTTCTCATATGAAACAGTAAGAGATATGAAAGAAATTTTGGTATCTTCTACTCAACGAGGTGTTGCAAAAAACGGGAGAGTTAACGGATTTTATATCGCGGGAAAAACAGGAACATCACAAATTATTGGAAAAAATGGAAAATATGAAGATATTGAGGCAGAAGATGCAGAAGGAAATACTATCACAGGATTTATAGGATTTGCTCCAGTTAAAAATCCTAAATATTTAATTTATGTAAAATTTAATAGACCGAGAAAAGCTATTAGAAATTTAGATGTGTATGGGTCAACTACGGCAGCTCCAACTTTTTCAGAACTCATGTCGTTTATTCTTGATTATTTTAACGAAGAGCATGATAAATAATAATTCTAAATGTTTGTATGGTTTATTTAATCTATTTTTAGTTAGACTAATATTCATATCTGTGATTGTTAGTTTTTGTGCAACTTTTCACACATTTGCAGAAACAAAAATAAATATTAAAAATAATAATTCTGAAAGAGTTACAGATTTGGCAAATATTTTTACATTACAAGAAGAGAAAGATTTAAAAAATAAAATATTTGAAATAGAAAAAAATACAAAGGCTCAAGTTGCTATTTTAGCATTAAAAACATTGCATAATAAAAAAATAAATCCAGAAGATTTAGATATTTTTCAATTTGGAATAGAGCTTGTTTCGAGTAAAAATTTAGGGTGGAATATTGGAGATGAAAAACTGGATACGGGGTTATTATTAATAATTGCAGAGCAAGACCATAAATATCGATTTTTTACAGGATACGGATTGGAAGGTGCTTTACCTGATTTGCGATTAAAAATGATTGCTGAAAACTATTTCCCTCAATATTTTAGACAAGAAAAATATTATACAGGTTTGCAATTTGCACTTACGGATATTCAAAAAATTTTAGAGCATGATCCTGAAATTTTGCAAAAATATGAGCAAAATAATTCTGATAATTTAAATAAAATTGCAATATTTTTACTAATAGCATTTTCTTTTTGGGGAGGATTATTTATTTCAGAAATTACTGATAAAAAAAGGAAAAGTAAATTTTTATTAAGTGGGGCTGTTTTAATCTTTTTTACCATATTTACTCCTTATATTTTATTTGATGTTGGAATTTTTTCATTATTTTTATTTTTATTTGCATCTGGAGGAAAAAGTAATTCTATAAATATGGGGTCCGGAGGGTGGTCTAGCGGAGGTGGATTTAGTAGTTCTTCTGGATTTTCTAGTTTTGGGGGTGGAAGCTTTGGAGGTGGTGGATTTGGTGGTGATTGGTAAAAAAAATAAGAAAAAATAAAAAATATTATTATTACTTTACATTCAAAAATATGTTTCAAAAAATTAAAAAATTATTTTCAAAAAAAAATTCAGCACAACATGCTTCAAAAGAAATTTTACAAATATCAGAAATATGTAATGAGATTTTATCTTTTTATATTTACCCCAAATATAAAGAAGAAACATTGGTAATAGTGTTGAAAAAAAATGTAAATGCGTTTGATGTTTTACAAAATGTAAAAATTAAAAATATTTTAAAAAAAGTTCCATTTATTTGTTTAGAAAAAAGAGAAATTGAAGAATCTGTTGATGTTTTTACTCTTCAATTTTTTGATATAAAAAAAACAAGCACTCTTTTGTTTGGTGAAGATATATTTGCAAATATCAATATTGAAAATTCTGATTTACGAAGAAAAATAGAATTTGATATTAGAAATAAAAATATTTATTTAAGGCAAGAAATTATAAGAAATTCTGCAACAAAAATAATTCATAATATTGTTCCAGAATTAAATCCTGTTTTGCACGGAGCAAAAAACCTTAATATTTGTCTTGATGCGGACGAGCTGGATAATTTACAAAATTATATAAAACATAAAAAATTTACAGAAAAACAATCTTTAAAAATTTTAAAAAATATTAGTATTATGCTTGAGCGGTGGGCAGATATTGTAGATAAATATGAGGTTGAAAAATAGATGCGTTTTCTATAAAATTTATATAATTATCTTATTTTAAAAAATAACTATACAATTATGAATAAAACATGGCTTGCGGTTATTGGAGGTGTTGTAGCTCTTGGATTGTGGGTGGTATCTGGATACAATTTACTGGTTGCATTAGACGAAACAGTTCAAGAAAAATGGTCAAATGTACAAAATCAATATCAAAAAAGATCTGATCTTGTTCCCAATTTAGTAGCAACGGTAAAAGCTGCAGCTGGTAGTGAAAAAGAAATTCTTACAGGAGTTATAGAAGCTCGTGCCAGTGCCACAAAACTTACGGTTGATATTCATGATGCAGAGCAACTTGCCGAATATCAAAATAAACAACAAGGGCTTTCTCAGGCTCTTGGTCGGCTTATGATGGTAACTGAGCAATATCCTCAAATTCAATCAAATCAAAATTTTTTGGGACTACAATCGCAAATAGAAGGAGTTGAAAATAGAATTTCTGTAGAGCGGACGCGATATAATGAGGAAGTTAAAAAATTTAATACAAAAGTTCGGTCTTTTCCTACCAATATTTTGGCAGGGTTTTCTGGATTTGAAAAATATGAAACATTTAAAGCAAGTAAAAAATCTCAAGAAGCACCTGATGTAAGTACATTATTTTAATAAAATAATATGTTGGTTATTGGATCTGGAATAGCAGGCATGAGTACAGCTCTTCATTTGTCTAAAATGGGAAAAGTTACAATGCTCACAAAAACAAAACTTATTTCAGGTTCAACACCTCTTGCGCAAGGTGGTATTGCAGGAGTAATAAATCCAAAAGATAGTTTTGAAAAACATATTCACGATACAATAAAAGTTGGAGGATTTACAAATAATAAAAGCACTGTAGAAATTTTAGTAAAAAATGCTCCGCAAGAAATTCACTTTTTGAGAAAATTAGGAGTTCCTTTTGAAAAAGACCAACACTTAGAGGGTGGGCATTCTTTTCCCAGAGTTTCAAATGTTAAAGATATTTCAGGAAAAATTATTGCAGAAACTTTAGCTTTTCATGTTTTATCAAATAAAAATATAAATATTATAGAAAATGCAGAAGTGCTGAGTTTAGAAGATACGACTTGTAATTTTAAAAAAATTATATTTAGACATCATATTAATAATTCAAATATAAAAAAAATAATAAGAAGTAAATATGTTGTTTTTGCAACTGGAGGATATTCATCTCTTTATAATGCATCAACCTCTCCAAAAGACAATTTAGGAGATGGTATTTCTATCTGTTTAAATGCAAAAATAAAAACAAAAGATTTGGATAAAGTTCAATTTCATCCCACTGTTTTTAAGATAAATAGAAAAAAAAATCAGCCTCAACTTTTATTAACAGAAGCTATTCGTGGATTTGGTGCTAGAATTATAAATCAAGATGAGGATAAAATTATAGATGCATTACAGCCTAGAGATGTTGTATCTAGAGCAATTTATATAGCTGAAAAAAATGGAGATAATGTTTTTTTGGATGCACGAAATATTGAAAATTTTTCAAAACACTTTCCATATGTTTCTTCTGTTTTACAAAAAGAGTTTAATATGAATGCAGAAAAAGATTTACTTCCTATTACATTTGGAGCTCATTATTGCATGGGTGGAATTGAAACTGATATAAACGGAGAAACAAGTGTTAAAAATATTTATGCAGTTGGGGAATGTGCCAATACTGGTGTTCATGGAAATAATAGATTGGCTTCAAATTCATTATTGGAGGGGGTTGTTTTTGCTCGTCAAATAGCAAAACATATTACAAAAAAACAAGAAAATAATTTAAATAATTTAGAAATTTTAGAAAAAGTAGAAGATTTAGAATGTATAGAAGAGATAGAAGAAATAAATAAAATATCTGAAAATACAGAATTAAATAATCAGTTTTTAGATATAATAAAAAATACATTGTCTCAGTATTTAAGTATAGAAACAGATTTGATTAAAAAAAGGGAAAATATAAAATTGGCTCAAGAAATATTTCAAAAATTTGAAAATAAAAAATCTGAACTTTCGCAAAAAAATCAAAATATTTTATTGTTGGTACAAAATCTTGCACAAGATGCTAAGCGTAATGTATAATATTTTGATACAAAAAAATTTAACAATACAAACACAATGGAAACACTTCCTTTCTTGCATTATATTTTCCCAATTATTAGCTATATTTCCTTGTTGCTTGGGCTTTTCGGAATCTTGATTATCACTATAGGTTCTGGAAAAAGTGCTATAGAATATATAAAAGAAGGGAATAATGCATTTCAAAATATTCGTCTTATTTTTAGTCAGCATTTGATTATAGGGCTGGATTTTTTTGTAGGAAAAGATATTATTGATACAATGCTTTTAAATACTGGAGAAAAATTTTGGGAAGAAATTGCAATTTTGATTATTGTTGTAATTATTAGAGTTTTGTTAACAATTATGGCAGAAAGGGAATTAAAAGAATTAAAAAATAATAAAAAATAACATGTTATCTATGAAAAAACTTGGAAAACTTGGAAAACTTGAAAAACTTTTAAATCCAAAATCTATTGTTGTGATTGGAGCTTCTGAAAATGAAAAAAAAGTAGGAAATATTTTATTGAAAAATTTAACAAATAATAAAAATTCTGATAATTTTGCTAAAAATATAGAAATATTTGCAATAAATCCAAAAAAAGGAAATGCTTATGGTATAAAATTTTTACAAGATATTGCAGATTTAAAGTATTCTCCAGATTTAGCAATTATAGCAATTCCTGCTCGTTTTGTTTTAAATGCTCTTGATCAATGTGGAAAATTTGGAATTAAAAATGTTGTTATTATTTCTGCAGGGTTTAAGGAGATGGGAAATTTAACACTTGAAAATGAAATTATTCAATGTGGAAAAAAATATGAAATAAATATATTGGGACCAAATTGTCTTGGTTTTTTAAATGTTAAAAGTGCTATAAATGCATCTTTTGCTTCTGACAAACCTGTTAAACAAGGGAATATAGCACTGGTTTCGCAAAGTGGAGCAATGGCTGTTGCAATGATGGATTGGGCAAATAGAGAAAATATTGGATTTTCTAAAGTGGTTACAATGGGAAATAAGTCTGATATTAATGAAAATCATTTTTTAGAATATTTAGCAAAAGATTCAGAAACAGATGTTATTGTTTTGTATTTGGAAAGTATTGTTTCTGGAAAAGAGTTTTTTAAAATTGCAGAAAGAGTTTCAAAAATTAAGCCTATTGTAATGGTGAAATCTGGAATTTCTGTAAAAGGGTCTCTTGCTGCAGAGTCTCATACTGGAGCACTTTCTGGAAAAAAAGAAATTTTGCATACTGCTTTAAAGCAGGCGGGAATACGCTCCACTCATTCTTTACAGGAAATGTTTTTGTTGTCTAAGATGTTTTCTTATTTTTCTTATAAAAAAAATATTCCAGAAAATATAGCAATTATTACAAATGCTGGAGGTCCAGCGGTTATGGCGGTTGATAATGCAGAAATTTTTAATGTTTCTTTAGTAAATTTTTCTGAAAAAGAACAAAATATTCTTTTAAAAGAAATGCCAAAGGCTTCGAGTTGTAAAAATCCAATTGATATATTGGGAGATGCAACAAGCAAGCGATATGCACAAATTTTACAAAATTTAAAAGATGTAGAGCAAGAAAGTAAAAAAGAATTTGCGTATCTTGTTTTACTTACACAGCAATCAATGACGGATTCTGAAAATATAGTAAAAGAAATAGAAAAATTTAAAAAAAATAACCCAGAAAAAACAATTATTACATCTTTTATGGGAGGTTCAGATGTTTCTTCTGCAAGAAAAATGCTAAAAGAAAAAAATATTCTTCATTTTGATTATCCAAGAGAAGCAATTTCTGCATATGAAAAATTATTAATTCAGCAAAATAATAGATCTAAAAATACAAATCTAAAAAATTTAGAAGATTTTAAATATATAAAAGATTTAGAAAATAAAAAATTTATTAAAAATTTATTAATAAGTGAAATAAAACAAAAAAGAAAAATGTGTACAACACAAACAGTTTCTTTAATATTAAAAGAATATAATATTAATTTTGCAGAAGAATTTTTATGCACATCTCCAGAAAAATTACGTTTAATTTGGAAAAAAATTACAAATAATGGTGATGAAAATAATAGTAAAATAGTTATGAAAATATCATCTCCAGATATTCCACATAAAACAGATATAGGCGGTGTGATTTTAAATATTACTTCTGAAAAAGAAGCACAAAACGCATATCAACAAATTTTGAAAAATATTTCAAATTCTCAAAATTTAGAAAAAATTAATAAAGATATTCAAATTGATGGAGTGAGCATGCAAAAAATGTTGAATCCAAATTCAAAAGAAGTGTATGTTGGGTTTACGCGTGATGCTGTGTTTGGGGATGTAATAATTCTTGGTTTTGGTGGGATTTATTTAAATATTTTTTCTGATATTTCTCGTAGGATATTACCTATTTCAAAAAAAGAGATACATAAAATGCTTCAAGAAACAAAATTTTATGCTTTATTAATTGGGGCAAGAGGTGAGAAATCTGTAAATATAGAAAATTTAGTATCTACTATTTTTAAGCTTTCTCAAATATTTATAGATAATTCTGAAATTTCTGAGATAGATATCAATCCGATATTTTCATCTGAAAAAGAAAATATTATTATTGATGCAAAGTTTTTTTTATAAATAGTGTATAATTTTTTTATATTATAAATTAAAAAAATTTTATGTTTTTTATTAATTCTCTTTTTATTAAGACTACTTTTATTGTTTTATTGTTCATGTTTTCTGGGTGTTTAAATCCAGAAATTGTAGAATTAAAAAATATTGAAAATTTTAAAAATAATAGCGATATTAAGAGTATAAAAAATGTCAAAAAAATAAATTATACAAAATATATTCCTGCTAAAATTTTGGATAAAAGTTTTTATGATAAAGCTTTTTCTGTTGCTCAAAAAAAATTTGAAAATAAAAACAATAAAAATATTAATACAAATATCTTATTGGTAAATCATCATTTATTGGCTCCGCATTTTATTGCAGATACATTAAATCAAATTTCAAAAAAACAAAAATCTGAAATTAAAAATATTATTCTTATTTCTCCAAATCATTTTCATGAAGGAAATTTTGATATAATGACTTCAAATCTTCCATTTAAAATTGCGGAAAATAATTTTGTAGAAACACAAAAAAATATTCTTGATTTGCCAATAAATAATTCGGTGATGAGTAACGAGCATGGAATTACTGGAATTGTTGGATTTATTAGTAAAATTTTTTCTAAAAATAATATTAAAATAACACCTATTATTATAAAAGATAAAACAACGATAGAAAAAGCAAAAAATTTAGCAGAAAAAATTTCTAAAAATTTTGTAAAAAAAGACACGATAGTGATTATATCAATGGATATGTCGCATGATTTATTTCCACAAATTGCAAATTTTCATGATAAAACAACATTGGAGGCTATAAAAACTTTGGACGAAAATGCAATTTCTCATATAGATACGGATTCTAGACCAACTCTGCAAATTATGTTTACTCTTGCTAAAATTTGGAATCAGAAAAATTTCACAATTACTCATCATTCAAGTTCTGCAAAAATTTTACAAAAAAAATATCAACCAGATACAACAAGTTATATAACTGGATTTTTTACAAAAAATAATATAAAAAATTTAGAAAATAAAAATAATAGTAAAAATACGAGAAGTGTAACTGGTTTATTTTTGGGAGACATGATGTTTGATAGATATATTAGAAAACAGCTAGATAAAGATGGATGGGAAAGTATTTTAGATTGGAGAATGAAAAGATTTATGACGGGAAGCGATTTTACAGTTGTAAATTTTGAAGGAGCAATGACGAACAACAAACCTTATCCAGCAAGAGATGATATGATGGCATTTACATCAGACCCGAAATGGGCAAAGAATATGAAAGAATATGGAATAAATATTGCAAGTTTGGCTAATAATCATTCGTTAAATTTTGGAAAACAAGGTTTTGTCGATACGAAAAAATTTCTTGAAAAATATGATATTTCTACATTTGGAACGCCGTATAATAAATCTGAAGTTGAAAATTTATCTGTTATAAAAAAAGTTCGAGGTATAAAAATTGCATTTGTTGCATATCATGAGCTTTTTTCAGGAAATACAAAACCAATTACAGAAGAAATACAAAATATAAAATCTGAAAAATTAGCAGATTTTATTGTTGTTTATTCTCATTGGGGCGATGAGTATTTGCAAAAAATTCATCCAAGACCTCAAAAAAAAGCACATATATTTATTGATGCTGGTGCTGATATTGTTATTGGTCATCATCCGCATGTTGTTCAGCCTATGGAAATTTATAAAGATAAATATATATTTTATTCACTTGGAAATTTCGTATTTGATCAAGTTTTAGGAAAATCAGTCAGAACAAGATTGGGGCTTGGATTAGAATTTGTATGTAAAAATAATTGTAAAAATAAAAAAATAAATTATACGCTTTTTCCTCTTATTGCAGATAAAAATAAAATATATAATTTTAAGGTAGAGTTGATGCAAAAAGAAAATCAAGAAAAATTTATTTCTTGGTTTGATAGAATTTCAAAATAATTGAATAATGGAAATGTTTATATTTTATTGAGATTGTTAGCATCTTTTTGATAATATATTTTTGTTATATAATTTTATATTTTACTTACAAATACATGGCTACAGTAAACGATATTTTGATTTTTGGAATGCAAGGAGCCGGAAAAGGAACTCAGGGAGAAATTCTTGCAAAAAAATTTGATTTAGTTATTTTTGAAACAGGTGGAGCATTGCGAAAAATAAGAGAAGAAGATTCTGAATTAGGAAAAACAGTTCGTGATATTATGGATAGAGGTGATTTGGTTACAAATGAAATTGTAATGAATATTATTGAAGATTTTTTAAACAAAAATAAAGGAAAAAGAATTTTATTTGATGGAATTCCTAGAATGATGGAACAAAAAATTACATTTGATGCATTACTTGAAAAACACAAACGAACTCTTCAGGGAATTTTTCTTACACTAGACGAGCCAGAAGCAATTTCTAGAATGCTAGAAAGAGGTCGAAAAGATGATACAGAAGAAGTAATTAGGCGAAGACTTGATAATTATAATGCAGAAACTTTACCAGTTATTCAAAAATATATTGAAGCTGGAATCATTACAGAAATTGACGGAAAAGGAGATATTGAAGAAATCGCACAAAATATTGAAAATGCAATTAGCTAAATAATAAAAAAAATAAAATTATGTCAAAAAAAAACTTTACAACAGTAAAAACTCCAGAAGAAATAAAAATAATGAAAAAAGGAGGTAGGATTTTATATAAAATTTTGCATGAAATTGGAGAAAATGCATCTGAAGGAGTTACTCCAAAAGAATTAGATAAAATGGCTCATGGATTATGTCAAAAATATAATGTAAAACCTGCATTTTTTGGATTATATGATTTTCCTGGGGCTTTTTGTTCCAGTGTAAATGATGTAGCTGTTCATGGAATTCCAGATGATACACCTCTTAAGAATCAAGATATTTTTACTGTAGATTTTGGAGTAGAATTAGATGGCTTTATGACTGATTCTGCATATAGCTTTGTGGTTGGAAATAAAGCTCCTAAAAAAACAAAGAAATTTTTAGCAACAATAGAAGAAGCTTTGGCAGAGGCTATAAATATCTGTAAAGACGGGGTGAGGGTTGGTGATATAGGCGCTATTATAGAGAGAGTGGTAGAGGGAAAGGGTGGATATTCTATTGTTGATGACTTAGGAGGACATGGAATTGGGCAAAGCGTTCATGAAGATCCACATATTTATAATTATGGGAATTTTGGAACTGGTCCTATTCTAAGAGAGGGAATGACAATAGCAATTGAGCCTATTGCAAATATGGGGCTTGGTGATATTATAACAGATTCTGATGGTTGGGCTATTCGGTCAAAAGATGGAACACTTTCTGGGCAATTTGAACACACTGTTATGATTGGAAAAAATAAAGGAGAAATTTTAACAAAATAATAAAAATATAATAAAAGAGGTGCGTAAAAAAAATTTTTCACGTATACTATTTTTTGAGAATTATTTATAATAAATTTATAAGAAAACATGGCAGCAATTGTAGCAATAGTAGGTCGTCCAAATGTTGGAAAATCTACATTATTTAATAGACTGGTAGGAAAGCGTCAAGCCATTGAGGCCGATGAAAGTGGAACAACTCGAGATCCTGTAACTTCATTTGTAGAAAGTGAAAAAGTTGATTATTTGCTGGTTGACACCGGAGGGCTTGAATTTGACGAAGCGGATGGTGATATAGAAGAAGATACTCAGACTCAGGCTAGAATTGCCGCAAGTGAGGCTGATATCATTCTTTTTTGTGTAAATACACAAGAAGACTTAACAAGGAATGATGAAATGGCTGCGCAGTTTTTACGACAAGTGGAAGACGGGAAACCTGTTTTTTTAATTGGAACAAAGGCTGATGACGGTACAAATGAATTAGATTATCCAGAAATTTTCAATCTAGGAATTAAAGAAGAATCTTTACATTTTGTGAGTAGTACTCAAGGACGAGGAATTAAAGAATTGAAGACAAAACTTGAAAAGTATTTAGATAAACAAGGGTACGGGAAAAGATTTAAACGAGATGATGATGATTTATCTCCTCCACGAATTGCATTTTTTGGTCGTCCAAATGCAGGAAAATCATCTATGATTAACCGTCTTTTGAAAAAACAAGCATGTATTGTTTCCAGCAGAGAGGGGACAACGCGAGATACAAAAGATGTAGAATTTGTATTAAATGATAAAAAGTATATTTTGGTAGACACAGCAGGGGTAAGAAGAAAATCTCGAGTTGATGATCCTATTGAAAAATTTTCTGTAATGCGAAGTTTTAAAGCTATTGCAGAAGCTGATATTGTTGTTTATTTGGTAGATGCAGGAGTTGGTGTTAATTCTATAGATCAAAAATTAATTGGGGAATTGAAGCTTTTAAAAACAGGTGTAATTATTGCTGTTAATAAATGGGATTTGCGAGAACAAGGAGAGGAGTCTCAAAAAAGATTTTATGGATATCTCTCTCGAAAAGTTCAATATTTACCATGGGCTCCAGTTCTTTTTACATCGAGTAAAACAAAGAAAAATTTATTAAAATTTTTTCCAATGGTAGATGATATTATGATTGAAAGATCTAAAAAATATCAAACAGGAGAACTTAATGCATTCTTGCAAGAAATTGTAAATTTACATCCACCTGCAGGTCTTCGAAATAAACAACCTCGTCTTAAATATATGACGCAGGTGGGAATAAATCCTCCTCATTTTAAAATCCAAGGTTCTAAATTAGATTTTCTTCATTGGTCATATCAGAGATACTTAGAGCATAGAATGCGGGATGCATTTGGTTTTGAGGGAACAGGAATTGAATTAGAATATAAAAATGGTTCATCGAACCCTTATGATGAAAAAGGGGGGGCAAAAAATTGGAGGGCAGTTAATAAAGGAACCTTTAAGCGAGAAAATTTATAAAAATAGCATTTATGCTATAATTAAAATTGACATCGCTTCTGCTGAATGTGTATACTAATCTAGCTTTTTATTTTTACATTTCTTTTGAGACAAAATAGCAAACAATCGGGAGGGAAACATCGAGTTCGAAAAAATGACGAAATTAGGATTTCTGAAATTAGACTTATTGATGAAAATGGAGAACAGCTTGGTGTGTATGAAACAAGAAAAGCTTTATATCTTGCAAGAGGTAAAAACTTGGATCTTGTGGAAATATCTCCAACTGCAAAACCTCCAGTTTGTAAAATTATGGACTTCGGTGCATATTTATATCAAAAGAAGAAGGATCAAAAAGAACAGAAGAAAGCTCAAAAAACTCATTCTCAAAAAGAAATTAAATTTGGGATTCGAATATCAAATAATGATTTTGATGTAAGAGTAAATAAAGCTATTAAATTCCTTGAAAAAGGGTCTTCTGTGAAAGTTATTCTTCAATTTAAAGGGCGAGAATTTACTCATCCTGAAATTGGATTAAAGAGAATTGAGGAAATGGCAGAAAAATTGTCTGAAATTGCGAAGCAAGAATTTGCACCAAAGAGTCAAGGTCGGAGTATTGTTACAGAATTTAGACCTCTGTCTAAAAAAGAAAAATAATACACTTTCTGCTATTCATCAAAAGAATGTAATAAATATATGTAATTTATAACCTGTTATTATGGCTACGAAACTTGGAAAAACTGGAAAAAGAAGAACACACGGAGGAGTAAAAAAAACTTTTAAATTTAAAAAAAGTAAGGGTAAAATTACTTCGGTAACTATGGAAAAATCATGCAGACGACATCTTCTTATGCAAAAATCTGATAGACAAAAGAAAATGGGGAATGCTCCAATTCAATTAGCAAAAGGAGATGCTAAAACTGTTAAATCTATGATTGCATAATAATTTATTATTTATGATAAATTATTAAAAAATTTAAAAACTATACTTTAAGTAAAACAATACAATGCGAGTAACTAATGCAGTAGCTAGAAAGGCACGACACAATAAATTATTTAAACTGGTAAAAGGGTTTAAATGGGGACGAAAAAATGTATATCGATTAGCTTTAAATGCAGCAGCTAAATCTGGACAAAATTCATACAGAGATCGAAAACGAAAAAAACGAACATTTCGACAATTATGGATTATTCGTATTTCAGCAGCTCTTCGAGCTCAAGGAAAACGATATTCTGAATTTGCATTTAAACTTGCTCAAAAACAAATTATTGTAAATAGAAAAATGTTATCAGAGCTAGCGGTAAATGATTCTGCAACATTTAATGCTATTGTTGAAAAGGCATATGCATAATATATATATTTGTTAAAATATAAAAAAAATTAGATACTTTGAAAAAAGTATCTATTTTTGAAAATAAAGAATAAGAGGTGAAAATAAAGAATAAGAAGTAATAAGAAAATTAAAAATTATTTTAAAAATCATTATGTCTACAAAAGCATCAGAGCTTTCAATATTGGGAAATAAAGATTTTGATACAATTTTACTGGGTTTCTCGCTTGTTTTTACAATTGGTGTCTTAATTTCATTGGCGATTATTTCTCGTCAAGTTATGAAATCTAAATGGATAGACTCTAATTCTATGGGAGTTTTAATAGCATTGATATTGATTATTCTTGTCATGACATCTATTGTTTGGGTTTCTTATTTATTATATGTTGGAGTTTTATAATAGTGTATTTTTGTGTATTTAAATTATGAAATGTTGTGAAAATAGTAATGCTGAAAATAACAAAGACGAATATATAAAAACTACTGGAAAGCCAACAAAAATGTATCGTTTTTTAGAAATGATTCCTGCTATTTTGTCATGGTCGGTTTTATTGTTACCCATGATTTTTGCATTTTATGTGCCTAAATATGTAGCTTTTTTTATGGCAGCATTTGTTTTTCTTTGGTTTTTTAGAACGATTGAATATATTATTTTTTTATTATATTCATATTTTAAATTTAAAAAAATAGAAAAAAAAGATTTTTCTTTAAAATTAGATTTATGGGATAGTGCGAGTGAAAATCTTTCAAAAAAATATAAAGAAATTCGAAAATATTTAGAGAAAAAAAATGATATAATTAAAACATCAGATATTAAACATATTATTTTAATTGCAACATGTGGCGAAGATATTCAGGTGTTAAGAGATACTATAAATTCTGTAAAAAATAGTGATTTTAATATGAATAAAGTAGTGGTGGTTCTTGCAACAGAAGCACGAATGCAGCCGGAAAGTACTATTATAGCAGACACATTAAAAGCTGAATATAAACATGATTTTGACGGATTTTATTCATTTGCACATCCTTCAAATATTGCAGGAGAAGTTCTTGGAAAAGGTGGAAATATTACATTTGCAGGAAAAGAAATCTGCAATATCTTAGAGAAAAAAGGAGAAGATATTGCAATGTATTTAGTAACAACATTAGATGCAGATAATAGATTGGATGCAGAATATTTAAATGTTTTAACATTTCATTTTGCTTCATCTGTAGATAGGCAACGCTCGAGTTATCAGCCTATTCCATTGTTTTTTAATAACATTTGGGACGTGCCAATGATAAATAGAATGATTGCCATATCTGGTGGTTTTTGGCATATGGTAGAAAGTGCTCGTCCTCATCGTTTACATAATTTTTCTTCTCATGCTCAGCCTTTATTGGCATTAAAAGAAATGAATTTTTGGGCAACTCATACTATTGTTGAAGATGGGCATCAATATTGGAGATCATACTTTCATTTTGACGGAGATTATTTTGTAGAACCTCTTTTTGTGCCTATTTATCAAGATGCGGTACTTCATACTTCATGGAAAACAACGATGGTTGCTCAGTATAAACAAATTAGGAGATGGGCATGGGGAGCTTCTGATATTCCATTTGTAATTGATGCATGGTGGGAAAAAAGAAAAAAATTACCATTTATTGAAACTCTTCTTCATTTTTTAAGATTGATGGAAGCTCATATCTTTTGGGCGACAGGAGCTTTAGTTATTACAATGGCAACACCAATTCCAGGTATTTTAAATCCGTCATTTGCAGAAAATGGATATGATGATGGGGTAGCTCAAATGCTTTCTTTTTTCTTTTCTATTACATCTGTTGGAATTTTAGTTTCGATTATTTTATCTGTAATTACATTACCACGCCCAACAAAATCAGTTGAATTTTTTGGAACAAATTGGAGTCCTTTATGGAGATATTTTGCTATTATTGTTCAGTGGTTTATAGTTCCAATTATGACAGTTGGATTTGGTGCTTTTCCTGCATTAGATGCACAGACAAGGCTTTTTATGGGTAAATATTTAGGATTTAATGTTACTAAAAAGGTTAGAGCAACAGATTCTTAATTGTTAGTATAGGGCTGGGGGTATTTCCTTGTTTTTTTTATTTGATGTGTTAATATTTAGATAAAGAAGTAACGGTTTTGAAATTTTAAATATTTTTAAATAATAGTATGAAAAAGTTTGTAACAGTAGGTATTATGTCAGGACTTGTTCTGTTTTCTGGATGTGATATTTTACAAAACTCAGAAAGTATAAATTCTGAGGATAATTTAGAAAATAATGATATGAACAAGAGTGTTGAGTTTGCTAAATATCCTATAGTTGAGGTTGTGCAAGCTACAAGAAATTCTATTACTCCAAAAATAACATTAACCGGTACTATTACTACAAAAGATGAAATTACAATTGCATCTGAAGTAACAGGAACTGTTCAAAAAGTCTCTAAAAAAGAGGGAGATGTTGTTTCAGCAGGCAAAACATTAATGTCTTTAGAATCAAGTACAAATTTATTAAGAGCTTCATATTCTTCTGCATCAATTGCTTTAAGTAATGCAAAAAAAGGTCTTGTTTTAGCAAAAAAATCTGCAAAGCAAAATTTAAAAGATGCTGATTTACAAATTAATAATGCTCATTTAGCATTAAAAAATGCAGAAATTGCATACAATAGAGTGAAAAATTCTGTAAAATTTAAGAAAAATTCAAATTCTGCATCGAAAGAAAGTAGTGATAAAATGTTGGAAATTGCAGAAAAAAATTTAGAAATTGCCAAAAAAGGATTATCTGATTTATTAGAAATGACAGATCAAACTCATCTTAGGTATCTTGATTCTATTTCAAGTTCAGTTTCATCTACTCTTATTTTATTAAGAAGTCATTTAGATTTTGTAGATTCTTTAATTGGAGCATCTGAGTTTAGAGAACATGATAATGATTCTTTTGAGGTATATTTAGCTGGAGTTTCTGGAAACCTTATTCAAGAGATTCAACAAAATTGGAGGATTATAAATATTGAATTAAAAAAATTTGATGATAATTTTTCAAAAATTGCAAAAGTTCAATATAATATTTCTGATAAAGAAATTTTACTACCATTTCTTTCTGATTCTTTGCAAAAAGCAGAAACAGTAAAAAAAATGTTAAGAGATATGGAAACAATGCTAAATGCATCAATTTCATCTTCAACATTTCCAGAATCTAAAATTGAATCATTAAAAACTCAAGTTACTCAATTTCAATCTTCTTTAGAAGGACAAATTCAATCATTAAAAATATTGCGTCAAAGTTTTACAGATTTTGAGATTCAAAATTCTCAAAAAATTGCAGAAGCGGAATTAAGAATAACAGTGAGAGAATCTGAGGTTTTGGCACAAAAATCTCAAAATGTTGTTGCAGAAAGTTCGGAAGGGTCTACAGAGGTTGCTATTAATTCAGAATTGGAATCTGCAAAAAATGGATATTTAAACGCAAAAAATGCAGTAGAATTTGCAAAATCTCAAAAAGTTTCTGTGTCTATTCAGGGTGATTTAGCGATTCAATCAGCTGTTGCACAAATGGATGCTTCTCGTTCTATGTTAGACCAAGCGGCATTAAGTCTTTCAAAGCTTACTATTTCTTCTGGTATCAATGGTACGGTAAGTAAAGTGTTAGCATTTGCTGGAGATACAGTGTCTCCGGGAACTCCTCTTATGATTATTTCAAATTATTCAGAATTAAAATTAGTAAGTGATGTTTCTTTGGAAGATAGCTTCTTATTAAAAAAAGGAATGAAGGCTGAAGTTTCTATTGATGGTGTACAAAAAATATTTAAAGGAAAAGTTTCTGTTATTTATCCAGAGGCAGATAAAATTACCCGTAGGGTTCGTGTTGAAATTTTAATTCCAAATAAAGAAAAAATACCAGCAAATGTTTTTGCTACTGCATCAATTATTTTAGAGCGACAAAAACCAGAAGTATATGTAGAAAAAAGCTTATTGGTAAGTAGTAATCCACCAACAATATTAATTGCAAAACGAAAAAAATGTGAAAAATCTTCAAAAAAATGCATTTCAATATATGAAAATCAAAATATTTATATTGTGAAAACTCAGGAATTAGAATTTAAAAATGAAGAAGAAACAGAGTTTGGATTTCCTGTTTTAAAAGGATTGCGAAGAAATGAATATATTCTAAAAAATAAATTAAATAATATTTTTGATGGAGATGAAATTTTTATAAAAAAAGAAGAAACAGAAAATAGAGATGAAAAAAGTGAGAATAATAAGAATGGGAATAAAAATAATAGTGATGAAAAAACTTTAAATATATAATAAAAAAAATCAGATGTATACATCTGATTTTTTTTATTAACTTATTATTTTTTTTTATAATCTTCCCATTTCTCGCAAATAATCTTCTTCTGTCATTTCTTCTAAAATTCCAGATTCTTCTTTTTCTAAACGTTCCCCTTTCCATCCAATCCCTATTAAAAACATTTCAAAACTTCTGTCTCTGCAAGCTTTTGGTTTAAATGTTTTTGCTGTCTCAAAACACTCTCTAAATTCATCAATCCAAAATTCTTCAAAATCTTCTCCTTTAAATATTTTTGTAACCAAATTTCCATTATATTTTAATTGTTTATCACAAATTTCCAATACTCTTTGGTTCAATTCTATACTTCTAAATTGGTCTACAGACTTAATTCCAGATGTGCTAGGAGCCATATCTGATGTTATAAAATCGGCTTTTTTCCCGTCAAAAAATTCAAAAATTTGTTCTGCAGTACTTTCTTCAAAAATATCTCCTTTTATAAGTTTTAACTCTGCAGGAAAATTTCTAGGAAATTTTTTGATATCTTGAAGATCTACTCCGCAAATTTTTCCACCAGGATTACTTTCTGCCAATATTTGTAAAAAACTTCCAGGGCACGCACCAAGGTCTACAATATTAGATTTTTTACGGATTAGTTTAGGAAATTTTTGAATAATTTCTTCAAGCTTAAAAGCACTTCTGGCTCTTAACCCTCTTTCTTTTGCTTTTCTAAAATATGTATCATTTGGATTATATGCTTTTGGCATAACTGCGTTTATTTAAAATATAGTATGTAAAGCATATCATATTTATATTTTTTTTTGTATTGTTCTCTTTTTTTTGTTATGATTATTTGAAATATATATAAATATAATAAATATAATAAATATAATAAATATGACAAATATAATTTTTGCAGAAGTTGAAAAACAAGATGAAGAAAAAATTTCATCAGAGTTTACCATAGATAACCGAATTTTAAATGAAAATATTGTTTGTGATAAATCTGATAAATATTTTGAAGAATATAAAAATGCAGAAGTTCTCTGTATTTTTATATATTCAAAAATTACAAAAAAATTGCTAGATGCAATGCCAAATTTAAAACTTATTGTTACGCGTTCTGTTGGGTATAATCATATTGATTTACAAGAATGTTATAATAGAAAAATTCCTGTTTGTAATGTTCCTGACTATGGAAGTCATGTGATTGCAGAACATGTTTTTGCAATGTTGCTATCCTCTTTGCGATGCATAGAAGAAGCTTCTGATAAAACCAAAATGTGTGATTTTACTTTTTCTGGATTGCGTGGTATGTCTTTAAAAGGGAAGACCTTGGGAATTATTGGGACTGGAAAAATTGGAAAAAAAGTTGCAAGAATTGGTTCTATGGGCTTTTTGATGAATGTCATTGCATATGCTCGTCATCCAGATGTTGATGCATCGCTTTCTTCACATTTTGAATATGTAGATTCTCTTGAAGAAATTTGGAAAAAATCAGATATTATTTCTTTGCATATTCCTGAAAATAAAGATAGTTATCACATCATAAATAATGAAAGTATTGCAAGAATGAAAGATGGAGTTGTTTTGGTAAATACTGCACGTGGTGGGCTGATAGAAACTCAAGCATTAATTGATGGAATTAGAAATAAAAAAATTTCTCATGCGGTTCTTGATGTTGTGGAAAATGAAAAACATATTAGCAATTTTCCAGAATTGCTAAAAATGAAAGAAGTGTTAATAACTCCTCATATTGCATTTTATGCAGATGATTCTATGAAAACAATGTATAGCGAAGCAATCGCTTCTATTCATAAATTTTTAACTCATAAAAAGCTTATTCATGAAATAAAAGAAATTGAAGATTAATACAGCTCTATGCTGATTTTACCATTTTACTTACATAAAGTTTGTTTGTAGATTTCTGATTTGCTGCGATATAATTATTAAGTTTTACGGTATGAAAACCTCCATGATGTGCATTTAAGTCAAGTTTTTCTCCTATATTTTCTCCATTAATCGTAAGATTGATGGGTTTATTTTTGGCAATTTTTTCTATGGTAATAGGATCGTTGTGTGTATTTCTTCTAAGATTTGTTGATTTTTCTAATCGCTCTCGTAATGTTCCTTTTTCTCTTGCTTTGTTTGCGTATACTTTTTGATATTCTTCTGATGTTGTAAAATCAACAACTCCTTCATCAGCTTTTAATTTTAAAAAATTTATACCTGCATGAGAAAATAGTATTTCTCCATTTTCATCAACTGTTACAATTCCTCCATGAGTATCTGTTCCCATTGCTACAAGATATTGTTTATTTTTATTTCTTGGATTTCTAAACATTTTTAACACTTCTTGTCTTGGTGTTGGTTTTTTGATACCTAAAAATTTATCAAAATATTTTTCATATGAATTTTTAGGATCTGTTTTTGCATATTCTAAATATGTATGAAATTTTTGATCAGATCCTTTGTTGGATAAGTTATTTTCTTTCATGAAATCTATTACAGATGTTACGCAATTAATACCTGTTTTAATATTTTGCTTCTTTTCTTTTATAATATTATGCGCATAATGTGTTGTATTATCTTCTAAAAATTTTAAATTTTCTGGAGTTAGTGCTAAAAAATTTTTTGATAAATCTTCTTGAAGATTTTCTTGAGACTCTTTTGGATCATTAATTGGTTTTGTTGACTTTTTTGATTCTTCTACTTTTGTTTGTAGTTTATTTAGAGCATTTTTTGATTTTTCTTTTATGTTTAAAAAATCACTAATTTTATCTCCTAAATATTTAAAAATATTTGCTATTTTATCAATAGCAGTTTCTATAAATGTTTTATTTTCTCTGCTCATTTTAATTTATTAAATTTTTTTTTACAATTTTTTTTCTTAATTTTAGCATCTTCCGCATTTTTTTTCAATTTCATTAAATGGATAAAAAATAGACACAGGTCTTCCGTGAGCACAACTGTGTTGATTTTTACATCTTTTCCAATCTTGAATAAGAGCCTCCATTTCAGAGTGAGACATATAATCTCCAAACATTTTTGCACCTCGGCAAGCTGCATATGATAACACTTTTTTGGCAAATGAATCTGTTATGCTTGAAAATTCTGGTTCAAAAAAATCACAATTTTCAAATATTTCTATAAATAATTTTTCAATATTTATTTTTTCACTTCCTTCGGGAACAGTGCTTACTGCAATTTCATTATTTCCAAAATCTTCAATTTCAAATCCAATATCATGTAAATATTCTTGTTGTTCTAGCAATAAATCTTTATCAGACTGAGAAAGAGAAAACACGCAAGGGGTAAGCAATGGTTGCGATATAATTTCTTTATTTTTTGCTTTTTCTGTTAGATTTTCCAATCGAACTCTTTCATGAGCCGCATGTTGGTCTACAATTCTTAATCCATCAATTTCTTCTACAATAATAAAGCTTTTACGAATTTGCCCAACTATGCTCCAATTTTTTTCTGAAGCAAAATCTTGGAAAGTAGGTGAAAAAGCTGGAAAACTTGGGAAGCTTTGAACATGTGAAGTTTTTGTATTTGTATTGAAATCTGGAACAGAAAATCTTTGAGAAATATTTTGCTGTTTTAAAGAAAGGGTCGGTATAAAACTTTGAGTTTCTGAAATATTTTCAAGAGCAGTAGAAAAAGCTTGTTTTACTGCTTTAAATATATTTGAAGAGTTTACAAATTTTACCTGTGTTTTTCTGGGGTGAACATTTACATCTACTTCGTCTGGTTTGATATGAATATGCAAAACAAAAGCTGGAAATTTTCCACGAGCAAGCAATGTTTCATAGCTTTGAGACACTGCAGAATAAATAATAGAATCGTTTGAAATCATTCTATTGTTTACAAAAATATACTGCTTTGTTCTATTTGAACGCTGATAATTGTAATGTGTTGTAAATCCAGAAATTTGAATATCTAATCCATTATATATCAATGGTAAAAAATGCTGAGTTATATCTTTTCCTAAAATATCTTTTGCTCTATTTTGTAAATCACTTTTTTGTACGGATAATTTTTCAGTATTATTTATTTTTAACACAAAACTGACATTCGGATTTGACATCGCAAAATTTTCTATTGTTTTCAAAATTTCTCGCTCTTCTGTGCTATTTGTTTTTAAAAATTTTTTTCTGGCAGGGACATTCCAAAATATATTTTCTATGATTATATCTGTTCCGTTTTGAGTGCTACATGGAAAAACCTCTAAATTATCTTTATTTTTTACTTCTTTATAAATAATTTCTCGCCCAATCTCATCTGTTTTTTGTTTTGTTTTTAATGTAATCTGCGAGACTGATGCAATAGATGCAAGTGCTTCTCCTCTAAATCCAAAAGATGAAAGAGAAAATAAATCTTCTACTTTTGATATTTTGGAAGTAGCATATCGAATAAAGCAATTTTTTGAATCTTCTTCATTCATTCCAATTCCATTATCTATAATTCTAATTTTTTTTACACCACCTTCTTCAATCTCAATTTTTACAGAATCCGCCCCTGCATCAATACTGTTTTCTACCAATTCTTTTACAATGCTGGCTGGTCTTTCTACAACTTCTCCAGCTGCAATTTGATTTTGTAAAGACTTTGGTAATAATTTTATTGTCATATTTTATTTAATTTTCACTATAATAACCCAACTCGTTTTTTGATTTTTTCCAATTGTCTATTTGCAATATTGTTTGCTGTTTGTGCTGATTTTTCTAATACTTCTAAAACATATTCTGGATTTTGTTTTAATTCTTCGTATTTTTTCCACATTGGAGTCATATATTTTTCAATTGCAGAAAAGAGTAGTTTTTTTGCATCGCCATATCCAATCCCATTTTCTCCTCCAGTTTCATATTTTTTTCGCAAATCTTCTAATTCTGTTTTTGATAAATAAAGTTTAGCAAGAGCAAAAATATTGCATGTTTCTGGATCTTTTATTTCTTCCACTCCTTTTGAATCTGTAACAATTTGCATTACTCGTTTTTTAATTTCTTTTAGATTTCCAAAAAGAGGAATAGTGTTGTTATAACTTTTGCTCATTTTTGCTCCATCAATCCCAGGAACAACTCCAACTTCTTCAGAAATTACTGGCTCTGGAGCGTGTAATGCACTTCCTCCATATATATTATTAAATTTATTTGCCAAATCTCTTGTAATTTCTACATGTTGTTTTTGGTCTTTTCCAACAGGTACAAAATCTGGATTATACAATAAAATATCTGCTGACATTAAAACTGGATATCCAAAAAGCCCAGCTGTTGCATCTTGCCCTTTTGCTTTTTTATCTTTATACGCATGAGACCGCTCCAAAAGCCCCATGGGTGTAAGTGTAGATAAAATCCAAGATAATTCTGAATGTGCAGGCACATCACTTTGCTTAAACATTAAAATTTTATCTGGATTTAAACCACAAGCCAAAAGAGATGTTGCTAAATCTAAAGTATATTCTTTTAACAATTTTTTATCTTGAATTGAATTTAATGCATGTAAATCTGCAATAAAAATAATTGTTTTATCATATTTTTTTGCAAGTTCTAAATTTGGCAAAATTGATCCAAAATAATTTCCCAAATGTAAGGCTCCTGATGGTTGTAATCCTGTTAAAACTGATTTTGATGACTTTATTGATTTTGTAGACATGTATTTTTTTATATAAAAATTATATATAAATACTATAATATTTTTTATATTTTGACAATTTATAAAATATTTGATAGAGTTATATGAATTTTTAAAACAAATATTTTTAAAAATTTTGAATATAATTACACAAAAAATAATGCAAACAGCAAAACAAAAAGATATTTTTATGAAAATATGGGCCGGATTTAGTATTTCTTTGCTTTTATTTTTGTTTTTTCAAACATCTATAGTTTCTGCATTTTCGGCAATAGGAACACAAAGTGAAGAATATGCCGCAAAGCAAATTCAAGAACAATTAACAAATTCGTATATTGAATCGAGCAAAAAAGCTATTGGAATTAAGATATTGGAAAAAAAAATATTGGAAAAAAGAGTAGATACGCTTACGGCTGAAGATAATATTGCTGCATACAATCAGGATATTTCGATTTTACAAGAAAAAATTTCTGTATTTTTTGCGCAACTATCTCCGTCAAAGCAGAAAATTGCAAAATTAAAAACAGAGCAAAACGCTATTGTTTCCACTCTTTTAGAAAAAGGAAAGATTTTATTGCGTATATATATACAGCTAGAAGAAATTCAAAATAAAAAACAAACACGAAGTGAAGAACTTTTTGCTTCATTTTTTATAGATAATTCTGCAGAAACAATAGAAAATCAAGAAATAGAAAATTTAAAAAAATTGGAACAAAAAATATTGCCAGAATTTTCATCTGAATTATTATCATTGCAAAAAAATAAATTTAAACAGTTAAAAATTCAAAAATCTATTAACCCAATAGAAAAACAATATAAAAAATTGGGAAATAAAAGAGACGGATTAGAGCAAAAAAAAGAAAGAGAAGAAGAAATTTTGGCACAAGCATCAGAATCAAAAACAGAATATGATAAATTGCTGCTTTCTACTCGAAAGCAAATGTTGGATTCTATGCTGGATTCTGTGCGGGTAGATGCAGAATTGGAAGAATTAAATAAAAAATTAACACAACTCGAAGATGAAAAAGTAAAGAGTAAAAAATTATCTGCAAAAGCAAATGCAGAAAAAATAAAAAAATTATTACATGCATCATCAATGCCAGATGAAATTGACACATCAGGATTATCTTATGAAGATATTGCAACTATAGATTTACAACTTTTAAAAGAAGCGAATAAAAATAAATTTGTATTGAATTCAGTATTGGCATGGCCAGTTTATCCCACAAAAGGAATTTCTGCAGGGTTTCGTGAACCATCATATTATGCAAGATTTAAAATGCAACATAACGCCGTTGATATTCCAGCACCACAAGGAACACCGTTAAAATCAGCAGCAAGTGGGTATGTATACAAAGCAAAAGATAATGGACTTGGATATTCTTATATTATTATTTTACATAAAAATAATATTAGAACGGTATATGGGCATGTTTCTCAAATAAATGTGAGAGAGGGGCAATTGGTTCAAGAAGGGGAGTTGATTGGTTTATCTGGAGGAATGCCTGGGACGAAAGGGGCTGGAAAAATGACGACAGGTCCGCATTTACATTTTGAAGTTTTAGAGAATGGTGTGTATAAAAACCCATTAGACTTTTTAGAAACTGGTGTGTTAAAATAGATATGAAATTTTTATTTTAATTGTATGGCTCAAGATATAAATGAGATGCTGAATCATCAACGAATTGATAGTCAGAATGATACTGCACAAGCAGGGGCTTTGTCTGGGCTGAAATCTGAATTGCATTTTGCAGGAATTTACGACCAACAAGAACGAAAGAAAAAAGAGGATCAATTACGCATGATTCTTGAAAATGCACTTTTTTTACAAGAAGACCAAGAGCGAAAAAAACGATGGTTAGATGTTATTACAGAACTTCCATTTCCTTTGTTAAATTCTCTTATACCTGCATGTATTCGTGAAAATTTACGATTTAAACAGCACAAAAGAAATTTAGTTTTAGAATTAAATAAAAAAAGAGCAAATGATTGGGCTTAGAATAAATGAGAATAGAAAAAATTTACAATAAAATAATAAGAAATATTTAATTAAAATATTATGAGTACTACTAATGCCCCTTCTAAACGACCGAAAAAAGAATTAAAAGAACTTAAAGAGTCCGCAGAAACTACAAATTTTTTTAAAAAAGATTTATTGACTCTTTCTGAAATGGATACTAAGGCAAATGAGATTTTAAATTACAAGAATCAACAAAGATTTATAGGTCCTAAAAAAGCTATTACAAATGGTAATTATATAGACGACATTAATGCAAATGCTCTTGCAAAATTAAAATCAACGGATAGTGTGCCAGGGAATATAGACTTAGGGCTTACGGCATCTGTTCTTGCGTTATTTGTTGGAGCTCGCTTACAAATGTTTTTAGATTCTAAAAAATCAGAATTAAAATCTATTTCAGATTTATCAGATATTACACCCCTAACAGATTCAGAAAAAGCAAAGTATAGCCTTTCTCCTGATGTAGCCAAGGCAATTGATTCTTCTATTTTAAAAGTTCAAGAAATTTTAAGTGAAGATAGTGATGATACAAAAAGTATTGGTTATGAAATGAAATTTGTAGTAGAGGATATTTTAAGGGATTATGTTGTTCAAAAACAGGATATTCAAACTGCGAATGATAAAAAAAAAGGAAAAACGGATGGTATAAATAAATATGCAGCAGCAGCAGGAGGGGCTACTATAGGAAAAATAATTGGAGGAAATACTGGAGGTGTTTTTGGTGGATTAGTTGGTCTTTTTTCTAATGCATTCTCTCCAGATTATAATAGTAGTATGACTGTAGGGCAAAATATAAGAAAAGGTGCAACTGCAGCAGTAAAAGGAATAAAAGAATCTACTCCAGATCTTAGAGATGTAACAAGAGGTGCAAAAAATACTCATAGAGAAATTAAGCATTTTTTTAAAGATTTGGGAGTGAAAAATACTACAGGGCAAACAACGACAGCTTTTGCTACAGAAGCTGTAGTGGGTGCCTTGGGGTTATATGCAGGAAAGTCACTATTACCCAAAATTTGGAACTTTTTTGGATGGGGTGGAGATAAAATAAAAGAAAAAATGATTGGAAAAGAAGGAGAAAAAGGTATTGTTACAGAGTCTCCATGGTATACTACAGCATTAGCTTTATTAGGGATTGGAGGAGCTACTTATGCTTATCAAAATTCAGATTCTAAGCTTGCAGAAAAGTATAGAGAGGATCAGGCTGTGGCAGAAAGAAAGGCAAATAATTCAAGTTCAGCACCTATGCCGGAATGGTATTCTGTTTCAGGAAATATTGTTACAATAGATAACCTTGATGATATTAATAATGATAAGTATGAGTCAGATACCGATAACTTAGAAGATATTTTTGATACATTGGTATCATCAACTCTTATGTTAAGGAGTTCTAGTGTGAAAACAATAGATGAAATTTTTGAAAAATTAAGTACTGACTATAATGGTAAAGATATAGTCTTAAAATGGGGAGATTATACTGTCAAAAGATCATATAGAGATTTAAATAATAATAATAATTATCAATATAATTATGAGTTTATGAATTCTAATTATTCTGATAAATCATTTAAAATTACATCAATAGTATCGGGAAGTAATACTTCGAAATCTGTTAAAAATACATTACAAGAATATCAAATCTCAAATACTGGAGTTATAACACCAAAAGGGACAACAATAACTTTGTCTTAAGTATTTTAAAAAGTTCGAAAAAATTCGGGCTTTTTTTTAATATTTCATAACTCGAAATAATATCTTGAATACAAAATATTATTTGTTTATACTCAAGCAGAAAAGAAAATTTTATTTATTTATTTTATGGCACGAGACCTATCAAAAATCCGTAATATCGGTATTATCGCTCATATTGATGCGGGGAAAACAACTACAACAGAACGAATTCTTTTTTATGCAGGACGAACGCATAAAATTGGAGAAACTCATGATGGAGAATCTCAAATGGATTGGATGGAACAAGAAAAAGAACGAGGTATTACTATTACTTCTGCTGCAACTTTTTGTCAATGGAAAGATGTAGATATTAATATTATTGATACTCCGGGGCATGTAGATTTTACTGTAGAAGTAGAGCGTTCTCTTCGAGTTCTTGATGGTGGAGTTGCTGTTTTTGATGGTGCTCAAGGTGTAGAACCTCAATCGGAAACAGTTTGGCGACAAGCTGATAAATATGATGTTCCACGAATCTGTTTTGTAAATAAAATGGATAAAATGGGGGCAGATTTTGCAATGTCTATTGGAACAATTCATGAACGACTTACAAAAAATGCAGTTGCAATTCAACTTCCTATTGGAGCTGAAGATGATTTTGAAGGAGTTATCGACCTTATTGAAATGAAAGAAGTTCGATTTCAAGGAGAAAATGGTGTAGATATTGTTGAATCTGAAATTGACGCAAGTCGATTGGAAGAAGCTCAAGAATATCGAGAAAAATTGATTGAAGCTGCTGCTGATATTGATGATGCAATTATGGAAAAATATATGGAAGGAGAAGAAGTTTCTATTCCAGAAATTAAATCAGCTCTTCGAAAAGGAGTTTGTGCAAGTGAATTATACTTAGTTCTTTGTGGTACAGCTCTTCGAAATATTGGTACTCAATTAGTACTAGATGCTGTTCAAGATTACCTTCCATCTCCTGTAGATGTTCCAGCAATTACTGGAAAAGATATTAAAACAGATGAAGAAGTTGCAGTTCCACTTGATGGAAAAGAATTGCGAGGGGTTGTATTTAAAATTGCAACGGATCCATTTATTGGGCGACTTTGTTTTTTCCGAGTATATGCTGGAGAAATTAAAAAAGGAACATATGTTGTAAATGCTCGAACTGGTAAAAAAGAACGAGTTGGTCGACTTGTAGAAATGCATGCAAATACTCGAGAAGAAATTGACTCTATTGGTACTGGTATGATTGGTGCAGTAGTAGGTCTTAAAGATGTTAAAACAGGGGATACACTTTGTACTGAAGGTGGTCAAATTTTAGCTCTTGAAGAAATGACATTTCCAGAACCTGTAATTCATGTTTCTGTAGAAGCTGATTCAAAAGGAGATCAAGAAAAAATGGGTATGGCTATTTCAAAACTTTCAGAAGAAGATCCTACTTTCCGAGTTAAAACAGACGACGAAACAGGACAAACTATTCTTTCAGGAATGGGAGAGCTTCATCTTGAAGTATTAGTAGACCGAATGAAGCGAGAATTTGGAGTGCATGCAACAGTAGGTGCACCTCAAGTAGCATATCGAGAAACTATTTTGAAAGAAGTAAATATCGAAGAAAAATACTCTAAACAAACTGGTGGACGAGGACAATACGGTCACGTTCTTATGCGAGTTAAACCTTTATCTCAAGAATTTAAAGACGGAGATGAAAAAACTGATGGAGTTGAATATAAATTTCATAATAAAATTGTTGGAGGAAAAATTCCTAATGAATTTATTCCAGCGGTAGATAAAGGAATTAAAGAAGCTATGAAAAAAGGGGTTGTTGCTGGATATCCAATGGTAGATATTGAAGTTGAATTATATGATGGTTCGTATCATGATGTGGATTCAAGTGAATTTGCTTTTAAGGCAGCTGGTTCTATCGCATTTCAAAAAGCGGCAAAAGCGGCAAAAGCGGTACTTTTAGAACCAATTATGCAAGTTGAAGTAACAACTCCAGAAGATTATCTAGGAGATGTTATGGGAGATATTTCTTCTCGACGAGGAACTATTGAAGAAAATACAGACCGAGGTACTGCTAAGGTTATTAAAGCAAAAGTTCCATTATCTGAAATGTTTGGATATGTAAATGACTTACGATCTTCAACACAAGGACGAGCTTCATATTCTATGGAATTTGCTCGATATGATATTGCTCCATCAAATGTTACAGAAGAAATTAAAAAAGAACGAGGAGTTGCATAATTCTTTCATTCAAAAAAAATAATTTTTACATAACAAAAAGAACTCTAGAAATAAAATTTCTAGAGTTCTTTTGTTTTAAATTACTAATTATAAATATTACGCTTTTCCAAGAGATTCTTGTCCAACTTCCCATGCAACAGGGCAAAGTTCTCCGCTTTGTGCTGCTTTTAATGTTCGAAGAATTTCGTTTACATTTCGTCCAATAGGTAAATCATTTACAGTAGAAGAATGAATTTTTCCATTTGGATCAATAATAAATGTTCCTCTAAGAGACATTCCATCATCGTGTAAAACATCATAAGAAATAGAAATTTCTTTTTGTAAATCTGAAACAAGAGGGAAGTTTAATTGTCCTAAATCTCCTTCACACCATGCTTTATGAGAATGCTCAGAGTCTACAGAAACTCCAATAATTTGAGCATTTGTATCTTCAAATGCTGATGCTTTTGCAGAAAATTCTTTAATTTCTGTTGGACATACAAAAGTAAAATCTAAAGGATAGAAAAAAACTACAGCCCATTTTCCTTTATTTAAAACATCTTCATATAAAGAAGTTTTTGTAAATTCTCCTTTAAAATAAGAATTTGCAGTAAAGTCTGGAGCTTTTCCAGAGACTCGAGCCATTACATATTGGTCTTCAAAGTTCATAATTAAAATAGTTATAAAATATATTTATTTGTGATATCTTATTATACTAAAGATATCACTTTTCTATTTTATCAATATTTCAATTTATATTATATAGATTTTATATCAAAAATAAATCTTCTTCTTTAGATATTTCAGCACTTTTATGATTTTGTTGAATTTCTGTAAATAAATTTTTATCTAAATTTTCAATTAATACAAAAGGGGTAGATTCTGCTGCTTGCCCCATTAAAATTTCAGCACTACTCACCAAATTATCAGCAA
>Ga0256914_1000405_pt1 | contig 42488 bp, 40 predicted proteins | sample HulkmetaG_FD_191571 | JGI IMG/M metagenome (GOLD analysis project Ga0256914, IMG submission 191571) | Hydrothermal chimney microbial communities from Main Endeavour vent field at the Juan de Fuca Ridge, Pacific Ocean - Hulk | ecosystem: Environmental > Aquatic > Marine > Hydrothermal vents ... | reverse complement strand
GCCGCCCCCGGGCCCGACAAAGCGCACACCCTCTCCTCTCGGGACCTCCGCACCCTCGGGGCCTCGGCCAACCCCCTCCCGGCCGGGGCCCCGCCACTTTCCCGCCCGGTGAGCCGCCGGGGGGGGACGGTCTCAGGCCATCACGACGTTGACGGTACCGCGCAGCGCCGCCAGCAGCTCGAGGAACTCGAAGACGCTCTGGGGCCGGCGGGACGGGTCCTTCTCGAGAACGCGTCCGAGGAGTTCCTCCACCTGTCCCGGGACGTCGGGGCGGAACTCCCGGAGCGACGGGACCGGCTCCTCGATCTGCTGGCGGAGAACCTCCGCCACGTTGTCCGAGTAGAACGGCTCGCGGCCCGCCAGCAGGAACCAGCCCAGGACGCCGAGGGCGTAGAGGTCGGCGCGCTGGTCGGCGGCCTCGCCGCGGATCTGTTCGGGCGCCATGTACGCGGGAGAGCCCATCACGAGACCCTCGCGGGTCAGGTGCACGTCACCCTTCCGCGCAATGCCGAAGTCGACCAGCCGGGGCCGGCCTTCGCGATCGAGGAGGACGTTCTCGGGCTTGACGTCCCGGTGGACGATTCCGAGCCGATGGGCTGCCGCGAGCCCGGACGCGATGCCCCCCACGATGTCGAGGGCGCGTCCGATCGGGATCGGGTGGTGCTCCTCCACCCAGCGCCGCAGGTCGATGCCGTCGATGTACTCCATCACGATGAACCGCAGGTCGCGCCAGCGATCGAACGTGTGGACGCGGACGATGTTCGGGTGGTTGATCTGGCGGGCGAGACGGATCTCCTGGATGAACCGCTTCTCGGTGGTCTCGTCGAGGGGACCCGCGAGAACCTTGAGGGCCACCGGCTCGTCGAGAACGAGGTCCCGCGCCTCGAAGACCGTCCCCATCCCCCCCCGGCCCAGCTCGCGCCGGATCTCGTAGCGGTTGGCCAGGAGGGCGCCGGGCAGGAGGCTCGTCCCGTGGAGCGTCTCGAGGAGCTTGCGGGCGGAGGCGAAGCGGCGTCCGCGGTCCGGCTCGAGGCAGCCCCGGATCACCTTCTGGAGGACCTCCGGGACCCGCGCGGCGGTTTCGGCGGGGAAGGGAGGAGGACCGTCCGGTGGCAACTCGGCCGGGGGCGTCCCGTTCAGGAGCTCGTACGCGAGCATGCCAAGACGCCACAGGTCGCTTCCCGGGTCCTCGCGCTCGCCGGCAAGCACCTCCGGCGGCGTGTTCGGCAGGTCCGGCCCCGCGCCCCCGACCGGGACGAGCAGGCCGAACCGGGTCAGGCGCGCCTCCCCGGAGGGGGCCAGCCGCACCGTTTCCGGCGAGATCGTCCGTGCCAGCAGGCCGAGCCCGTGGGAGTAGTCGAGAGCCTCGGCGAGGCGCGTGATCACCTGGACCGCGCGGGGCACGTCGAGGGCGCCCTCGCGGGCCAGGACCTCCCGCAGGCTCTCGCCGCGCACCGCCTCCTCGACGACGAAGACCGTTTCGCCGTCCTGGCCGGCGTCGTGGAGCGCGGCGATGGCCGGGTGGTGCAGGTGGGCCGCCCGCCGGATCTCCTCGAGGAAACGCTCGCGGTCCCGGGGCGCGGGAAAGAGGCTCCCGGGAAAGCGGCGCAGCACGACCTCCCGGTCCATGACGGCGTCCCGCGCGAGATACCGCTGCCCCGGACCGTCCGGCGGCAGCTCCTCGACGACGCGGTAGCGATCCCCGGGGTGGCCGCCGGCGCTCGCCGCCCCGGCGGATTGCGCCGCGCGCTCCTCGAGGGCCGCGAGGAGACGGGCCGCCTCCTTGAACCCGTAGTCGCGGGCGACGAGATCCCGCAGCACCCGGATCGCCTCCTCGAACCGTCCGAGCCGCTCGAGGGCGCGGGCAAGGCGCCACCGCGCGTCCCGCGCCTCCCCGGGCCAGGCCTCCACCCGGATCGCCTCCTCGTACTGCTCCACCGCCAGCGAGTCCAGGCCCTTCCGCTCGAAGAGCTCGCCGAGGCGCAGGAGGAGATCACCGCCCGGCCCGTCGTCCCCCGCGCGCGTCAGCTCCTGGAGCACCTCGATGGCCCGGTCCAGGTTCCCGACCTTCTCGAGCAGTTCCGCCGCACGAAGCCGGTCGCCCGCCTCCAGGTACCGTTCCGCCGCGACCGCCAGCTCTCCCGCTCCCTCGAGGCAGCGGGCCGCGTCCCGCCACATGCCGGCCTTCTCGTACAGCTCGGCCGCGCGCGGCAGGTCTCCCGCCCGCTCGAGGCTCCCGGCCGCCGCCACGAGGTCTCCCGCCTCCTCGTGGGCCCACGCCGCCTCCGCCGTGCAGCCCAGTTCCTCGAGGCAGCGGGCCGCGTCCGCCGGGTTCCCCGACTCGAGGTACAGGGCGGCGGCCTCCGCCCAGCGGCCCGCCTGGCGGTACGCCTCCGCGGCGAGGGCGGGGTCGAGCTTCTCGGGGGGATGGACCTCCGCGACCGCCACGGCCCGGTCGGGCCGCCCCGCGGCCAGCCAGGCCCGCACCGCCCTCGCCGGCTCGTGGGCACGTTCCCAGGCCTTCGCCGCGTCCTCGTCGCGCCCCGCGGTCTCGAACCAGCGCGCCGCGGCGAGAGGCCGGCCCGAGGCGAGGAAGATCTGGCCGAGGCGGCCGGCCAGGCGCACCACCTCGCCGCGCCCGCCCCCCTCCGGGGGACTGTTCCGCAGCAGTTCCTGGAGGACGCGGGCCGCCGCGTCGGGCTTGCGCGCCTCGAGGAACAGGTGGGCCGCCCGCAGGAGGTCACCCGCCTCCTCGTAGAGGGCCGCCGCGGCCGACAGCCGGCCTCCCTCCTCGTGGATCCGGGCCGCCCGGTGGGGCTGTCCCGCGTCGAGGAAGAGCTGGGCCGCCCGGGCCCGGTCGCGGGCGGCGAGCGCGGCCTCGGCGGCCTCGAGGAGGAGACCGGCCCGCTCGAACTCCCGGGAGGCCACGGACGGATCCCCCAGCTCCAGCGCCGTCTCGGCCGCGAGCCGGTGGAGGCGGCCCTTCTGGTACATCCGGAGGGCCTTCTCGAGGTTGCCCTCCAGGCGATAGAGGTCCCCGGCCGCGGCGTAGTCGCCCCGGAGCGCCGCCCAGCGGGCCTTGCGTGCATGGGTACGCGGCATCGTTCGTCCCGTGGGAAGATAGGGTCCGGGCCGGGAGGCGCGCCACGCCCGCCCCCGGCAGGGAGGACCGGCGGTGAATGCCCTTGCCACCCTGCGCCACGTGCGCGAGATGAGCCCCGCGGACATCCAGGCGTTCCTCGGCCGGGACCACGTGATCCGCCGGGCCGAGCGCTACGCCGAGGAGGGACGCGTCGACGCGCTCTGGGTCGACGAGCACGGCCTGCGGGCCCACGTGATCGGCGGCTCGGATACCCCGTACCATTGCGTCCTGAGGCTCTGGGAGGGAGAGCTGGAGGCCGAGTGCTCCTGCCCCTACAGCCGGGGCGTCTGCTGGCACGTCGGGGCGGTGCTGTTCGTCCTCCAGGATGACCCGGAGCTCGCGGGCCGGCTCGAGGAAAAGGCCCTGGCGCTCGCACGGGGAAAGGACCGTCCCGCGGGCGAGACCGACCCGCCACCCGTGGCGGAGGCCGGGGCCGGGGAGGACGATGTTCCGGCGGCGGAGGCCGACCCCGGGGCCCGGGAGGGGCTCCGCGAGGAACTGCGCGCGATGCTCCTCGGGTGGCCCCGCGCGCTCGTTGCCGACCTGCTCGCCGAGGCGGCGGTGGCGCATCGGCCCGTCGAGATGCTCGTGCGGGAACGCCGCCCGGGACCCTCCGCACTGGACCTGCGGATCCTCTCCCAGGCGGCCCGTGCCGCGCTCCGGCCCGGTACCCGGCCCACCCGCTGGGAGGTGCCGCGCATGGCCGCGGACCTCCGCGAGATCGTCCGGAGCACGACCCGGCTCGTCGGGGGCGCGGAGCCCGAGGCCGCCCTCGACCTGGTGCTGCAGATCGCGGGGCGCGCTTGGCATCGGCTCGAGGAGGTCGACGACCGGGACGGCGCCCTGCTCCGCCTGGTGCGCGACTCGCTCCACGAGTGGTGCCGCGGCTGGCAGGAGATCCCGGGCCGCGACCGGCCCGCGATCGCCCGGGAGATCTTCGCCTGGATCATCGATGACCCCGCGGGGGCCGTGACGGAGGGGCTCGTTCTCGCCGGGGCGGAGGCCCTGGGCAACGCCGGGCTCGAGGCCCTCGAGAAGCTCCTGCGTCCCGCGCTCGAGGAGCGCCTGGCCCACCGGGTACCCGCCGCCCCGGACGACGACGACATGCTGCCGGCGGATCCCGTCGTGTCCCGTCTGCGCGGCGCGCTCCGGGAAGTCGCCGAGGTGCGGGGGGACCTGGACGCTTTCCTGGCCGCCTGCGACCACGGGGGGCGGGACGGCGCCTCGATCGTCGCCGCGGTGCGGCGGCTGCGCCACGAGGGGCGGTTCGACGAGGCCCTCGCCTGGGCCGAGCAGGGACGGCGCCGCGCACGGGGCACGGCGCGGGCCGAGCTGGAGGACCTCCGGATCGCCCTGCTCCGCGCGACCGGGCGGCGCCGCGAGGCCGTCGAGGCGGCATGGGAGCTGTTCCTCGCGGAACCGGGCAGCGGCTCGTTCCGCCGGCTCCTCGAGACGGTTCCCGACGGGGAGCGCGCGGAGTGGCGGAGGCGGGCACTGGACGCGGCGGAAAGCACGGCCGACGCCACGGCGTTCGTCGAGGTGGCGCTGGCAGCGGGGGACCTGGAGCGGGTCGCCCATCGCCTGGACTCCACCCCGAACTTCGTCCTCGCCGCCTCCCCCCGGGCCCTCGAGCAGGCGGCCGGTGTCCTCGACCGGAGGCACGGCTGGGCGGCCGCGCGCCTGCGGCTCCACCTGGCGGGCCGGTTCCTCGCCGACGGGGATCCGCGCCATTACGGCCGGGTGCGGACCTGGCTCGAGGAGGCGAGGGCGGTCCTCCTTCGCGAGGACCGGCAGGGCGAATGGCGCGAGGCGATCGACCGCCTGCGCCGCGCACACCGCGTGGTCCGGGCCTGGTTCGAGGAGGACGGCGGCGCCTGAAAAGGAGGCCGACCGGGTCAGGAACCGCCGGGGTTTTCCTCGAGCACCACCGCGGTGCCGTAGACGAGCAGCTCGGCGGCACCCGACATGATCTGGCTCGTGACGAACCGGATGCCGACCACCGCGTCCGCGCCGAGGGCCTTCGCCTCGGCGAACATCCGGTCCAGGGCCTGTTCCCGCGACTCGGCCAGCATCTTGGTGTACTCGGGGATCTCGCCCCCGACCATGTTCCGGAAAAGCGCCATGATGTCCCGGGTGAGGGGCCGGGCCCGGACGGAGCTGCCCCGCACCAGGCCCAGGGTACGGGCGATTCTCCGGCCCGGGATCTCGTCGGTCGTCACCAGGATCACCGCTCCACCTCCTCGTAGCGCTCGTGCCGGCGCGCCTCGAGCCGGTCCGCGAGCGCCGAGACGAACAGGGCGACCAGGCCACCGACCAGGGCCCCGAGACCGGCCCGGACCCAGGCCGGGACCTCCGGGTCGAAGAAGAGCGTCCCGAGCCCACCGCCGACCAGGACCAGCACGGCGGGCAGGAGAAGGGTCCAGCCCAGGCGGCGAGCCTGCCGCGCAACCACCGTCCTCGCCATCTCTCCCCATTCCTCCTCGCCTACCGCCGGAGGGGCCAGGTGGCGCGCCAGCTCCCGCCGCAGCCGGAGGAGTTCAGCTTCCTCGGCCCGGCAGGACGGACACGACGCCAGGTGCTCCCGCACCTCGGCCGCCTCCCCCGGCGGAAGCTCGCCGTCGACGAAGGCGGAGAGCCGGGCGCGCGTCCGGTCGCAGGTCATGGGATGCCTCCTTCTCCGGGCCGCGTCGCGAGGAACGGGCGCAGCCGTTCGCGAAGCCGCCGGCGCCCCCGGTGGATCAGGGAGGCGACGGTCCCGTGACCGAGCCCGAGGGTCTCCTCGATGCGCCGGTAGGGCCAGCCGAGCACGTCCCGGAGGACGATCGCCTCCCGCTCCTCGGGACGCAGCTCGGCCAGGGCCGCGCGGAGGGCCGCGCCGAGCTCCCCGCGGAGGACCTCCCGCTCCGGGTTCCCCCGCGCCGCACGGGGATCGGGGAGCCCGGCCTCCCGGCGCTCGTCGAGGGAAGCATGGCGCCGGAACCGGAGCCGGCGGAGGCGGTCGAGGCAGACGTTGCGGACGATCCGCGCGAGCCACGCGCCGAGGGGACGGGACGGATCGTACCGGTTCGCATGGGCCACGGCCCGGGCGAGAGCCTCCTGGCAGGCGTCCAGGGCCTCGTCGCGGTCCGCGAGGTAGGTCCACGCGATCGCCAGGAGGGCCTCGCGGTGCCGGTCGAGCAGCTCCAGGACCGCCTCGCGGTCACCCTGGCGGGCGCGCCGCAGGAGCGCGTCCCCCGGTGGCGCGGCGGAACGGGCCGCCGGCAGGTCCCCGGTCATGGCGGTGGCGTCGTGCATCCCGGTCCCTCCGGCCCCACCTACGCGCGAGGGGTTGTCCGGTTGCGCCGGAGAAGGACGGTTCCGCGACCTGCTCATGGCTCCCCCGCGGGGACGGGACGCTCGAGGGCCGCCTCGGCGGCCCGGGCTGCCCGGGCCCCGGCAGCCTCGTCGACACCGAGGAGCAGGAGCGCCCCCCCGGCGAAGAAGAGGACCAGGGAGGCGACGCCGACGCGCTGGCTGCCGGTCCACCCGGTGAGCCTGCCGAGGAGGAACGGGCCGAGGAACGACGTGAGCTTCCCCGAGAGCGCGTAGAGGCCGAAGAACTCCGCCGAGAGCGTCGCCGGTACCAGTCGGCTCATCAGGCTGCGGGACGAGGCCTGGTTGGGCCCGACCAGGAGGCCGATCAGGATCCCGGCACCCCAGATGCCGGCCCGCCCGCGGGCGAGGACCGCCCAGCAGGTGGCCACCGCGAGACCGGCGAGGGTCAGCAGGATCGTCGGCTTCGCCCCGAGCCGGTCGTCGACGTGACCGAGCAGGAAGGCCCCGGCCCCGGCCGCCACGTTGAGAACGATACCGAACAGGATGATCTCGTTCAGCGAGAACCCGAACGTACCGGCCGCGTAGATTCCTCCGAAGGAAAAGATGGCGACCAGGCCGTCGTTGTAGACGAGGCGCGCGACGAGGAAGCGCAGCACCTGGGGAAAGCGCCGGAGCCGCCGGAAGGCCGCGGCCGCCCGGGCGAACCCGGTCTCCGCCTCCGGGTCCGCGGGGGCCGGTTCCCGGAGCAGCAGGAGGGCGGGAAGGGAAAAAACGAGGAACCACGCGGCGACCAGCAGGTTGGTCGCGCGGACGTGGAGGTCCCCGTCCCGGGGGACCAGTCCCGCGTTGACCAGCCAGAGCCCCCCGACGAGGCAGAGCAGCCCCCCCGCGTAGCCCAGGCCCCAGGCCATGCCGCTGGCCCGCCCCATCCGCTCCGGCGGGGCCACCGACGGCAGGAACGCGTTGTAGAACGCCCCGGCCAGCTCGTAGCACGTGTTCGCCGCGACGAACACGACGAGCGCCGGCAGCCAGCGGGGCGGCGCGATCGCGGCGAGGACCACCGTGAGCGCGATCGTCCCCAGCGTGAGGCCCCGGAACCAGGCGACCCGGCTCGCCCTGCGGTCGGCCCGCGCGCCCAGGAGCGGTCCCAGGAGGGCGACCAGGAGGGCCGAGACCGTGATCCCCCAGGACCAGAGGGCGGTCCCTGCCGCCTCGTCGGCCGCCATTCGCTTCGTGAACCAGGTGGCGTAGACGAAGGTGACGACCAGGGTCGTGAACGACGAGTTGCCGAAGTCGTAGAGAGCCCACGCGAGGACCCGCCGCGGATCCCCGTTCCGCAGGGACGTTCCCGCCGTCACTCCCGTCGCCACCGGCGCCTCACGGATGCCCCCACCCGAGCTTGTCCCGCAGGACGGCGAAGAACGATCGGCCCGGAGGACGGACCAGGCGGACGACGTGGGCGGCCCGGGCGATCCGGACCTCGCTGCCCGGCTCGAGGGGAAAGCCGGTCTGGCCGTCCAGGGTGACCCGGACGTTGGTCGCCGCCTGGCCCTCCGCGAGCCGGATCGTGACCCGGCACCGGCCGGGCACGATGATCGGCCGCTGGGACAGGCTGTGCGGGCAGATCGGGGTGATGACGAGGGCCTCCACGCCGGGGACGACGACCGGCCCCCCCGCCGCGAGGTTGTAGGCCGTCGATCCGGTCGGGGTCGCGAGGATCAGGCCGTCGGCGCGGTAGTCCGCCACCCACTCGTCGTCGACGTAGAGCGTGAGGGAAAAGAGGCGCGCAAGGTCGCTCTTCGAGAAGGTGACATCGTTGAGGGCGAAACCGTTGCCGGGGCCCGGCTCCCCGTCCAGAGTGACCGCGAGGACGGTCCGCTCGTCGATCGGCGCCCGGCCCCGGAGGGCCAGGTCGAGGACCTGGTCGACCTCCTCGCACCGGGTCTCGGTCAGGAAGCCGAGGCTCCCCAGGTTGACGCCGAGGATCGGGACCTCCCGTTCGCCCACCGACCGGGCAGCGGAGAGAAGCGTGCCATCCCCGCCGACCGATACGACGAGGCCGGCGCTTCCCGCCGCCTCCTCCCGGCGCAGTCCGGCGGACTCCGCGAGCCCCAGGGCCTCGGCGGTGGTCGTGTCGGGCAGCATCCGGGCCCCGTGGCGTTCGAGGGCGCGCGCAATGCGCCGCAGGACCGCCGGGGCGTCCGGGTGCGGCTTCGAGAAGACCGCCACCGCCTCGATCCGGTTCGCGCTCATCGGCCCCTCTCGTCGCCCGGATCCGTGGACGGATCCCGGCCCACCTCCTCCGCGATCGCCCGCTCGAGCCCGGGCGGGGCGAGGCCCGTTCCACGGGCGGCCAGGAGGAACACCTCCCGGTTCCCCCGGGGACCCGGGAGGGGGGAGGCGTGGACGGCAAGGATGCCCCATCCGGCCTCGGCGAGAAAGTGCGCCACGCGGCGAACCGCGGCCTCCCGGACCGCCGGATCGCGCACCACGCCCCGGCCCCGGGAGACGACCTTCCGGCCCGCCTCGAACTGGGGCTTGACCAGCACGAGGACCCGCCCGGCGGGCGCGACCAGTGGCAGGACGGCCGGCAGGACGAGAACCAGCGAGATGAAGCTCACGTCGGCGACCACGAGATCGTAGGGGGGGGCGACGTCCTCCGGGCGCAGGTAGCGGGCGTTCACCCCCTCCACGCAGAGGACGCGCGGGTCCTCGCGCAGGCGCTGGTCGAGGAGCCCGCGCCCCACGTCCACCGCGGTCACGTGGGCCGCCCCCCGCCGCAGGAGGACATCCGTGAACCCGCCGGTCGAGGCTCCCACGTCCAGGCACCGGAGACCGGTGACCCGGAGGTCGAGCCGGTCGAGCACGGGCGCCAGCTTCTCGCCGGCCCGGGACGCGAAGGGGCGCCGCCCCGGCAGCAGCTCGATCCGGGCATCCGCGGGGACGTCGCGGCCCGGCTTGTCGACCCGGCGCCCGTCGACCAGGACGCGACCGGCGAGGACGAGGGCGCGGGCCTTCTCCCGGGACGGGGCGAGCCCGGCGGCGACGACCGCCTGGTCCAGCCGGACCTTCCCGCCGCCGCGGTGGTTCACGACGAGCGGGCCTCCACCCGGGCGACCAGCCGGAGAAGCGGTTCCGCCGGGGGACCCAGCGGGCCGAGCAGCTCCCGGGTCTCGGCGAACGCCTCGGCCGCCCGGCGCCGGGCCTCGGCGAGGCCCACGGCGGCGACCCAGGTCGCCTTCTCCTGGGCGGCATCCTTGCCGGCCGTCTTTCCCAGCACTTCCGTCGAGGCGGTCGCGTCGAGGATGTCGTCCTGGACCTGGAAGGCGAGACCCGCGGAGCGGCCCGCCGCCTCGAGGCGCGCCGCCAGCTCGGCGGAAGCGCCGGCGGCCTCGGCGCCGAGGCGAAAGGACGCCGCGATCAGGGCCCCGGTCTTGAGGCGATCGATCCGGGCGACCAGCTCCTCGGTCGGGGGACGGCCCTCGGAGAGCAGGTCCAGGGCCTGGCCGCCGGCCATGCCGAGCGCTCCCGCCGCCTGCCCCAGCGTCCGCAGGGCGGTGACGATCCGCTCCGGCGGAAGGGGCGCCTCCGCCAGGGTCTCGAACGCGAGGGCCTGGAGGGCGTCCCCGGCGAGGATCGCCATCGCCTCCCCGTGGACGACGTGGACGGTCGGGCGGCCCCGGCGCAGCTCGTCGTCGTCCATCGCGGGCAGGTCGTCGTGAACGAGGCTGTACGCGTGGACCAGCTCGACCGCCGCCGCGAACGGAAGGGCGGCGTCGGGGTCACCGTTCGCTGCCCGCGCGGCGGCGAGAACGAAGAGGGGCCGCAGGCGCTTGCCGCCCCCGAGGACGGCGTAGCGCATCGCCTCTAGCAGCTCCGGGCTGCCGTCTCCCACCGGGGAGGCGAGGCGGGCCGCCAGGTAGCCGTCGACCCGCGCCCGCCACCCGTCGAGGAGGCCGTCGGGCATGGCGGCGCTCACGATCCGTCCTCCGGGAGCTCGAGCGGAACGGTCTCGTCCCCGCCGTCCGCCGCCCGCACCAGCACCTCGATCCGCTGCTCCGCCTCCGTCAGCCGGGCCTCCAGGCGCCGCGCGAGGGCGATCCCTTCCTCGAAGAGGCGCAGGCTCTCCTCGAGGGGGCGGTCTCCCTCTTCGAGCTCCTGGACGATCTCCTCGAGCCGGGCGAGGTCCCGCTCGAAGCTCGGTCCGTTCTTCCCGGTGTCCGTCTTCCGCGTCATCGGTCGTTCTCCCTGCCGGGAGGGGCTTCCTCGCCGGCGTGGATCTCCTCGACCCGCGCATCGACCGCGCCCCGCGCCAGCCGGACGTGGATCGCGTCACCCGGTGCCAGGGCCGCCGCGTCGGTCACCAGCGGCCCGCCCGGTCCCCCGCGGGTCACGAGGGCGTACCCGCGGCCGAGGACCCGCAGCGGGGACATCCCCTCCAGCCGGGCGGCCAGCCTCCCGAGCCGGGCCCGGCGCGCCTCGAGGCCGGCCCGGGCCGCCGCCACCAGCGCCTCGCGAACCGCGCCGACACGGGATCGCCGCTCGGCGACGCGGGACGCGAGGGCCCGGGGCGAGAGGCGGCCCGCGAGGCCGGCGAGACGCCGGCGGCGCTCCGCCAGGGTCGTCCGGACCCGGGCGTCGAGGCGGCGGTCCAGCTCCGCGAGGTGGGCGAGGAGGCGCTGCAGGCGCAACGGGAAGGCCCGGAGCCCGCGGGCGGCGGTGGCCTCGCGCACCCGGCCGCGGAGCGCCCCCAGGCGGTGGCGCATCGCCCGCACCAGGCGCGCCCGCAGCGAGCGGACCCGTTCGAGCAGTTCCTCCCGTTCCCGCACGACCACCTCGGCGGCCGCCGACGGGGTAGGCGCGCGCACGTCCGCCGCCAGGTCCGCGAGGGTCGTGTCGATCTCGTGGCCGATCCCGGTGACGATCGGCGCCTCGCAGGCCGCGATCGCCCGGACCACCCGCTCGTCGTCGAAGGCGGCGAGGTCCTCCCGCGCCCCACCGCCCCGCACGAGCAGGATGACGTCCGGCCGCTGGCGGTCGAGGCGGGACAGCGACTCCGCGATCTCGACGGGCGCTTCCTTGCCCTGGACGGTGGCCGGTGCGAGCAGGACGCGCACCCCGGCGAAGCGGCGACGAAGCACCCGGAGCACGTCCCGGAGGGCCGCCCCGTCGGCGGACGTGACGACGCCGATCGTCCGCGGGAGAAGGGGCAGGGGACGCTTCCGGTCCTCGTCGAAGAGCCCCTCCGCCGCCAGGCGGCGCCGGAGCTGCTCGAGGGCGAGGGCGGCGGCTCCCGCCCCCAGCGGCTCCATCGCCTCGACGACGAGCTGGTAGCGGCCCTGGGGCTCGTAGACCCCCGGTACCGCCAGGACGACCACCTCGAGCCCGTCCCGGGGCTCGAACGGCACGCGCCGGTTGCGGCCCCGGAACATGGCGCAGGAGACCGACGCGTCACCGTCGGTGAGCGAGAAGTACCAGTGTCCGCTCCGGTGGGCCAGGAACCGGACCAGCTCCCCCCGGACCCAGACCGGGCCGATCGCGTCCCCGAGGACTGCATCCGCGGCCCGGTTCAGGTCGCGGACCGCGAGGGGCGCCAGGCGGCTGCCCGGGCGCGCCTGCGGCACCTCGCCGGGATCGGGCCCGCGCGGTCTCATCGGCCTCCTTCTCCCCGGGCGACCCGGACGACCTCCGTGCAGCGCCCGGAGCCCTCCTCGATCTCGAACAGGGCGCCGTGGAGTCCCGGTCCTCCCTCGGCCACCGCCTGGGGAACCGGCCGCGCCGCGAGAAACCGGCGGAGCGCCACGGCCGGGTCGAGCCCGATGACGGAATCGTGGGGACCGGTCATCCCGAGGTCGGTCAGGAAACCGGTTCCGCCGGGAAGCACCTGGGCATCCGCGGTGGGGACATGGGTATGGGTACCGAAGACGGCCGCCACCCGGCCGTCCAGGTGCAGGGCGAGCGCCTTCTTCTCCGACGTGGCCTCCGCGTGGAAGTCGACGATCACGACGTCGGCCTCGCTCACGAGACGCTCGAGGAGCTGGTCGGCCGTGCGGAAGGGGCACTCGCAGGGGGTCATGAAGACCCTGCCGAGCAGGTTGATCACCGCCACCCGGACCCCGGCCTCGGTGGGGACCACGACCATCCCCCGCCCGGGGCAGGGTTCCGGGAGGTTGGCCGGCCGGAGGACCCGCGGAAACTCCTCGAGGAGTCTTTCCGCCGAGCGGTGGGCCCAGACGTGGTTCCCGGTCGTCACGACGTCGGCCCCCGACTCGAACAGGTCGGTGAGGCCCGGTGCGTCGATGCCGCGCCCCGCCCGGAGGTTCTCGCCGTTCACGACCACCAGGTCCACCCCGTGTTCCTCGACCAGGCCGGGAAGCCAGCGCGCGATCGCCCGCCGTCCCGGGCGTCCGACCACGTCGCCGATCGCGAGGATGCGCATGGCCCGGTCAGACCGCGTAGCTGACGGCCCGGGTCTCCCGGATCACCAGCACCCGGACCTGGTCCGGGTAGTCGACCCGGTCGGTGATCTCCCGGGCGATCTCCCGGGCGAGGAGGATCGCCTCGTCGTCGGAGACCTCCTCGGCCCGGACGTGGACGCGCAGTTCCCGTCCCGCCCGCACCGCGACCGCCCGCTCGATCCCCTCGCGGGCGAGGGCGATCTCCTCGACCTGGCGCAGCCGCTCCATGTGCCGCGCGAGGTTCTCGCGGCGCGCCCCCGGCCGGCCGAGGACGACCCGTCGCGCCGTGACGAGGACGACGCCCTCCGGCGTCCGGGGGGCGTCGGGAGGCTGTGCGAGGGCCCGGATCGGCTCCGTGACCTCCGGAGGTTCCCCGTAGCGGGTCGCCAGGTCCGCGGAGGCGATCGCCGCGTGGGCGAGGGGTGGGTCCTTGTCCGCGCGGGCGATCTCGTGGAGCAGCCCGGCCCGCCGGAGCGCCTCGCCGCCGACGCGGAGTTCCGCCGCCAGGTCCCCGGCGAGGAGGGCGACCTCCCGGGACCGGGTCAGCAGGTCCTGCCCGTGATCGTGGAAGAAGGAGAGGCGACCGAGGAGCAGCACCAGGCGCTCGTGAAGCTGCGTGACACCGAGGTCGTAGGCGACCTTCTCGCCCCGCTCCCGGGCGACCTCGTCGATCTCCTCCCGGGTCTTCTCGACGATCTCCTCGATCCGCGCCGGGTGGATGCGACCGTCCTCGACGAGCTTCTCGAGGGCCCGGGCCGCGATCGTCCGGCGGAGCGGATCCCACGACGAGAGCAGGATCGCCCCGGGAGTGTCGTCGACCAGCAGGTCGACGCCGAGGGCGTGCTCGAGGGAGCGGATGTTCCGGCCCTCGCGGCCGATCACCCGGCCCTTCATCTCGTCGTTCGGCAGGCGGACGACGGTGATCGTCCCCTCGCCGACCACCGAGCCGCGCAGGGTGGCCATCGAGGCGAGCAACCGCTCCCGGGCCACCTCCTCGGCGGCGGCGCGGGCCTGCTCGTCCGCCTTCTGGAGCAGGCGCGCGACTTCTCCCTGGACCTCCTTCTCGACCTCGCCCAGCAGGTGGGCCCGCGCCTGCTCCGTGGTCATCCGGGCCACCTCCTCGAGGCGACGCCGGATCTCCTCCTCGGCCGACGCGATCTCGCGCTCCCGCTCGTCCAGGCGGGACGCGCGGGCGTCCAGGGCCCCCGCCCGCTCGGCGAGCTCCTCGGCCCGGCCGTCGAGGGCGGCCGCACGCTCCTCCAGCCGGACCCGCCGGTCGGCCAGCTCCTGCTGGCGCGCGCGAACGTCCTGCTCGCGGCGCGCCAGTTTCTCCTCGCGGCGGCGGTGCTCCTCCGCGAGGCGTTTCTCCTCGGCGGCGAGCTGTCGCTCGACCTCTTCCCGGATCGCGGCGTCCTTCTCGGCCTCGAGGTGGGCGAGCCGGGCGACGTGGTCGGCGAGCTGGCGGGTGCGCCGGGCGAGGACGAGGGAGAGCGCGACGACGGCCACGACGAGGCCGAGGACCGTCACTGCCAGGAGGACGACGAACGGACCGGGGATTAGCAGCGCCAGGGGCATCGAGTGCGTTCCTCGCCGGCCGGGGCCGGGCCCCGGGCCGGTTCGTCGAGCGGGAAAAGGACCGGCAGGGCGCCCCGGCCGCGGGTGGAGGACGTTCGATGCCTGGAACTCCAGGTGGGTGCCCTCCCGCCGGTTCGGGCTTCCTCTCCCGGTGGAGTGGCCTGCGCGTCCCCGGCGGAGCCCGGGCTCCCTTGCAGGTGCTGTTGGCTCGAGGTCGTTCCACCGGCGCGGACCCGGGGGCCCTGTCGGGAGCCCCAGTATATCGGGCCCGGCGACCGACCGCGCCTCAGTCGTCCCCCGGGAGGGATGGCCCCTCGAGGACCGCCTCCTCGAGGGCGGCGAGGCGCGCGTCCAGGGCGGCGAGGCGCTCCCGGAGCCGACCGATCCGGAGGACGGCCGTCCGCCGCAGGTCTTCCCGCTCCGCCGCGACGTTGAGCGCCGAGAGGACGACCACCCTGGGGTCGTCCGGGGCGGCCCGGTCCCCGGCGATCTCGCGGATCGTCCGGTCGACCTCCGCCGCGAGGCGGCGCAGTTCCCCGGGATCGTCCCCCTGGAGCCGGTAGGACCTGCCCCCGATCGTGACGAGGACCCCCTCCCGGGTCCCACCACCGCCGGCGCTCTCGTGCTCGTTCCTGTCCATCGTGGCCTCCGGGATCGGCGGGAGTATACCGCGCGGCGGCTCCGCCCCGCGGATTCCCGCCGGGACCGGCTACAATGGCTCGTCCCGCCGGGACCGGCGGGAGGAGGGAGGGCGTGCCACGCGCGCCCGCGGGAGCCGAGACATGACCGAGACGTTCCGTCCCCAGGAGGCGGCGGTCCTCCGGGTGCTGGCCGCCCGGGAAGGGGCCGCGGCCGTCGAGGAGATCGCCCGGGAAGCCGGGCTCGACCAGAGCCCCGTCGCCGCCGCCGTCGTGCGCCTCGCCGAGCTGGGACTGGTCCGGGTCGCGGAGGAAACGCGGGAGGAGCTGCGCCTCGGGCCCCGGGGGAAGGCGTTTCCCGGCGGGGAGTTTCCCGAGCGTCGCGTGGCCCGGGCCCTGCGGGAACTGGGCGGCCGGGCCGAGCTGCCCGACCTGCCCCGGCGGGCCGGCCTCGAGATGAAGCAGGTCGGCGAGTCGCTCCGGTGGCTGGCGGCCCGCGGCTGGGCGACGAAGGAGGGGAAGACCCTCTCGCTGGGTGACCCGTGGCGGGAAGGCGAACCGGACCTCCAGCCGGACGAACGCCTGGTCGCCCGCCTGCGGGACACCGGTCCCGCCCTGCGCGAGGTCCTGGCGGACGAGGGGATCCCGGTCGACGAGGCGCTCGCCCTCCTCGCGAAGCGCTCGGGCGTGGTGGAGACCCGCGCACGGCGACGCCGCTTCGTCTCCCTGACCGATGCCGGGCGCCGGCGCGTCGCGGACGGCGTGGAGGCCCGGGAGGAAGTGACCGAGCTGACCACCGACCTCCTGGTCTCGGGCCGGTGGCGGGACGTCGACTTCCGGCCGTACGACGTGACGCTCCCCGGTCCCCGGGTGCTCCTCGGCAAGGAGCACCCGTTCCGGAGGATCCTCGAGAAGACCCGGCGCGTGTTCCTCGAGATGGGTTTCGAGGAGGTCGAGAGCCCCTGGGTCGAGTCGGCATTCTGGGATTTCGATGCCCTCTTCCAGCCCCAGGACCATCCCGCCAGGGACATGCAGGACACCTTCTACGTCGCCCGGCCGGGCCGGGCCCGCCTGCCGGCCGACGACCTGGTCGAGCGGGTCGGCCGGACCCACGAGGACGGGGGCGACACCGGCTCGCTCGGGTGGCGGACCCGGTGGAACCGGGAGCTCGCGGCCCGGTGCGTCCTTCGAACCCACACGACGGCGGCCAGCATCCGCGCCCTCGCCGCGAACCCGGAACCGCCGCGGAAGGTGTTCTGCGTCGGCCCGGTCTTCCGCCGGGAGACGATCGATTACAAGCACCTCCCGGTCTTCCACCAGGTCGACGGAATCGTCGTCGACGAGCACGCGTCGTTCGCGGGGCTGCTCTCCCTGCTCGGGACGTTCTACCGCAAGATGGGCTTCGAACGGATCCAGTTCCGCCCGGCGTTCTTCCCGTACACCGAGCCGTCGGTCGAGGTGTTCGTCTGGATGGAGTCCCGGTCCGACTGGGTCGAGATGGGGGGCGCCGGGATCTTCCGCCCGGAGGTCACCGAGCCCCTCGGGTGCCGCGTCCCGGTCCTCGCGTGGGGACTCGGCCTCGAGCGGCTCGCGATGTTCCGCTACGAGCTCTCGGACATCCGGGAGATCTACCTCGCCCACCTGCGCTGGCTCGAGGAGGTCCCGCTGTGCCGATCCTAGGAATCGCCCTCGACGAGCTCTACCAGTACCTCGGCGAGACCCTCCCCCCGGAGCGGCTCGAGGAGGAGCTGCACCGCTTCGGGTCCTCGGTGGAGGGGTGGGCCGAGCTCGGCCGCTGGCGCTGCCCCCGCTGCGGGGCGGTCACCGAGAGCGCCGAGCCGGGCACGCCCCCCGTCGCCTGCGACGGGTGCGGCGCCGACCTGCGGGAGATCGACCCGCCGGCGGAAGACCTGGGGACGGTCCGCGTCCTGAAGATGGAACTCCTCGCCGTTCGCCCGGACCTCTTCGATCCGCCCGGCCTCGCCCGGGCGCTCCGCGGGTTCCTCGGCATGGAGGAGGGGGCCCCGGAATACCTCGTGGAAACGGGGGACTGGAGCATCGAGGTCGACCCGGCCCTGGCCGGCCCGGACGTGGTGCGCCCCCGGATCGTCGCGGCGACGGTCCACGACGTCGACCTGGACGAGGCCCGGCTGCGCTCCCTGATGAAGCTCCAGGAGAACGTCCACTGGGCCCTCGGGCGCGACCGCAAGCTCGCCTCGATCGGCGTCTACGACCTGCGCCACGTCTCCGGCCCGGGCCTCCGGTACCGGGCGGTGCCGCTGGACGGCGTGCGGTTCGTTCCCCTCGGGTTCGACCCGGCCGACCCCGCGGCGGCCCTCACTCCCGCCGAGATCCTCGAACGCCACCCGAAGGGGCGCGCCTTCGCGCGGCTCCTGGCCGGCGCGCGGAAGGCGCCCCTCCTCGAGGACGCGGAGGGGGGCGTCCTCTCGATGCCTCCGATCATCAACTCGGAGAACACCCGCGTGACGACGAAGACGCGGGAGGTGCTGATCGACGTGACCGGCCTCGAGGACCGCCACGTCGAGAAGGCCCTGAACATCGTGGTCACGAGCCTCCTCGAGTCGAGCCCGGGGGCGTACGCCCGCACGCTCGAGATTCGCTACCAGGGGGGGATCCGCCGCACCCCGGACCTGGCCCCGCAGGAAGTCCACCTCTGTCCCGCGGAGACCTCGCGACTGATCGGCATCGAATGCTCCCCCGACGAGGTCGCGGCACTGCTCCGGAGGATGCGCCACGACGCGGAGGCGCGGCACGACCACGTGCGGGTTCTCGTCCCGGCCTGGCGCGCCGACATCCTTCACCCCCGCGACCTGATGGAAGACGTGGCGATCGCCCACGGGTACGACCGGATGCCGGCCGTCGCCCTCGAGACCGCCACCTACGGCGGGCCGCTCCCGCGGGAGGAGCTGGCCGCGGCCGCCCGGGCGGCCCTGGCGGGGCAGGGGATGCTCGAGGTGATGACCCTCGCCCTGACCAGCGAGGAGGCCACGTACGCGAAGACCGGGATCCCGGACCGGGACGCGCACGTTCGGCTGGACAACCCGATCAGCGTCGAGCAGACGATGCTCCGGGTTTCCCTGGTCCCCGGCCTGATGGAGACCCTCGCCCTCAACCTGGGTCACCCGTACCCGCAGCGGATCTTCGAGGTCGGCCTGGTGACGACCGTCGACGAGGCGGCCGAGACCGGTGCCCGGGAGCACCTGCACGCCGGGTTCGCCCTGGCCGGCGACGGCACCGGCTACGCGGACGCCCGGGCCGCGCTCGACGCCTTCCTCCGCGAGATGGGAGCCGGGCCCGCCGTCGCCCGGTACGTCCCGCTGGAGATACCGCTCTTCCTGCCGGGCCGGGGGGCGGAGGTCCTCGTGGGGGACCGCTCGGTCGGCTTCCTCGGGGAGGTTCACCCCGAGGTCCTCGAGCGGTACCGGGTCGTCCACCCGGTCGCCGTCGCCGAGGTTCGGCTCGAGGAGCTGCCGGGCTGCCGGGCTTGAACGCTCGGGGGGGGGTAGACTCCCTGGTCGGGCACGGGGGGATGGCCCCCGGTTCGCCGGTCCGCAGGAAGGAGGTGTGCCGATGAACCGTTCCTCGTTCGTTCCCGTCCTGCTCGCCTCGATCGCGTTCGTCGTGGGCGCCTTCCTGGTCGCCCGCTCCATCCGCTACGAGGTCGTCCCCGCCGAGGAGGGGGACGACGTCGCCTGGGTCGTCGACCGGGCAAGCGGCGAGATCGCCCGCATCGTCGACACCGGCCGCCACCCGGTGCGGCCCGCAGGGGAAAAGACGCCCGCGCCGGCGCGGCCGGGACGGGCCGAAGAAGACGAGGCCCGCCGCCAGGCGGGCGGCTTCGAGTTCGACGTCGGGCGGAATCACTGGTACCTCGGGGCCTACGTCCGGGAGTGGCTCCGCCGGGCGAAGGGGCCCCTGGATATCGAGGGCTGGAAGGTCAAGCGGGTCGGCGAGGGGAAGTACCTCGTCACCTTCACGTTCACGAACGGTGGCCGGCGGTACGGCTGGGCGATCGAGACGATCCACGTGCCGAACCAGGGCTGGATCACCCGTGACGCCCTCGCCGACCCGGGGCTGCGCAGGGCATACGGCCTCGAGGAGCTCGAGCCCCCGCCCCCGCTCCCCTGACGCCCCGTCCCTCCTCGCCCGCGGGGTCCCTGCGCGGCCTTCCCGAGGGCGCGGGGAGGTCACGGAGGGGCCCCGGGGAGGGAGGAGAGGGGGGTCAGCGGGAGCGGAGGGGGTAGAGGAGGAAGCGGGCGTCGACACCGCCGACCAGGACCGGGTGGCGGCGGCCGGCCGCGAGGCCGAGCTCGCGGGTGAGGGCCGGGTCGCCCGAGAGGACGGCGAGGGTCCAGCCCGGCAGCCGGCGGGCGAGAGTGCCGAGGGCGCGCCAGGCCGCCCGGACGCCCGTGCCGGCGAGGCGACGACCCCAGGGCGGGTTCGTCAGGACGATGCCGGGCCGCGCGCCGGGATTTTCGGGCGGTTCCAGGGCCTCGACCGAGGCCTCCCGGACCTCGACGTGCCCGCCGAGGCCCGCCCGGGCGACGAGGGCGCGGGCCTCGGCGACCCGGACCGCGTCCGCGTCGGCACCGAGAAAAGGGGCGTGGTCCCCCGGGGGTCGCCGGGAGGCGAGTTCCTCGGCGAGCTCGGCGAGCGGCACGTCCCGGAAGGGAAGCAGGGCTCCGAGGGCGAGCCTCCGCGGGTCCCGCGCCGCGGGGAGGCCGAGGGCGACCGCGGCCGCCTCGGCGAGAAGGGTACCCGAGCCGCAGAAGGGATCGAGGAGGGGACGGTCCGCGCGGACTCCCGCCAGGAGCGCGAGGCCGGCGGCGACGTCCTCCCGGAGGGGCGCCGTCGCGTCCCGCCTGCCGCCCCGGTAGTGAAGACTGCCACCCCCCAGGTCGAGGCCGACCGAGCAGCGGCCCTTCCGGATCGCCACGTCGAGAAGCGCGCGTGGCCGCCGCGGGTCGACGGGAGGCGCCTGCCGGCCCCGGGCGCGGAACCGGTCGCGCACCGCGTCCTTGGCGAGGCGCGCGACGTGAAGCGTGTGGCGGAGCGCCGGGGACCGGCCGGTCGCCCGCACGGCGAAGGGAACGCCGACGGGCAACCAGTCCTCCCAGGGGAGGTCCCGGAGGGCGGCCGCGAGGGCGTCCGGTTCGGCGGGGATGTCCCGGGCGAGGTCGAGGACGACCCTGCCGGCCGCACGCGAGGCGAGCGTGACCCGGGCGGCCGCCAGCAGCGTGTCGTCGTCGCCCGGGGGCAGGCCGACGTCGGCGGTGGCCGGTCCCGTCTCCCGGGCGGGAAGCCCGAGGAGCGCCGACACCTCGCCCGCGGCGGCGCCGGCGAGGCCCGGGGCCGTCACGAGACGAAGGTGCGGGGGGGTGGTCCCGCCGCGCGGCCCCGGGGCGGCGCGGCGGGAAGTCACGTCAGGCCAGGGCCGCCCGGGCCTTCTCGACCAGGGCGGTGAAGGCCGCCGGCTCCCGGACGGCCAGGTCCGCGAGGATCTTCCGGTCGATCTCGACGCCGGCCTTGTGGAGGCCGTCGATGAAGCGGCTGTAGGAGATCCCGTTCTGCCGGGCCGCGGCGCCGATCCGCTGGATCCAGAGGCGGCGGAACTGGCGCTTCTTCTGCCGCCGGTCGCGGTAGGCGAAGGCGAGCGAGCGGTCGACCTGCTCCCTGGCGATCCGGTAACAGTTGTGCTTGCTCAGGTAGTAGCCCTTCGCCCGGGCCAGGATCTTCTTGCGGCGCTGGCGCCGCTTGGTGCCCCGTTTGACTCTCGGCATCGTCCACCTCCTCGCGCGCGCACCCGCGGGGTGCGGGGGGAGAACGCCGGGCCGGACGGGCAAGGTCCCCGGCCGCGGCGGAGTGGGAAAGGAAGCTCAGTCGCGCCCGTAGGGCAGCAGGTGCCGGATCACCTTCGCGTCCGCCTCGGAGGCGTAGGTATCGGTGTCGAGGTGCCGGCGGCGCTTCGAGTCCTTCTTGGTCAGGATGTGGCTCTTGTATGCCTTGGAGCGCTTGAACTTCCCGTTGGCGGTGACGCGGAACCGCTTGGCCGCGCCGCGATGGGTCTTCAGCTTGGGCATCGTGCTCTCCGTTCTCCCGGGTCGGCTGCCGTACCGCCCCGGTGCATTCCGTCAGGGCTCGAGCGAGCGCCCCGCCAGGTTCTTCCGTGCGTACTCCGCGAACTCGGCGATCGGCATCGCCCCCCGGTCCCCCTCGTGGCGGACCCGGAGCGAGACGGTGCCCGCCTTCGCGTCCCGGGGACCGACGATCAGCATCCAGGGGACCTTGGCCAGCTCGGCGTCCCGGATCTTGGCCCCGAGCTTCTCCGGCCGCCGGTCGAGCTCGACCCGGAGGCCCGCGGCTGCCATCTCGGCCAGGACGGACTCGGCGTAGTCCATCGCCTTGTCCGAGACCGGCAGGATGCGTGCCTGCTCGGGGGCCAGCCAGGGCGGGAAGGCGCCGGCGAAGTGCTCGACGAGAATCCCGAAGAACCGCTCGATCGAGCCGTAGATCGCGCGGTGCACCATGTAGGGCGGCTTGCGCTGGCCGTCCTCGTCGACGTAGGTGATCTCGAACCGGCGGGGCAGGTTGAAGTCGAACTGGATCGTCGACAGCTGCCATGGCCGCCCGATCGCGTCGACCACCTTGACATCGATCTTCGGCCCGTAGAAGGCCGCCTCCCCCTCGTAGCGGGCGAAGGAGAGGCCGCGGCCCTCGAGGGCGCGAACCAGGGCGTCCTCCGCGGCGCGCCACTCGTCCGGCCCGCCGATGTACTTCTCGGGGTGGGCCGGGTCGAGGACCGAGAGCTCGTAGCGGGCCTCCCGGAAGCCGAAGGTGCGGAAGACGGTATCAACCAGGTCGAGGCAGTCGTCGATCTCGCCGACGATCTGGTCGGGCCGGCAGAAGATGTGGGCGTCGTCCTGGGTGAACCCGCGCACCCGGAACAGGCCGTGCAGGGTGCCGGACCGCTCGTAGCGGTAGACCGTGCCGAACTCGGCCATGCGCACCGGCAGGTCCCGGTACGACTTCAGGCCCGAGCGGTAGATCATGACGTGCCCCGGGCAGTTCATCGGCTTGACGACGAACTCCTCGTCGTCCGCCGTCCGGAGCGTGTACATGTTCTCCCGGTAGTAGTCGTAGTGCCCCGAGATCCGGAAGAGGGTGTCCTTCGCGATGTGCGGGGTGGCGACGAAGACGTAGCCCCGCCGCAGCAGCTCTCCGCGCAGGAACGCCTCGATCTCGTGCCGGACGACGACCCCCTTCGGGTGCCAGAACACCAGCCCGCCGCCGGCGGCGTCCTGGATCGAGAAGAGGTCGAGCTCCTTCCCGAGACGGCGATGGTCCCGCCGCTTCGCCTCCTCGAGGCGGACCAGGTGGTCCTCGAGCTGCGCCTCGGTCGGGAAGGCGGTCCCGTAGATTCGCCAGAGCATCTCGTTCTTCTCGGAGCCGAGCCAGTACGCGCCGGCCACCGAGAGCAGGCGGAATGCCCCGAGGCGGCCCGTCGAGGGCAGGTGGGGCCCGAGGCAGAAGTCCCGGAAATCGCCCTGCTCGTAGTACGAGACGGTCTCGCCCCCCTTCTCGCGGACGAAGTGGAGCTTGTAGGGTTCACCCTCGTCTTCGAAGATCCGGATCGCCTCGTCCTTCGGGACCTCGCGGCGCCGGATCGGCAGGTCACGGGCGACGATCTCCCGCATCTTCTCCTCGATGCGGGGGAGGTCCTCGTCGGTGAACGGCTCCTCGCGCCGGAAGTCGTAGTAGAACCCGTCGGCGATCGCCGGGCCCTGGGCGATCTTCACCTCGGGCCAGAGCTCCTTGACCGCCTGGGCCATCACGTGGGCGGCGCTGTGGCGGAGGATCTCGAGGCCATCCGGGTCTTCCGGCTGGACCAGGGAGAGATGGCAGGACGACCGGACCGGGCGGTCGAGGTCGACCGGCTCCCCGTCGAACCGGGCGGCGATCGCGGTGTCCACCCCGGGAAGACCGGCCGAGCGGGCGACCTCGATGGCGGGGGTCCCGGCAGCAACGGTGATCGTCCGGCCGTCGGGCAGGATCACCTCGAGGGAGGGGTTCGCGTCGCGGGAATCTTCGGACACGGTCGCTCCTCGGCCGGCGGGGAGAGAACAAACGAAACCCCAGCCGGTCGCGCGCCCCCCCGCGGGACGCGGCGCCGGAACCTGGGGCTGGTAGGCGCGGGCGGTATCGAACCGCCGACCTCTACCGTGTCAAGGTAGCGCTCTCCCACTGAGCTACGCGCCTACGGAACTCCTTGCCTTCCGTCACCTTCCGGCGACGGAAGCGGGATCCTAGCAGCGGGTCACGCCCCTGTCAACCGGCCGGGGCCGCCCGGGCCGGCAAGTTGCCCCGGGAGCGGAACTTCCCTACAATGCGCCGCGCGTTCGCCCGGCATTCCCGGGCGGGGTGCCGGGTCCTGCCCGGGCGCCCGCGAACCGCGTCCAAGGACGGCCCCGTCCCGGGCGCAAGGGGGTGTTCCGCATGGAGGCGATCCTCGTCCTGGAGGACGGCCGGGTCTTCCGTGGCCGCGCCCTCGGCGCCACCGGGGTCGTCACCGGCGAGGTCGTCTTCAACACCGGGATGACCGGTTACCAGGAGATCCTGACGGACCCGAGCTACCGGGGCCAGATCGTCACCCTGACCGTGGCCCACGTGGGGAACACCGGCCTCAACGACGAGGACCCGGAGTCGGGGGGCATCCAGGTCAGCGGGTTCGTCGTACGCGATGCTTCGCGGATCTGCTCCTCCTGGAGGGCAACCGGCACCCTCGAAGCGGGCCTCCGCCGCGCGGGCGTCGTCGGGATCACCGGCATCGACACCCGGGCGCTCACCCGTCACCTGCGCTCGCGCGGGGTCCTGCGGGGGGCCCTCGCCTCGAACGGGATCCCCGTGGAAGAAGCGCTCCGGGTGGCCCGGGAGGCGCCGCGCCTCGAGGAACAGGACCTGGTTTCCCGGGTGACGTGCTCCCGGCCGTGGACCTTTCGCGAGGATCGTCCGGCCCTGATGGGAGGGCCGGCGCCGCGGCGAGAACCTTCCGGCTGGAAGGTCGTCGCCCTGGACTGCGGCGTGAAGCGGAACATCCTGCGGCTCCTCGTCCACTCCGGCGTCGAGGTCACCGTGGTCCCGGCATCGACTTCCGCGGCCGACATCCTGGCGATGCGCCCGGAGGGCGTGTTCCTCTCGAACGGCCCGGGAGACCCCGCGATCCTCGACGGGATCGTCGCCACGATCCGCGCGCTCCTCGGCCGGGTCCCGGTGTTCGGGATCTGCCTCGGACACCAGCTCGTGGCCCGGGCGCTGGGGGCGCGGACGTACAAGCTCAGGTTCGGTCACCGCGGAACGAACCACCCCGTGAAGGAGCTGCGGACCGGGCGGGTGGCGATCACCAGCCAGAACCACGGTTACGCGGTCGACGCGGATACCCTGCCACCGGAGCTCGAGGTCACCCACGTCAGCCTGTACGACGGCACCGTGGAAGGACTCGCGCACCGCGAGTGGCCCCTGTTCACCGTGCAGTTCCACCCGGAAGCGGCCCCCGGTCCGCACGATACCTGGGAGCTCTTCGACCGGTTCGTCGACATGATCGCGGAGGTGCACCCCCGACCCCGGAACGCGCGCTTCCGCTCGGCCTCCTGAGCGGGGCCCACCAGGGAGGCAGGAGAGACGGATGGCTGACTGGAAATCGCCGATGCGCGCCGACCCGAGCGAGTGGCTCGTCCTCAACGCGTCGGCGCCGATCAAGTTCCGCCTCCTGACGGAGCTGCACTCGCTGACCACGGAGGACCCGCACGTGGCGCGGCTCCAGGAGGAGTGCTGGGCCTGGCCGCCCGCGAAGCGCGAGCTGCGCAACCAGCGCAAGGACGGGTCGTGGGGCGGCCGCATCCACGCCGGCGACCCGAAGAAGGCGGAGCGGAGCACGGAGAAGATCCTCTGGAGCTTCTACGAGCTGACCTGGGACCGGCACCGTTTCAAGGAGATTCGCGCGGCGGCGAAGCTGCTCAAGACCTTCCTCTACGTGAAGAAGGAGGTCCCGCTCTTCGAGTTCCAGGCCCAGGTCAAGCAGGACCCGGTTCGCGAGCGCCACGCCCGCTGGTTCCTCCGCACCGTGGCCCTCGGCCTGCTGCTCCGCGGCGGGTGGGAGACCGACCACCGGGTCGTCCAGACCCTCGAGGCCCTCTTCGAGAACGTCCTCTCCTACGTCTCGAACCCGGTCTCCCGCAACCCGGTCGAGCATCTCGGGGTCGGGCTGCCCCAGATCAAGCGGGAGGCGTTCCGCGACGGCTACTGCTTCGTACCCGACATGTACATCCTCCGGGTCTTCGCCCACGCGCCCCAGCTCCTCGAATCCTCCCGGGCCCGGGCGGGCCTCAAGAAGGTCTTCGACTACGTGATGTCGCCGGGCTACCAGGAGGAGCTGCCCCCGGAGATCGGGGCGGTGCGCACCATTCGCGGGCCGATCCCCCGCGGGTTCAAGATCGAGGTCCACCCGATCGAGCACTACCTCGAGAAGGGCTGCCTCGACGAGCTGCTCTACCTGCTGGAGCAGTTCGCGCGCCTCGGCCTGATCAACCGCTACCCGAAGCTGATGGCGCTCGTCGACTGGCTGCTGGAGCAGCAGGAGCGCGACGGGCGATGGGATCTCCCGGCGAAGTACTTCGGCGGCAAGCCCCTCTACTCGGCCTGGATGCGGCTGGAGAAGGACTGGAAGAGCCCGACGCGGCGCATCGCCGACGTGACGTTCCGCATCATGGTGATCCTCCGCTACCAGTGGGAGCGGCAGATCCGGATGCTCGAGCGGGGCGTCGATGCGTACGGATTCTGACACGGGACTCGTCCTCGCCCCGTTCCGCCGCCGGGCACGGGAGGTCCGCATCGGGGACGTCACGATCGGGGGACGTCACCCGATCGCGATCCAGTCCATGACGAACACGCGGACGGCCGATGCCGTGGCGACGGCGGCGCAGGTCGCCCGCCTGGCGCGCGCGGGGTGCCCGATCGTGCGCGTCACGGTCCCGGCACGGGAGGACGTCGACGCCCTCCCGGAGATCCGCCGGATCCTGCGCCGGGAAGGCGTCCGCGTCGCCCTGGTCGCCGACGTGCACTTCAGTCCCCGGCTCGCCCTCGCCGCGGTCGAGCACGTCGACAAGGTCCGGATCAACCCGGGGAACTACGCCGAGCGGAAACGCCGGGAAGGAGGCTACGACGGCGCCGCCTGGGACGAGGACCTCGAGCGCGCCCGCGAGAAGCTCGTCCCGCTGGTGCGCCGGGCCCGGGAGCTGGGGGTCGCGCTCCGGATCGGGGTGAACCACGGATCCCTTTCCGACCGGATCACCTGGCGCTACGGGGACACGCCGGAAGGGATGGTCGCCTCGGCCCTGGAGTTTCTCGAGATGTGCGAGGACCTGGGGCACCGCGACCTGGTCGTGTCCCTGAAGTCCTCGAACACGCTGGTGATGGTCCGGGCCTACCGCCTGCTCGCGGCGCGCCTCGGGCCGGACCGGGCGTGGCCGTTCCACCTGGGGGTCACCGAGGCGGGTGGCGGCGACGACGGGAGGATCAAGTCGGCGATCGGGATCGCGACCCTCCTCGCCGACGGGATCGGCGAGACGCTCCGGGTGTCCCTGACGGGGGACCCGGAGGAGGAGATCCCGGTCGCCCGGGACCTGGTCCGGTGGTTCGCTCGCCCGGTGCCGCGGGAGGGGGAGCGGCCGCCCCGGGCCGACGTGATCGAGCTCCGCGACCCCCTGGATCCCCGGCGGCGCCCGGCGGCGGAGGTCCTCGTCGGAGACCTCGCGGTCGGGGGAACGGCGCCCCCCCGGGTCGAGGTGGTGCTGTCCACCTCCGGCGCCGCGAAGCACCTCGCGAGGCTGCACGGGCTGGTCCCGCCCTGCGAGGCCGTCGACCTGGAGGTCTCCCGCCGCGACGACGCGGAGACGGCCCTCGCCGTCCTTGCCACCGGGCGGGGGGGGGGGGGTGCCCGGTGCATCACGCTCCGGGGAGGGGCGCGTGCGCTGGCGACGGAGGCGGCCTTTCGTGCCCGCCTCGAGGCCACCGTGGACCGGGTCGGCATCGTCTTCTCCCCGGGAGAAGACCCGGCGGACTTCCTCGCGCACGCGCCGCGCCTGCCCCTCCTCGTGCTCCTCGAGGTGAGCAGGCCCCTCGCTGCCGGGGCCGAGGCGATCCTCGCCTTCGCCCGCGCGCTGGCCGGCCGGGCTCCCCGGCTGCTGGCGGGGCTCCTCCCGGCATCCCCGGTCGACCCGATCCCGGCGACCCGGCTCCTCGCGGCCGCCCTGGACCGGGCGGGCGCCCGGGTCCCCCTCGTTCTCTCCCTCCCCGCTCCCGGCCCGGGACAGGATCCCCGCCTCCGGGACGCGGGCGTCCTCGGCTCGCTCCTTCTCGACGGGCTCGGCGACGCCGTCCGGCTCCCGGGGGGGCAGGACCCCGCCACGGTCGTCGACCGGGTCCACCGGGTGCTCCAGGGCGCGCGCCGCCGGTTCGAACGGGCGGAGTTCATCGCCTGCCCCTCCTGCGGGAGGACCCTCTTCGACCTCGAGGAGACCGTGGCCCGGGTCCGCGCGCGAACGGCCCACCTCCGGCTCCGGATCGCCGTGATGGGATGCATCGTCAACGGTCCGGGAGAGATGGCCGATGCCGACTACGGCTACGTCGGCTGGGGCCCGGGGAGGGTCGCACTCTTCGCCGGGAGGGAACTCGTCGCCCGGGACATCCCCGCCGAGGAGGCCCCGGACCGGCTGGTCGAGCTGATCCGATCCCGCGGCGACTGGATCGATCCCCCCGCCGGGAGCCGGGGCTCGCGCTAGGTCGGGGATGGCGGATCCTGCCGTCGAGGCAAGTCCGCCGCTCCCGGGCAGTTGGGGAAGGGGGTGGCGGATTTCGTACACCGACCCGCGCCGCGCAATCCGGCCCGGGTCGGCGACCGGCCCCGGGAAGCCCTCGCGCGGCGGGGGATTCCGCCCCCCGGGGCCATGATTCCCGGGCTGGCATGCCGGTTGCAATAGCAGGAAGCGTCCGGAAGCCCCCTTCGAGACGGGCACACGGGACGGCAGCAGGGGCTCCGGACCGGACCTCTCCTCTCGGGACCTCCGCACCCTGGGTCAGGAACCCCCGGCGACGGGCGCCGGGGGTTCCACTTTCTTCCACGGTACGCGCACCCCTGGACGGTACGCGCCGCCCCTGATGCGAAACGGGCGGGCGCCGCGCGCCCGCCCGTCTCCCGGCCCTCAGGCGCCGGGACTGATCCGGAAGCGCTCGGCCTCGGACCGGAGCAGCCCGGCCAGCTCGGCCAGGTTGCCGGCCTCCTCGTTGGTCGCCTCGGCCACCTGTTGCTGGTTCTCGACGGAACCCGCGACCTCCTCGAGGATCCTGGCCGTCTCGCAGCTCCCTTCCGCGACGCCCTGCACGGCGCCGGAAACCTGGCGCGAGACATCCCGGGCCCGGGCCATGTTCGAGGCGATCTCGCCCACCGCCAGCGACTGCTGGGACACGGCCGAGGCGATCTCGGAGCTGGTCTTCTGGAGCTCGTCGATGATCGAGCCGACCTGCTCGACCGCCCCCGAGGCGTCGTGCACGCGCTGGTTGATCTGCTCGAGGAGCGCGGTGATCCCCTCGGTCGCCTCGGTGGTCTGCTTGGCCAGCTCCTTCACCTCGGCGGCGACCACCGCGAATCCCTTGCCCGCCTCGCCGGCCGACGCGGCCTCGATCGTCGCGTTCAGGGCGAGGAGGTTCGTCTGGTCGGCGATCGTGCTGATCACCTCGAGGATCCGGGCCACCTCGCCCGCCACCCGCGACAGCTCGGCGACCAGGCTGCCGGCCTGGCTCGTGGCGTCCAGCGCCTGCCGCGCAATGGACTCCTCGTGCTGGCAGTTCCGCGCGATCTCCGCGACCGAGGCCGACAGCTCCTCGGCGCTCGCGGCGATCGAGTCGATGCTGGTGGAGACCTCGTCGACGCCCTGGGCGACCGTGCGGATCTCGTCGGAGACGCGCTGGCTCCGCGTCGCCCCCTCGCGGCTCTTGCTGGAAGCCTCGAGGGATCGTTCCCGCAGCTCGCCGGCCGACTCGCGGAGGGACCGGGAGGTCTCGGCGAGGGAGGAACTGACCTCCTGGATGCCGGCCACGAGCCGGGAGAGCTTCTCGCCGAGCCCGTTGGCTGCCGCCAGCGTATGGTCGAGCTCGTCGCGGGGCTCGGCGGGAGCCTCGGCGCGCCGCGTCAGGTCGCCGTCCCCGTACGCCTCGAGGAGCGATTCCATCGCCGCGAGCTTCCGGCCGACCGCCCGGGAGGTCAGGATCCCCATTCCGAGGGCGATGGCCGCGATCAGCAGGCCCCCGAGCTGGATCCGCAGGAGGTCGCCGACGCGGGCCTCGGACGCCTTCTGCATCATCCCGACGGCGGCGTTCATCTCCTTGAGAAGCGGCACGTTGTTGGCGAGGACGTGCTGGAGCGCCTCGTCCGCGCCCGGCGCGTCCTCGAGGACCGTCTCGAGGGCGCGGTGGAAGGGCGCCCACATCGTGCTCACCTTCTCCAGCTGCGCCCGGATCTCCCCGGTCGCCGGCGGGCACTGCTTCCACTGCGTCTTGGCCAGGTCGAGGGAAAGGGGAGCCTCGCCCCCGTTCTCGAGGGCGGCGAGGGTCTTGTCGAAGACCGCCGCCGTGTTGCGCGCGGCGGCCCTCCACCTGGCCGCCTCCTCGTCGTGGCCGAGTGCCACCTGGCGGGAGTAGATCAGCAGCTCCTTGGTCATTTTCTGGCTCAGCATTCGCTGCCGACCCGCGAGGTTGATCAGGAGGCCGTCGGCCTTCTGGCGGCTGGTGACGATCCAGGTGGCGAGGAAGACGCCTCCCCCGACGATCGCCGGGGCGATGGCGAGGAGCAGGAGTCTCGTGCGGATCTTCATGGGCGTCTCCGGGCATGCCCTCCCCCGACGGGCATGGTTCCGGGGTTCAGGAGTAATGACCGGAGCGCCGCGAGGCAACCCGGCGGGTTCAGGGCGCGCGGCCCCCTCCCGGCGCCAGGCGCTCGAGGCGGCGTTCGAGCGCCCGGAGACGGAAGGCGAGGCGGGCCACCCAGGCCGCCACGAGGAGGAACCCGGCGAGGTATCCCCAGAACATCCACGAGAGCGTGTTCATCGCAGTCCTTCCTCCATGTCGGCGGCTCGTTCCGCGGCGGCCACGGCATCCTCGACACGGGCGAGGCGCCAGCGGAACAGCAGGAGCCCGGCGTGGACCAGCGTGACCCCGAGCATCCCGAGCAGGAAGGCCCGCAGCATCTCCGGGGCGAGCCCACCGCCCGAGCGCCCGAACACGACGGGGTGGTTCCCGCGCCACCAGTCGACCGACTTGTAGACGATCGGAAGGTCGGCAAACCCGACGATCGCCAGGATCGCCGAGAGCCGGGCACCCTGTTCCGGGTCGTGGCCGATCCGGCGAACGAGGAGCGCGCCGACGTAGACGAGCCAGGCGATCAGGGAGGTCGTCAGGCGGGGCTCCCAGGTCCACCACGCCCCCCATGCCGCCCGGGCCCAGATCGGCCCGGTGACCAGGACGACGGTCGCCCACAGGACACCGGTCTCGATCGTGGCCCGCAGGACCCGGTCCCAGGCGTCCTTGCGGGTCGCCAGGTACCCGACCGCCGTCACCAGGGCCCCCAGGAAGGCGAGGAGGGCGTTCGTGGCGGCGGGAACGTGGAAGTAGAAGATGCGCTGTACGTCCCCCATCGTCCGCTCCCGCGGTGCGTAGACGAGCGCGGCCCACAGGAGCAGCGCCGCGCCGGTCGCGACGAGGAACCCGGTGGCGAGGGGAAACCAGTCGAACCCGCGACGATCGTCGTGCATCCGCAGTCCCTCCACGGCGGTCACTCCTGGAGCGCGGACTCGAAGAGGAGTCCGCCCAGGGCGAGGTAGAGGACCAGGGTCCCGGCGGCCACTCCCGGCCAGGGAGCGGCATCGGGGAGGGATCCACCCGCGAGGAGCGTGGTGGTCGTGCGCACGCCCGCGATCAGCACGGGCGCGGCCGCCGGCAGGACCAGGATCGCCAGCAGGGCCTCCCCCCGGCCCAGGCGGGCCACGATCGCCCCGACGAGGGTCCCGAGGGCGGCCAGCCCACCGGAGGCGAGCAGCAGGATGGCGGCAAGTCCCCCCCAGGATATGTCGACCGGGAGCTCGAAGAGAATCACCGCGAGCGGGACGAGGACGACCTCGAGCACGAGCGCCAGCAGGAGTCCGACCAGCCACTTCGCGGCAAACAGGAGGGTCCGGTCGAGGGGGGAGAGCAGGAGCCCCGTCCAACGGTCGTCCTCCCGGTCGGCGAGCAGCGCGCGCGCCTGGCCGACCAGGGTCGCGAAGGCGATCGCGACCCAGAGGATGCCCGGCGCGAGACGCCGCCGCTCCCCGGCCGGCAGGGCGGGCAGGTCGAAGGCGAAACCCGCCACGAGGAGCACCACCAGCGAGAACATCAGCATCGGGAAGAGGGCCTCGCCGGTGCGGATCTCCCGGCGCAGGTCGGCGCCCAGCACGGCCCGGAAGGCCCGCGCCTGCCCTCTCATGCCGTCGCCTCCCGCGGGGCCCCGATCGCCTCCGCCCAGCCGCCGGGCGGCCCATCTTCCGCCGTTCCCGCCAGCACGATCCGCCCCCGCCGGAGGACGACCACCCGGTCGACGAGCGGGAGGACGGGGTCGGGCCGGTGGGTGACGACGACCAGGGCCCGGCCCGCCCGCCGCTCCGCCGCCAGCCACTCGAGGAGGAGCGCCCGGCCCCGGGGATCGAGACCGGTGAACGGTTCGTCCAGGAGCAGGAGGTCGGGCGCGTGGAGCAGGGTTCGCGCGAGAGCGAGCCGCTGGACCATCCCGCGGGAGAACCCCCGCACCGGCCGGTGGGCGGCCCGCGCGAGGCCCACCCGCTCGAGCAACTCGTCGGCACGCCGGGCGGCGGCGGCCCGCGGCAGCCCGTGGAGCCCCCCCTGCAGGAGCAGGTTCTCCCGCGCCGTCAGGTGATCGTGCAGGAAGCCCCGGTGCCCGAGGTAGCCGAGCCGTCGCCGCCCGGCCGGCCGGCCGGGGGACTCGCCGAACACGAGCACGCGGCCCCGGGTCGGCCGGGCGATCCCGGCGGCAACCCGCAGGAGCGTACTCTTGCCGGCCCCGTTTTCGCCGAGGAGCAGGAGCCCGCCACCGGCGGGAACCGCGAGGGAAACGCCGGCCAGGGCCGTCACCGGCCCGAACCTGCGGCTCACCCCCTCGAGGACGAGGGCGGGAGGAGCGTCGGCCTCCCTCACTCCCCGCGTTCCTCCGCGCCCGCATCCGGGCGCACGAGGGGCAGGAGGACCCACAGGGCGGTGACGAGGGCGAGCCCGAAGAGGGCGGCGAGGAATCCGAGGATCGTCATCGGGCCTCCGGCTCAGCGGGCGGGAACGGGACGGGCCGCCACCCCGTCGGCGAGGGCCTCCGCCACCTCCTCCGGGGCGGGGAACGCCGCGAGATGCGTCCCGACCAGGAGCAGGATACCCCCGATCCACAACCAGTTGATGCCCGGGTGAACGATCACCTCGAGCGAGACCCGGCCGGTCCCCGGATCCATGCCCGCTGGAATCACGTACAGGTCCTCCCCGAGGCGCCGCATCTCGCGCGGGGAGCGGGGCAGGAGGGTGGAAAGGATCGCCACCTCGGTCGTCTGCTGGCGCTCGCGCCCGCCGTAGACGCGCAGCTCGGGCCAGACCACGTCGGGCGTGGACGCGCCGGGACGAAGCACCTCGATCCTGGCGGCAAGGCCGTCGTACTCGGGGAGGTTGCGCGCCTCGAGCTGCACGTACCGCAGGCGGTAGCCGTCCAGCTCGAGGGCCGTCCCCGGGGCGATCGACTCGAAGACCCGCTTCTTCTCGTACGCGGTCGAGGCGGCGATGCCCACCGCCATCACGACCACCGCGACGTGACTCACCCAGGCACCCCAGCGGCGGCGGTTCGCGAGGGCGAGCCGGCCGAGGGCGACCAGTGCGCCCTCGCCGGTGTGCATCCGCCGGGCGCGCCAGTCGGCCAGCAACGCCTGGAACACGCCGAGGACCGTGAACAGGGCGGCGACGAAGACCGCGAGGGACCACGGCTCCCGCGCCCCGAGGAGGAACAGGACGACGCCGCCCGCCAGCGCCCCGAGCGCCGGTGGGAGCGTGCGACGGAGGAGCACCGCCGGTGCGACCCGGCGCCAGCCCGTCACCGGCCCCATGCCCATCAGGAAGAGCAGGAGGACGAACCACGGGCGCGTCGCCCGGGTGAAGACGATCGGCTCGACCGCCGACTGGACGCCGGTCCGGAGCTCGTCGAAGGCCGGCCGCATCGTCAGCCAGAGAATGATCAGCATCAGGCCGACCAGCAGCACGTTGCCCAGCAGGAGGAACCCTTCCCGGCTCAGGAGGCTGTCGAGCCGGTTCTCCGGCCGGAGCGCGCCGAGGCGCGCGAGGAGCAGGCCGAAGGACAGCACCGCGGCCAGCACCAGGAACCCTCCGAACCACCAGCCGATCGACGTCCGCGCGAAGGCGTGAACCGACGAGATGATGCCGGAGCGGGTGAGGAACGTCCCGAAGACCGCCAGCAGGAACGACAGGATCACCAGGACGAACGCCCACCCCTTGAGGACGCCGCGCCGCTCGTGGGCCAGCACCGAGTGGAGGAACGCGGTCATCGTCAGCCATGGCATGAAGCTGGCGTTCTCGACGGGATCCCACCCCCAGAAACCGCCCCATCCGAGTTCCAGGTAGGCCCAGTACGCACCGAGGAAGATCCCCAGCGACAGGAACGTGAACGTGAACATCGACCAGCGCCGGATGGCGCGCAGCCAGGCACCGTCGACGCGCCCGGTCGCGAGGGCCGCGAGGGCGAACGCGAACGGCACCGTGATCCCGACGTATCCCAGGTAGAGGGCCGGCGGGTGGGCCACCATCCAGGGGTTCCGGAGAAGGGGATTGAGGCCGACCCCGTCGGCGGGGACGATGCCGCCCGGCAGGCGGCGGAACGGGTTGTCGACCACCGCCGAGACGAGCACGAAGAAGACCAGGACCGCCGCCTCGACGAGGAACGTCCAGGCCACGAGCTGCCGGGGCAACCGGCGGGTCGTCACCACGGTCAGGCCGGCGAACAGCGCCAGCAGCGTCGCCCAGAAGAGGAGGGACCCGGACTGCCCGCCCCAGATGGCCGTCAGCTTGTAGACCAGGGCCTGCGAACGACACGAGTAGTCGGCGACGTACTCGAGGGAAAAGTCGTCCGCGAGGAAGGCCCGGACGAGGCCCAGGCAGGCGAGGGCGAGGAGCACGAAGGTCGCCCCCAGGGCCCGGCCCGCGCTGGCGAGGAACGGCTCACGTCGCGTCGCCACCGCGAGGATCGAGGCCAGCAGGGCCCAGAGGGAGGCGAGCAGCGCCACGAGGAGAGCGGCCTGGCCGATCACGGTCATCGGGGGGTCTCCAGCGAGGGGAAGGGGTCGTACCCGCGTTCACGGGGCGCGGGCGGCCCGGTCGGCGGGATCGACCTCGTACTTCGACGGACACTTGGCGAGGAGCCGGGTCGCGACGAACGTGCCGTCCGGTCCCATCCGGCCGGCGACGACCACCTGGGAGCCGTCCCGGAACGTGTCCGGGATCCGTCCCCCCCCGCTGCGGGAGTCGTAGACGACCGGCACGTCCCTGTCCCGGGCCTCGTCGGTCAGCAGGAAGCGGACGACGAGCCCGGTGTTGGTCTTCTCGATGGAACCCTCCCGGACCCAGCCCGCCAGCCGCACGTCACCATCCACCGGGTGGGCGACGAACTCGTCGACCTCCAGGTAGTAGAGGTTCCCGGTCGACGAACCGGTGCTCCTGGCGACGAGGAACACCATCGCCCCCACGATCAGGAGGACGAGCACGAGGATCTTCGGGCTGGTCGACATCGCGAGCCTTTCCTCCGGCCGGGAGAAGCGGCGTGGCACGCCCCGCGGCCCGCCCGGACCCCGGGAGGGATTACGCGGCATTATGTTCCGGTTCGCCCGGCCCCTCAACCCGCCGGTTCTGCCCGGCCCCGCGAACGGCGGCGGACCGGTCCGGAAGCGCGCCTTGCGCGAACGGGACGCGGGCCTAGATTTGCCCGTGGACGCTTCATGACCCCCCTTGCTCGTGGGAAGACCGGCCCGCCGGGCCGGTCTTCCTCTTTTCTCCGCGGACGGCAGGAGCGCGGCAGGAGCGTTGGGGAGCCGGGAGTTCCGGGCTAGACTCTCCCCCGCCGGCCCCGCGACCGGCGAGGAGGCGCCATGCGTCGGATCCGCGAACGACTCGAGAGGGAGCTCAGGGAACTGGAGCACGAGCTCAGGATCGAGCTGCCCCGGGAGATCCAGAAGGCCACCGCCCTCGGCGACCTCCGGGAGAACGCGGAGTACCACGCGGCCCTCGAGCGGCAGTCCTACGTGCGGGCCCGCATCGCCCAGCTCCAGCAGCGCCTTTCCCAGCTCTCCTCGATCCGGATGTCCCAGATCCCCCGCGACCGGGCCGCCTTCGGCTCCCTGGTCACCGTGCGGGACCTCGATACCGACGAGGAGGTCACCTGGGAACTCGTCTTCGCCGACGAGGGGGATGCCGCCGCGGGGAAGATCTCGGTCTCCTCGCCGATCGGCCGGGCCCTGGTGGGCAAGGAGGTCGGGGACGAGGTCGTCGTGCGCACGCCGGCGGGGGAGCGGACGTTCGAGGTCGTCGACCTGGTCACCCTCCACGACCGCGACGACGACGACCAGCCCCTCGGCGACGTGCAGGGAGACTAGGGGGCGCCCGTGCTCGCGGTCCTCGGGGGCCTCGCCCGCAGCCTCCGCCCGCACCAGTGGGTGAAGAACGTTCTCCTGTTCGCGGCCCTGGTGTTCGCCCGCCGGCTGGGCGACCACGATGCCGTGGTCCACGCCCTCGCGGGATTCGCCCTGTTCTGCCTTCTCTCCTCGGGGATCTACCTGGTCAACGACGTCATCGACCGGCACCAGGACCGCCTCCATCCGCGCAAGCGCCATCGTCCGATCGCCTCGGGGCTGGTGCCGGTCCCCCTGGCCCTCGGGACCGCGGCGCTCCTGTTCGCCGCCGGGCTGGCCGGGGCGAGCCTTCTCTCCACGGGCTTCCTGGTGGTCGCGGCCCTGTACGTCGGCGCCTCGCTGGCCTACTGCCTGGGAATCAAGCGCATCGTGATCCTCGACGTGATGGTCCTCGCCTCCGGCTACCCGTTGCGCGCGGTGGCGGGCGCCGAGGCGATCGGCGTCTCGTTCTCCAACTGGCTTCTCCTGTGCACCAGCCTGCTCGCCCTCTTCCTCGGGTTCTGCAAGCGCCGCCAGGAGCTGACGAGCCTCGGCGAGGACGCCTCGGAACACCGCGCGGTCCTCGCGGCCTACTCGGTCCCGTTCCTGGACCAGATGATCGCGGTGGTGACCGCGTCGACCGTGGTGGCTTACACCTTCTACGCGTTCTCGCCCGAGGTCGCGGCGAAGCTGGGCACCGACAAACTGGGTCTCACGATTCCGTTCGTCATCTACGGGATCTTCCGGTACTTTTACCTCGTGCACATGCGGGGCGAGGGCGGACGCCCGGCCCGGGAACTGGTTCGGGACGTGCCGCTTCTCGTCAACAGCGTTCTTTACGGACTCACCGTCCTGCTCGTGCTCTACCACGGCGTACCGTGACCCGGGGCACGGGCCGGGACCGATTCCCGGGCGCGGGAGCAGTCGCCTTCCGGCCCGAGGGCAGCACGCGATGGAAACCGACCTGCGCCGAAACCCCGGCCTGCTGAAGCTGGAGCTGTACTGCCGGGGCGCTCACATCGACGATTCCCTCCACGTGACCGACGAGGGAGGACGCCCGATCCTCCGCACCCGCGCCGGGCTCGGCAGTGGGCTCGAGCTGATCCTCCCCGACGACATCTGGACCAACGTGCCGGTGACCGAGCACTTCGTCAGGCATTCCCCCTACGTCGTCCGCCGCCGGCCCGATGGCTCGGTCTGGATCGACCGCGGGAGGGAGCCGATCGCGCCGGTCCGGCTCGCGCCGCGTCCCTCGTGGTACGACCGGAAGACGTCGACCGGCAAGCCGATGACGATGATCGGCACGCTCCAGGGGACCTACCTCGGCATCTACCCGTCGAAGGTCTGCGAGTACTGGCTCGACAAGCCCGAGCGCACGAACTGCAAGTTCTGCTCGGTGGGGCTGAACCTGGGCGCCGATGACGCGGAAGAGAAGAAGATCCGCGAGGTGGTCGAGGTGGCCGCGGCCGCGCGGGACGAGTCGAACGTCACGTACATCGATTTCAACACCGGCCACTACGAGGGGGACACCTACCTCGACATCCTCGAGCCGTACATCCGCGCGGTCAAGGAGGCGACCGGGTGCCTCATCGGGATCCAGACGCCGCCGCACCACGACCTCACGCGCTACGAGCGGCTCAAGGAGATGGGGGTCAACCGGGTCTCCTTCTGCTTCGAGATCTTCGACGAAAGGATCTTCCGCGAGATCTGTCCCGGCAAGCACCAGCGCTACGGGCTCCCGCGGTACCTGGAGGCGGTCGAGTACTGCGCGCGGCTCGGGAAGGGCGGGGGACTCTCGTTCGAACCCTGGGTCAGCAACGGCGAGATCATCGCCGGCCTGGAACCCCCGGAGTCGTCGATCCGGGCGATCGACTGGATCACGTCCGTCGGGGCGATCCCGACGGTCTGCGTCTTCCGACCCCTCAAGGGCACCGACTACGAGCACCTCCCACCGCCGACCACCGAGGAGATGATCCCGGTCTTCGCCGCCCAGTACGAGCTGTGCATGAAGCGGGGCCTGCCGATCGGCATCACGCCGAACATCCACGTCTCGCTGGTGCTGCTGCCCTGGGAATCCCGCTGGCTCGTCCCGCGCAGCGTGCGGCGCCGCTACGCCCTCAAGGAAGCGAAGCTCGCGGCGATGCGCCGGGTCTTCAGTCGCCACCTCTACGACACCCTGCGCCGCCACGACGAGAAACGGCGCGAGGAAGGCCTCGACGCGGCCGTCGCGGCCGGGGCCGCGGCGGCGTCCTGACCGCCGCGTCGCCCCCGGCGGCCCCCTACTCGCCTTCCTGGCTGAGCCGGCGCAGGTACTCCGGGTTGGTCAGGGAGTCGGCGTCCGGGGGGTGGAACTTGACGTCGAAGGCCCCGAGCGGCTTCGGGCGTCGCCGCCCCATCTCGTTGCCCGCCTGGTCGACGGCGTTCACCCGGTAGAAGACGATCTTCAGGTTCTCGTCCTCGTCCGGCGGGAGGACGAGCCGGGTATCCTCGGTTTCCGCGACCAGGTAGCGGGTCATCAGCGGGTAACGCTTCAGCCTGCGGGTGTACCGGTAGACGCGGTAACCGGCCGTGTCCTCCGGCTCCTCGTCGACCTCCATCACCACGGGCGCCCACCGGAGCTCGATGCTGCCATCCTCGAGCTTCGTCACCTCGAGGCTGTCGACGGGGGCAGGCGGATCGGTGTCGACGAAGAAGTGCCCCTCGCCGTCGAGGAGGGTCCAGTCCCCGCCGCCGAGGGCCTTGTAGGCACGCCACCAGTACTCGCCGTCCCGCAACCGCCCGCGCACCTTGTAGTGGATCCCCTCGTAGTTCTGCGGCCGATACTGCTCCGGGATGTCGTCGAGTCCCAGCGGATCGCCGATCAGCCAGCCCTGCTTCTGCTTGCGCTGGTCGAAGACGGCGACGACCTGCTCGAAGTCCGAGTCGCGGGCGACCTCGATCCGGTAGAACTCCTCGGTCGCCGGGCGTCCGTCGGCCTCGATCCAGAACTCGAACCAGGCCCCGACCCGCTCGTCGTTCACCGGGTAGCCGGGGCGCTCTCCCTCGAACGCCCGGGCGGAAAGCGGGGCGAGACCGAGACAGAGGGCGAGGAAGAGCGCGACACGCACGGCGGTCCTGCTGGAGACCATCGGGTCCTCCTGCAGGGGGTTATACCCGCGGGGCGAACGGCCGGCAAACGCGCCGCCCTGGCGCGGAAGAGTCCGGGTACGCACGAACTTCCCCGGGGACGGGCGGGCGGAGCCCACCCCTTCCCCGGGACGAGGAGGGTCAGAAGGGGATGTCGTCGTCGGCCTCTCCCACGCCGCCGCCGGCGGCGGGTTCCTCCGGCGGAGCGACCCCCTGCGCCGGGGCACCCCACCCGCCCGCGTCGGCACGGCTGCCGAGGAGCTGGATGTCGTCGGCTCGCACGTCGAGGCTGACCCGCGTCTGCCCGTCGTTCCCCTGGTACGTGCGCGCCCGGAGCTTCCCCTCGACGTAGACCTGCTTTCCCTTCTGCAGGTACTGGGCAAGGGCATCGGCCCGCCGGCCCCACAGGGAGACCCGGAACCACTGCGTGTGTTCCTGGGAGTTGCCTTCCCGGTCGTTCCACCGCTCGTTGGTCGCGATGGAGAACTCCAGCACCGACGTGCCGCTCGGGGTCTTCTTCAGTTCCGCATCCCGCCCCAGGTTGCCGATCAGGATGACCTTCGCGAGGGAACCCATCGCCTCCTCCTTTCCGCCCGCGAGCCTGCCACGCGGGCCCCCGGCGGGCAAGGGTCCCGCGGCCCCGTCTCCCGTTCCCGGGAGGTTGCCGCGCTCCCGCGAGCCATGGTTTCCTCGTTCCATGAAGGTCCTGGTGCAACGCGTGGCCGAGGCCCGGGTCCGGGTGTCGGACGAGGTGGTCGGGCAGATCGGCCCGGGCGTGCTGGTCTTCCTCGGCGTCGAGCGGGGAGACGACGCGGGCCTGGCCGAGTGGTACGCCGGGCGACTCGCCCGGATGCGCCTGTTCCCGGACGCCGAGGGGAACCCCTGGCGGCTGGACCTCCGCGAGGCGGAGCGGGAGGCGCTGGTCGTCTCCCAGTTCACCCTTGCCGCGCGGACGCGGAAGGGCAGGCGGCCCTCCTTCGACCCGGCGGCACCGCCCGACGAGGCGATGCCCGTCTACCGCGCCTTCGTCCGCGCGCTGCGGGCGACCGGCGTGCCGGTGGCGGAGGGACGCTTCCGGGCGATGATGCTCGTCGAGCTGGTCAACGACGGCCCGGTGACGTTCCTGCTGGACGGGCCCGCACCCGGGAGCCTCCGATGACGCGGGAAGCCCTCCCCCCCGTGGTCCGCCGGTTCCTCGCCCACCTGGTGGCCGTGCGGGGCCTCGCCCCGCGGACGGCCGAGGCCTACGGCCGGGACCTCGCCGACCTCGTGGCATGGCTCGCCCGCCGCGGCGGGACGTCCCCCGAGCGGGTCGGGGAGGAGGAGCTGGCCGCGTGGCTGCGGTCCCTGCGGGCGCGCGGCCTGGCGCCATCGTCCCGCGCCCGCCGCCTCGCGGCGATCCGTTCCTTTCTGCGCTGGCTCCGCGAGGAACGGGTGCGCGACGACGACCCGGCCCGCCGCCTCGGCGCTCCCCGGCGCGCCCGCGCCCTGCCCCGCGTGCTCTCGGCGAGCGAGGTCGAGGCGCTGCTCGCGGCGCCGGACCCGCGCACGGTCGCGGGACTCCGTGACCGAGCGTTCCTCGAGCTCCTCTATGCCAGCGGGCTCCGGGTCTCGGAGCTGGCCACGCTGAGGCGGCACCAGCTCGACCTCCGCCGGGGCCTGGTCCGCGTGGTCGGGAAGGGAAACAGGGAACGGGTCGTCCCGGTCGGTCGGCGCGCACTCGGGGCGCTGCGAGCCTGGCTGGAGGCCGCCGATGCCCGGGGCGGACGCCGCAGCGAGTACGTCTTCCCGGGCCGAGGCGGGGGGCCGATCACGCGCCAGGCGCTCTGGGCGCGGGTCCGAAAGCTCGCGATCGCGGCCGGGATCCCGCCCGACCGGGTATCCCCCCACGTCCTGCGCCATTCCTTCGCCACCCACCTGGTGGAGCACGGGGCCGACCTGCGAACCGTGCAGCTCCTCCTCGGGCACCGCGACATCTCCACCACCGAGATCTACACGCACGTCGCCCGCGAGCGGCTGCGCCGCCTGTACGACGAACACCACCCGCGGGCCTGACAGGGGGAAGGCCCCTGGGGTATCGTGGGCCGGCACGCCGCCGGGGCGGCCACGGGAGGAAACGGGGTGAGCAAGAACGACGTGGACTTCGAGCGCCCGATCATCGAGCTGGAACAGAAGATCGAGGAGCTGCGGGGCCTCGGCGACCCGGCCCTCGAGGACCGGATCGACCGGATGGCGGAGCAGCTCCGCGAGCTGCGCGCCGAGATCTACGCCCGCCTGGACCCGTGGCAGAAGACCCTGGTGGCCCGCCACCCGCGCCGCCCGTACACCCTCGACTACGTGGCCGGCCTGATGACCGACTTCGTCGAGCTCCACGGGGACCGCCGCTTCGCCGACGACCGGTCGATCGTCGCGGGCTTCGCCGTTTTCCGTGGGCGCCCCGTCGCGGTGATCGGCCACCAGAAGGGGCGACAGACGCGGGAGAAGATCGAGCGCAACTTCGGCATGCCCCGCCCGGAGGGCTACCGGAAGGCACTCCGCGTCATGCAGATGGCCGAGAAGTTCGGCCGACCGGTGCTCACGTTCATCGACACCCCCGGGGCCTACCCGGGAATCGACGCCGAGGAGCGGGGCCAGGCCGAGGCGATCGCGACGAACCTGCGGGAGATGGCCCGGCTCCGGGTACCGGTCCTCGTGACGGTCACGGGGGAGGGGGGGTCCGGCGGAGCCCTGGCGATCGGCGTGGGCAACCGGGTGAACATGCTGGAGTTCGCGATCTACTCGGTCATCAGCCCCGAGGGCTGCGCCTCCATCCTCTGGCGGGACGCGGCGAAGGCCCCGGAGATGGCCCGGGCCCTCCGCCTCACCGCACCCGACCTCCTGAAGCTCGGGGTGATCGACGAGGTGATCCCCGAGCCGCCCGGGGCCGCCCACGCCGACCCGGCGCGGGCGATCGAGCTCGTCGGGGAGGTGCTCGAGCGCCAGCTCGCCGAGCTCGAGCAGCTCGGTCCCGAGGAGCTCGTCGAGGACAGGTACCGGCGTTTCCGGCGGATCGGACGGTTCACCGAGGTGGCCTGAAGGCCCTCAGTCCCGCTCCTTCACGCGGCGCCACAGGGCGTCGAGTTCTTCCGTGCCCATTTGCTCGAGTTCCTTCCCGGCCTCCCGGGCGAGCCGTTCCGCCGCCCGGAACCGCTCCTCGAACTTCGCGTTGGCGCGGGCCAGGGCGCCCTCCGGGTCGATGCCGAGCCGGCGCGCCAGGCTCGCCACCGCGAAGAGGAGATCGCCCAGTTCCTCCTCGACCGGTCCCCCTTTTCCCTCGCGCCCGAGGGCGGCGGCGAGTTCGTCCGTCTCTTCCCGGACCTTGTCGACGATCGCGGCGGCGTCCGGCCAGTCGTAGCCGGCCCGGGCCGCCTTG
>Ga0256914_1000404_pt1 | contig 42541 bp, 31 predicted proteins | sample HulkmetaG_FD_191571 | JGI IMG/M metagenome (GOLD analysis project Ga0256914, IMG submission 191571) | Hydrothermal chimney microbial communities from Main Endeavour vent field at the Juan de Fuca Ridge, Pacific Ocean - Hulk | ecosystem: Environmental > Aquatic > Marine > Hydrothermal vents ... | reverse complement strand
TGTCTTCGTGGTTTCTAGCCGGGCTACCTTAGTAGTAACGCTCTTTTCCTATTTTTCCCATGACTCCACAACGCCACCAACCCCACGAGCTTTCAGATATTATCGCCAAGGTTCATGCTGGCGAGCGCCTGACCTTCGATGACGGAATGCGTCTTTTCGACTGCAACGACCTGCTCACCATCGGGCAATTGGCCAATGATGTAAACACCCGCATCAATGGCGGCCAAAATGTCTACTTCAACCAGAATCGCCATGTGAATCCCACCAATGTGTGCGCATTCCACTGCAATTTTTGTTCCTTTGCCCGCACCAGCGACGATGAGCCGGGGGCCTACACCTGGACGCCCGAGCAAATCATCCAGCGCATCCGCGGTGATGTTCATCCGCGCGTCACCGAGTTTCACATCGTGGGCGGGCTGCACCCCAAGCTGGGATTCGAGTATTACGAAGATGTGCTGCGGGCGCTGAAACAAACCTATCCGCACATCCACCTGAAAGCTTTTACCGGCGTAGAAATCGACTTTTTCGCGCAGATGACCGGTCTTAGCCACGAAACCATCTTGCGCAGGCTGATGGATGCGGGCCTGGGCTCCATGCCGGGCGGCGGCGCAGAGATCTTTCATCCAGATATTCGACGTAAAATTTGCCCCGAAAAAGCGGATGCCGATACCTGGCTGGCTGTGCATCGCACCGCCCATCAACTGGGGCTGCGCACCAATGCCACCATTTTGTACGGGCACATCGAGCACTACGAGCATCGGGTGGATCATTTGCTGCGGTTGCGCGCTTTGCAGGATGAAACGGGTGGTTTCCAAACCTTTATTCCGCTGCGCTACCACCCCGAAAACAACAATCTGGGCCGCCAGTTGGATTGGACCAGCGCCCAGGATACCTTGAAGATGATTGCCATCAGCCGCATCATGCTGGACAACTTCCCGCACATCAAAGCCTATTGGGTGATGCTCACCCCGCCCATCGCTCAGATTTCGCTGCATTTTGGCGCCGATGACATCGATGGCACAGTGGTGGAAGAGAAGATTTATCATGATGCCGGGGCCACCACCGAAGCGTTTTTGGATAAATTCGACCTGCTGCGTCTCATCAAAGCCGCGGGCAAAATTCCGGTGGAGCGAGACACCCTTTACAATGTCATCGAAGTTTACGACAAGCCGTTGGAAGCCTATGCGCCCGACAGCCGCAAGACCCGCCGCGGCAAGCTCAAAGTCGCTCACATCGAGTTGAATTAGCATGGTTATCCTCCCTGACAATATCCCCGCCACCTATCCCTACCTTCGTGAACTCATCACCGCCATCGAGCTGGCGCAAAAGGCTGGTGATCTGCTGCTGGAAATTCATCAGATGGGCCCGACACAAATCAACAGCAAGCAATCTGCGGTGGATATCGTTACCGAAGCGGACACTGCCAGCCAGGCCCTGATCCTCGAAACTATCATCGCCCGCTTCCCCGAGCATGATATCCTGGCTGAGGAAGCGGGTTGGGATAAAAGTACCGGTGCGCGGGCGTTGTGGGTGGTAGATCCCCTGGATGGAACCACCAATTTTGCCAGTCGATTTCCTGTTTTTGCGGTTTCTATTGCCATGTGGGTCGAAGGTGTTCCGACCATCGGTGTGGTACAGGATGTGGTGCGGGAGCGCACCTACTGGGCTGCCCGGGGCCAAGGCGCGTGGGCGGGCCCGCGCGGGCGCCTGCATGAGAGCCGTTTGCAGGTTTCGCAGGCCAGCGAACTCAACCAAAGCCTGATTGCCACCGGATTTCCCTATGTGCGGGCCACCACCGAAGATAACAATCGGGCGGAGTGCAGCTACTTGGTGCCGCGGGTGCGCGGTGTGCGTCGGGCAGGCTCAGCCGCGCTGGATTTGGCCTGGGTGGCTGAAGGGCGTTTGGATGGCTATTGGGAATCCTATGTGCATCCCTGGGATTGGGGCGCGGGCGTGTTGCTAATTGCCGAAGCTGGTGGCACAATTAGCAATTATCAGGGTGCAGCCTGGCAGGCTTCTGATTCGAAAATGGTGGCCGCCAACCCTGCATTGCATCCCAAACTGCTGAGCGCCATTCAAACCGCTCGTCATCAGGCTGGTTTTGCTTAGATGATATGAATGAAATTAACGGATCACCGCTATCCGGAGAGAACCTCCAAGGCCATCAAGGCGCAACGAAAATTGATCGCCGCAATTTGGCGCAACCAGTATTGTCATTGATCACCAACAGCTTCCCTTGTTATGTACGTTGTCGATAGTCGTAAACGAAAGAAGGCCCAACGTCGTCGCCGCCTCCTGTTTTTTGTGGTGATGCTGGTGGGCGTCCTGTTTTTTCTGTACAAGCAGGAGCCGGGCTGGATTCCCAATCCTTTTGAGCCTACACCCACACCTACTATTTCGCCCTCGGTGCATTTGCTGGCCGTGGAAAAAGCGCTGGCTGAGGGGCGTCTGCAAGATGCCATTGATGCGTATAAACGCTATGTGGCATTGGTTCCCGATAACGCGCGTGTTTGGACTGAATTGGCCCGCTGGCAAATTTGGCAGGGTGAAGAAGCGGATGCCCTGACCAGCGCGCGCAAGGCTGTTGAGCTGGATGACGCCGATCCCTTGGCGCAAGCTGTTTTGGCCTGGGCTTTGGATTGGAATGGCGATATCGACGCTGCCATCTCCACCGCGGTTCATGCACTGGATATGAATCCGAATCTGGCTGAAACCCATGCTTACATGGCTGAGATTTATGCCGATGCAGGCAACTGGGCCCGGGCTCTTGAAGAAGGTCAGGAGGCCATTCGCCTGAATCCTAACAGCATCGATGCCCGACGGGGCATGGGCTACATCTACAACACCCAGGGCAAGTATGATTTATCCATCGAACAATATCACGAAGCGATTCGTTTGAACCCGAATTTGGCCCGACTTTATTACGAGCTGGCACTCAATTACACAGCTTCGCAAGATTACGATACCGCCATCAAAAATTTCCGCAAGGCCCTGAGTCTGAATCCTGAGTACGATGAGGCCTATGATGCGTTGGGTTGGGCCTACTATTACATGGATGACCCGGAGCGGGCCATCATCGAGTTGGAGCGCGCGGTCGAGAAAAACCCCAACAACACCGCGGCGTGGGCACATTTGGGCATGGCACTTTATCGACGTCAGCGCTACGAAGATGCCACCATGCCTTTGGAGCGGGCCATTGAGCAGGGAGCGGATAATGAAGCTTATTTTTACACAGCGGGCCTGGCCTATGTTTATGGCGAGCCGCGTCAGTGCGAGAAGGCGATTCCGCTGTTGCAGCGGGCGCTGGAAGTGAATCCCAACTCGCAACCGGCATTGGCGGGCCTGCGCACCTGCGAGGAGAATCCTGAGGGGTGAATTGGGTAGCACTCTTTGCTTGGGACTGCTAAAATCGTGATGAAAACTTGACGAGGCAAGGGGTGTTGGTTATAATTCGGAGAGTTTAGCACTCGGTTGCCGTGAGTGCTAAATTTATGGCATTACGATGCAACCTCTGCGCTTGTGCGGGCATCTAACAGGGTGCAGAAGGGGCATTACCAGGCCCACACCCTTGCCTTACGCATGACGTGTGACACCCAATCTGCAAAGATGACCTTTCAAGTTACGCATACAAAACTTATCTTGTTACACAACATTAACTTTTATTCAATACTCAAATTTCAATCCAATAGGAGAATGAAACATGGCTAAGCAAATTATCTTCAGCGAGGATGCCCGCAAAGAACTCAAGCGTGGCGTCGATGTTGTTGCCAATGCTGTCAAAACCACTTTGGGGCCCAAGGGGCGCAATGTGGCCATCGACAAAAAATGGGGCGCTCCCACCATCACCCATGATGGCGTTTCTGTGGCCAAAGAAATCGAACTGGAAGACCCCTTTGCCAACATGGGCGCTCAGCTCTTGAAAGAAGCTGCCACCAAGACCAACGATGTGGCGGGCGATGGCACCACCACTGCTACGGTGCTGGCTCAGGCCATTGTGGCCGAAGGGCTGCGTAACGTGGCTGCCGGCGCCAATCCCATGCTGCTCAAACGTGGCATCGAAAAAGGCGCTGCTGTGATTTCGCAAACCATTCTCGAGATGTCCACCCCCATCAGCACCCACGAGCGCATCGCATCGGTGGCTGCTATTTCTGCACAAGACCAGGAAATTGGTAATCTCATTGCCGAGGTGATGGACAAAGTCGGTAAAGATGGCGTCATCACCGTGGAAGAGGGTAAATCGCTTGGTTTTGAGACCGAATACGTGGAAGGTATGCAGTTCGATCGTGGCTACCTGAGCCCTTACTTCATCTCTGATACCGAGCGTATGGAGGCGGTCATCGAATCTCCCTACATTTTGATTCACGACAAGAAGATCAGCGCCGCCCAGGATTTGGTTCCCGCGCTGGAAAAACTGGTTCAAATTGGCAAACGTGATTTGGTCATCATCGCCGAAGATATTGATGGCGAAGCTCTGGCGACCCTGGTGCTGAACAAACTGCGTGGCGTTTTCAACGTTTTGGCTGTCAAGGCTCCTGGCTTTGGTGATCGCCGCAAGGCGATGCTGCAGGATATTGCTGTGCTCACTGGCGCCACGGTCATCACCGAGGAGTTGGGCCGCAAGCTGGATAGTGTGACCTTGGCGGATCTTGGTCAGGCTGACCGCATCATCTCCACCAAAGAGGAGACCACCGTGGTGGGCGGCAAAGGCAGCGATGAAGCTATTTTGGCCCGCATCAACCAAATTCATGCCGAGATCGAGAACAGCACCAGCGATTACGATCGCGAGAAGCTGCAAGAGCGCCTGGCCAAGCTGTCGGGTGGTGTGGCTATCATCCGTGTGGGTGCTGGCACCGAGGTCGAGCTGAAAGAGAAGAAACATCGTGTGGAAGATGCTTTGAGTGCCACCCGCGCCGCCGTGGAAGAGGGCATTGTGGCTGGTGGCGGCGTGACGCTGCTCAAGGCCAGCGAAAAGCTGAATGACTTGCTGGATGAGCTGGATGGCGATGTTCGCACCGGTGTGCGGGCCCTGAAACGCTCTCTTTCGGAGCCCATGCGCATGATTGCCACCAACGCCGGTTATGATGGTGGTGTTATCGCCGAAGAGGTGCGCCGCCGCAACAATGGCGATGAGTTCATCGGCTTCGACGTGATGTCGGAAGATTTCGTGAATATGCTGGAAGCTGGCATCATCGACCCGGCCAAAGTGACCCGCAGCGCCGTGGAGAATGCTGCCTCTATCGCTGCTATGATTCTTACCACCGAAGCACTGGTCACAGACCTGCCCGAGAAGGAAGCTCCTGTACCCGCTGGTGGCGGCGACATGGGCATGGGTGGTGGTATGGGCATGGGCGGTTTCTAAGCGCTCCTGTTCTTACCTCCATTTGTTTACTTCCAACGCCGTCAGGGTTTTCCTGGCGGCGTTTTTTTTGATGGTGGCTGGCGGGGATTGGGGCGTGGTGATGCAGAGATGTGCCATCTTGCTGGTGCTAATCCCTGAATTTGGCAGAATGTGGTATCCTTAACCAGCAGATGCAAGTTGTTTGAATTCGACTTTTGGCCTCCGTCACGCTTATCCTTTGCCAAGTTTATGAAAGCTATTGTCATGGCAGGTGGGCAAGGCTCTCGTTTGCGCCCGCTCACGCTCAATCGCCCCAAACCGTTACTGCCGTTGGTCAATATGCCCATTGTGGCGCACATTGTGCATTGGTTGCGGCGTTTTGGCATCACCGATGTGGTGTTGACTTTGCAGCATCAGGCCGATTTGTTCCAGGGCTACCTGGGCAATGGGGCGGGCTTGGGGGTTGATTTGCGTTACGCTGTCGAGGAATCGCCGCTGGGTACTGCGGGCGGGGTGCGCAACACGCTGGACAAGGGATTGATTGATCGGGATGAGACAGTGCTGATTGTTAGTGGCGACGCTGTGACTGATATCGATTTGCAGGCCTTGTTCGAGTTTCATCGGGCCCGCCACGCCGATGTGACCGTGGCCCTGCATCGCACCCCCAACCCGCTGGAATATGGCATGGTTATCACCGAGGGGGATGGGCGTATTGTGCAGTTTGTCGAGAAACCGGGCTGGGCCGAGGTGGTGTCCGATTTGGTCAACACGGGCATTTACATCATCAGTGGTGCTATGTTGCAGCAAATTCCCGCAGAAACGCCCTACGATTTTAGCAATGACCTGTTTCCGGCGCTGTTACAGCAGCGGCGTCGACTTTTTGGTCTGCCCGTTGCCGGTTACTGGACCGATGCCGGTGCGCCCGCGGATTATATGCGGGCGACCTTCGATATGCTGGAAGACCGGGTGCGGCATGAGCCCTTCGCGACTTCGGGCCGGGATGCCATCTGGGTGGGCGAAAATGTGTCTATTGCGAGCACGGCGCGAGTTGTGGGGCCGGTCTATTTGGGCGATAACGTGCGCATTCTGGATGATGCCAGCGTGCAAGGTCCCGCAGTTATCCGAGACGACACCGTTGTGCATCCCCGTGCATCGATTACGCGCAGTATTTTGTGGCGCGGTTGCTACGTGGGCCAAGGGGTCGAGATTAACGGGGCGATGATTAGCAAGCAATGTGTTTTGCGCCGTCATGTGCGGATACGCCAGGGTGTTGTTATTGGCGATAAAACCATTGTGGGCGAAGATGCCGTCATTCACCCCAATGTAAAAATCTGGCCCAACAAAGAGGTGGAGCCGGGAGCTGAGGTGCGCGAAAGCATCATTTGGGGTGGGCAGGGGCGCCGGGTACTGTTCGGGCGCTTTGGTGTCACCGGTGTGGTCAATGTTGATTTAACGCCGGAGTTTGTTGCCAAGCTGGGGGTTGCTTTTGGCGCCAGCCTTCCCAAAGGTAGCCAGGTAGCCATTAATCGGGATGTGCATCCAGGCTCACGCATGTTGAAACGGGCATTTATCTCCGGGCTGCCCGCTGCCGGGGTGCAGGTGTTGGATTTGCGAACGCAGCCCATGCCCGTGGTGCGCTATTTTGCGCGCAACACCCCGGTTAGTGCGGGCGTGCATGTGCGCATTTCGCCGCGGGATCGGCAGGTGGCTGATGTGCGCTTTGTTAATCAGAATGGTCTGAATTTGGGGCGGGCCAAAGAGCGAGAGGTGGAGCGACTTTTCTTCCGCGAGGATTTCCGCCGCGTGCAGGTAGATGAAATCGGCTCGATTGATTATCCGGTGGATGTCGAGAAGCAGTATGCGCAGGCCTTTTTTACCGCCTTGCAGCAAAAAGTTATTCGGCAGCGCCATTTTTCTATTGCAGTAGATTACGCGCATGGCGCTACCGTTGAGGTGCTGGAGCCTTTGCTGGCGCGGCTCAAGGTGGATGTGGTGGGGCTCAACGCCCGTCACGATGCCAAAAGTCTTTCTACAACGCCCGGCGCCTGGAAGAAGAGTTTGGATTTGTTGGGCAAGCTTGTGGCCACCATGACGCTGGATTTGGGTGTCAAACTGGATGTCAGCGGTGAGATGCTGTATTTGGTGGATGAGCGTGGTCAGCGAGTGCCCGACAATGTGGCGGGCGTGGTCATGGCCGAGCTGCTGTGGCGGGCGCATCCGGGCGCAACCATTGCTGTGCCGGTGGATTGCCCTACCACATTCGAGCATCTGGCCGAAAAACACCATGGACGTATCATGCGTACCCAGGTTGATACCCACGCGCTCATGGCAGCATCTGAGGCGCACAAGCTACTTTTGGCGCTGGATTGCAATGGCGTTTTTATCTTTTCGCAAGTGCATCCTGCGCCCGATGGCATGTTTGCATTGGGCAAGCTGCTGGAGCTGTTGGCCGCGCAAAAAGTCACCGTGCATCAAATCATCGACGCGTTGCCCGATTTTTACTGGCAGCGCCTGACACTTACCTGCCCGTGGGATGCCAAAGGACGCGTCATGCGCGAAGTCAACGAAGGTGTTGCCCCCTACATCATCGACACCATCGACGGTGTGCGCTTCTCAGCGGGCGACGGGCGCTGGGTGCTCATCCGCCCCGATGCCGACCGTCCCTTGCTGCATGTTGTCGCATTTGGGCACTCGGCAGCAGACACTGCACACCTGGTGCATCAGCAGCGGGCCTGGGTCGAGCAAATTGTCTCAAATCGCTGATGCGCAGTAGGATTGTAAACCGCCATACTCACAAGCCTTTGTTTGACAGGTTTTTTCCATCTATGCTAAACTTATAACCTGACATTAATGTAATCCTCGCTGCTTATCCCTATCGTCTTATTTTTGGCTTGTTTGTCAAGCTATGCAACAGATCAAGGAGAGTCAATGGCTGCTCTACTGGAAGTCAAAGGACTGAAAACACAGTTTTTCACGCAGGACGGCATTGTACATGCGGTGAACGGCATCTCTTACAAACTGAACGAGGGTGAAACCCTGGCAATTGTAGGAGAAAGTGGCAGTGGCAAAAGTGTCGGTGTCATGTCGCTCATTCATCTCATTCCGCAACCCCCCGGCAAGATCGCTGCTGGTGAAGTCTGGTTCGATGGTCAAGATTTGTTGAAGATGACCGACGACGAAGTTCGCCAGGTACGTGGCAATCGCATTGCCATGATCTTCCAGGACCCCATGACATCGCTGAATCCGGTACTAACCATCGGGCAGCAGATTATGGAGGCGCTGCAATTACACTTGGGCATGGATAAAAACCAGGCGAGGAATCGTGCCATCGAGCTATTGGAGATGGTGGGGATTCCTGGAGCAGCCAGCCGCCTGGATTCTTATCCGCATCAGTACTCCGGCGGTATGCGCCAACGTGTAATGATTGCCATGGGGCTTTCGTGTAATCCACAGCTACTCATTGCTGATGAGCCCACTACTGCGCTGGATGTCACCATTCAGGCGCAAATTGTCGATTTGGTCAGCAACCTTAAAGAGCAGCTCGGCATGGCGATTATCTGGATTACCCATGATTTGGGCGTTGTAGCGGGCCTGGCTGAGCGTGTCATCGTTATGTACGCCGGGAAAATCGTTGAAGAGGCTGAAGTTCACGAACTCTACGAGGAACCGCATCACCCCTACACCCTGGGCCTGCTGCGCTCTGTGCCTCGCCTGGACATGGGCAAAAGCAAACGCCTGATTCCCATCGACGGCTTGCCCCCCGATTTAGTCAACTATCCCGAGGGTTGTCCCTTTGCCCCCCGATGTTCCTACAGCACCGAAAAATGCTTCAAAGAAAATCCGCCCGACGAGGCTACCTCCCCTACCCGCCGTGTGGCTTGTTGGCACTGGGAAACCATGGTGGCTGACATTAAAGAAGGAGGCATCTATGTCTAGTCATAATGGCCACAGCAAAGATGTGTTGCTTGAGGTGAAAAACCTCAAAATGTATTTCCCCATCACCAAGGGAATCATTATCCAGAAGAAAATTGCTGACGTTAAGGCTGTCGATGGTCTTAATTTCAGCATCAAGCGTGGTGAAACATTGGGATTGGTCGGTGAATCGGGGTGTGGCAAATCGACAACCGGGCGCGCTATCTTGCAACTTTATCGCCCCACTGCCGGCAGCGTGCAATTCGAAGGCAAAGAACTCACCGTCATGAAAGGTGAAACGTTGCGGCATCAGCGGCGCGAGATGCAGATGATTTTTCAGGATCCCTACGCCTCGCTGAATCCCCGCCTGACCGTGGGCAACATCGTCGGTGAGCCGCTGGAAGTGCATAAACTGGCCAACGGCAAAGAACGCCAGGAGCGCGTTCAGGAATTATTGAAACTGGTAGGACTTAATCCCTACTTTGTCAATCGTTATCCCCATGAATTTTCGGGCGGACAGCGGCAGCGCATCGGCATTGCCCGGGCACTGGCTGTCAATCCCAAATTTATCGTAGCCGATGAGCCGATTTCAGCGCTGGATGTTTCGATTCAGGCCCAGATTGTAAACCTGTTGGAAGACCTGCAAGCAGACCTGGGGCTTACCTACTTGTTCATTGCCCATGATCTTTCCATGGTGCGCCACATCTCCGATCGTGTCGCTGTCATGTATCTGGGTAAAATTGTCGAACTTACCGACCACGAAACCCTTTACGAAGAACCACTACATCCTTACACGGTTGCCCTTCTCTCTGCCGTCCCCATTCCCGATCCTTACATCGAAGAAAAGCGGCATCGCATCGTGCTTGAAGGTGATGTGCCTTCACCCACCAACCCGCCCAGCGGTTGCAACTTCCGCACCCGGTGCCCCCGGGTCATGGATATCTGCGCCGAAGTCGAGCCCGAATGGAAAAATCTGGGCACAGATGGCAAAGAACACTGGGTAGCCTGTCATCTTTATTAACAACTTGCGTAATCACTCACGCTTCAATCTTTGCGGCAAAGGATTGAAGCGCATTACCTGTATCGTTACCCATTCGCTCGCTATCACCAGCTTCAGGGTACAAACTGTTAAACGACCTCCTGAAGTTGTGATAATCATACCTTTCAGCTCATAATACATTCAGTTATCAAGCTTTACCTGTAGCCAACGGAGGTAATCAAAAGCTCACACTTGCGATTCCATGTAATGAACCCTAGCCTGGCAAGCTAACGTTTCTCTATCAACCTTGCGCTCCGGCGCAAACCATTCTTCCATCTCACAGGAGGAGAATTGAAGTATGTCACGTAATAAGTGGATTATCCTGGTCTTGGTGCTCGTTCTTGGTGTTATTGCACTAAGCGCTTGCTCTCAGCCCACCCCTGAAGTCGTCGAGAAAATCGTCGAGAAAGAAGTAACCAAGGTCGTTGAGAAAGAGGTCGAAGTGACCAAGGTCGTCGAGAAAGAGGTCGTCAAAGAGGTCGAAGTGACCCCGACGCCCATGCCGGAACCTGTTACCATGCGTTCCTACAGCACCACCGACATCCCCTCCCTGGATCCCCAGGTTGCTGAAGATGTGGTATCCATTAACGCCATCGAGACCCTGTTCGTTCACCTGACCAACTACGATCTCGAAACTGCCGAAATCGTTCCCGAGACTGCTACCAGTTGGGATATCAGCGATGATGGTTTGACTTACACCTTCCATCTGCGCACCGACATCCCCTGGGTGAAACACAACCCTGTCACTGGCGAAACCAAACAGTGCATGGATGATGATGGCAATCCCCGCTTCGTGAATGCCAATGACTTTGTTTATGGCATCAAACGTGCTTGCAACCCCAACCTGGGCTCCTACTACAGCACCGTTATCGCTCCCCTTATCGTCGGTTGTGAAGAAGTCCTGAATGCCGAAGATCCTGACAACATTCCTGAAGAGTTGGTGGATGCCATTGGCGTCACTGCTGTGGATGAAGCAACTCTGGAAGTCAAACTGAACTTCGCTGCCAGCTACTTCCTGTCTATGACCCCCATGTGGACTTTGGCTGCTGTGCCGCAGTGGGCCATCGAGGCCAATGGCGACAACTGGACCGAAGCTGGTAACATTGTCACTGATGGGCGTTTTGTGTTGAACGAATGGGTTCATGGCGTGCGCCGCACCTACCTGCGCAACCCCCTGATGCCCAAAGATATGGTTGGCAGTGGTAACATCGAGAAGATGGTCACCAATGTTGTGCCCGACACCAGCACCGGCTATGCCTTGTGGATGAACAACGAAGTCGAGAATTCCGGTATTCCTGATGCTGAATTGCAAGGACATCTGGATAAATATGCCGACGAAACCATTCAGGTTCCTGACCTGGCTGTGTTCTACTTCGGTTTCCGCGAGACCAAAGCGCCCTTCGACGATGCCCGTGTGCGCCGCGCCTTCAGCGCTGCCTTCGATCGTGAAAAATTCGTCCAGGAAGTTCGCCAGGGCCAGGGCCTGCCTATGAAACACTTTGCACCTCCTGGCATCTTTGGTGCGCCTCCCATCGACGAAGTTGGTGTTGGCTTTGATCCTGAATTCGCTCAGCAGCAATTGGCCGATGCCGGCTACCCCAACTGCGAAGGCTTCCCCACCGTTACCCTGCTTGGCTACAGCGGCCAATCCACACTGAACTGGATTGAGTTCGCTCAGCAGCAATGGCAGGAGCATCTGGGTTGTAGCCCTGATGTCATCAAGATTGAGCAGCAGTCCTTCCGCGAATTGCTGGGTGCTACCAAGGCCGATGTGCCTGATGAAGAAGCCCCCAACATGTGGACACTTGGCTGGGGCCCCGACTATCCCGACGAGAACAACTGGGTCGGCGATGTGTTGTGGTGTGACAATCCTGGCAACCGCATGAAACGTACTTGCAACGAGATCGACGACATGATTGTCGCCGCTCGCGAAGAGACCGATCCTGCGAAACGGGTTGAAATGTACAAAGAGATTGAAGAGAAATTCTTCGGCGAAGAGGGTGAGATGCCCTTTGCTCCTCTGTACCTGCGTATTGCCTTTGTTGCCCAGCATAGCTGGCTGACTGCTCCTCGTGCCCTCTTTGGTGGCGAACAGTTCTATAACTGGACCATCGATCAGGCTGCTCAGGCGGCTGCAGCTAACTAAGCCCAATCGTGCTGAAGAGGGGCGTCTTGGCGTCCCTCTTCAGTCTTTTTTAGTAACGACTAACGTACCCGACTTCAATCACCACAAAGACACTAAGAACACCAAAAATTTAAAAACTTTTTCTTTTTCTGTGCCTTTGTTGCTTCGTGTCTTAGTGGTTTCTAGCCGAGCTACCTTCGTAGTAACCTTTTTTATTCAGTTTTGATGCAAGCTACGTTTTTTTGGGTAAAAGGTGGTTTGCATGAGAACTTAATCCAAGAATTTTTCTCTATGGAGTAATGCTATGACCCGATACATCATTCGACGGTTACTTGTCTCCATCCCTGTTATTTTCGCGATTGTTCTGTTTACATTTGCGGTGGTTCATGCGTTGCCAGGGGGCCCTTTCTCTAATTCAGGTGAAAAGGCAATGCCCGAGCAGATGCGCATCATCATGGAACGGCGATATGGGTTGGATCAACCACTTTACATCCAGTTTTGGAATTATTTGAAGATGCTGTTGCATGGTGACTTGGGCCCCATGATGCGCATGCGCAGTCAAACAGTCAACGATATTGTTGGGCAAACATGGCCTGTCTCGATTCAGCTTGGTGTATTGGCCATTGTTGTGGCTTTTGCCATTGGTGTGCCCGCGGGCATTTTGGCTGCACTAAAGCGCAATAGCTGGATTGACTATTTGGCCACCTTTGTTGCCGTTTTAGGTGTTTCTATTAACAACATTGTCATGGGCCCGTTACTGATTTTGATATTCGGCGTTTGGCTCAAATGGCTTCCTATTGCTTTCTGGGGGGCTGAGCCGCCCTGGATTTTAGGCATTTTTCCCAGGCCCAGTCTGGGGTTCTTTAGCCATGCCGTACTGCCTGTGTTCACCCTGGGCACAGCTATGTCTGCTGGCATTGCCCGCCTGACTCGGGCCAGCTTACTTGAAGTGCTGATGTCTGACTACATCCGCACAGCTCGGGCCAAGGGGCTCAAAGAACGTGTCGTGATTGTTCGCCATGCTCTTAAAAACTCATTGATTCCTGTTGCCACAGTCTTGGGGCCCATGCTGGCTGGTGTTTTGACCGGAACCTTTGTGGTCGAACAAATTTTTGCGCTCAATGGTATGGGCCGCCAATTCCTGGCCAGCATTGAGCAGCGTGAATACTTCCTTCTTTCCAGCTTGACACTTATTTTCTCAATTATGCTGGTTCTAGGAAATCTGTTTGTCGATATCATGTATGCCTGGCTCGATCCTCGCATTCGTTACGATTGATGACGCATCCCCAGACTCATTTATTCATTTGAAAGGATACGATATGGCTACAGAAAACACCTCTTTAGAACAACTCGGACAAGAGTTTGAGCAATTGCAGAAAAAACCACGCTCTCCCATGGGGGATGCTGTCCGCGAATTCAAGCAGAACAGAGTTGCAGTGATGAGTGTTATTTTCATCCTTATCATCGCTGTTCTGGCTATTTTTGCTCCCTTGTTTACGCCGTATGGTTACAATACGCAGAATACAGCTTATGCCCGCGAAAAACCAATGACTCCTTATGTCATTACCACCGATAAATATGAACAATGCCATTGGAAAGGAACCCCGCTGGATTTTGGCTGCACCGTCTACATTCTGGGCGCTGATGGTCTGGGGCGTGATCTGCTGAGCCGCTCCATCTTTGGGGCCCGCATCTCCCTGTTGGTGGCCATTATTGGCTCATCGGTCAGCCTTATCATCGGCACTATCTACGGCGTTATCTCAGGGTACTTCGGTGGCAAAATCGATGACATTATGATGCGCATTGTCGACTTCTTGTGGGCATTGCCAGTGTTGGTCATCATCATCATTATGACAGTCTACTTCAAGGCCCTGGCCAGAGCAGGCGCCACAGGGTTCAAGGGGCAACTCATCCAATGGGATCAAGCATTGGGGGGGCTCCTGTTTATGTTCGTTGCCATTGGCGCATTGAGCTGGTTGGGGATGGCTCGCCAGGCCCGTGGTCAAATCCTCTCGCACAAGAAAAAAGAATATGTCGAAGCAGCACTTTCCATTGGCGCTGGCAGTAACCGCATCATCTTCAAGCATCTGCTGCCCAACATCATCGGGCCGCTGCTGGTACTTGAATCGATGGCTATTCCCGGTTACATCGGCCTGGAAGCCTTCTTGAGCTTTATTGGCTTGGGCGTCAATCCACCCATTCCAAGCTGGGGCATTATGATTTCAGAAGGCTACCTGGGAATCAAATCCAACCCGCACTTGGTGCTGGTTCCCGGTACAGCACTCACGCTGCTTACGTTGGCATTCAACTACATGGGCGATGGCATCCGCGATGCTATTGATCCTCGGATTCACGGACGGTAAAATATGAACAGAGATATTCGGAGCATCAACCCCAAATTACTGCTTTTGATGATTGTTGGTGTGATCATTCTGGCGGGCGTTGCCTGCCAGTCGGGTGAGGTCATCACCCCTGCCGAAGCCACTGCTCGTGCAAAACAAAAACGTGCTGTTACGATCAAGAAGACCGCAACGCCCGGTGGTAAAACCGAAAGTGGCGCTGATGTGCTGGTTAATGGAACCAAAGCCAAACTGGTTGGCAAAGCCTACCTGGTCAGTATCTACAAAGAACCTGGCTCCACCCGCATTTTGACTCAGCAGGAAAAAGGTGTCGAGGTCGAGGTGCAGGATACGCAGGCTGTGGATGGCGTAACCTGGTATTTGATTGCCGCCCCGGCTGGACAAGGCTGGGTCAAAGCTGAAAATTTGGAAGCGGAAGGGGGCGCAGCCAGCGATTCTGGCCCGCAGCCTGGCGACACCGTTTATCTCACCAGCAAATCCTACCTGGTTAATCTGTACAAAGAACCTGGCAACATCCGCATCATTGCTCAGCAAGAGCGTGGCGTGCCTGTCGAGATTCAGGATATTCAGGAACTCGATGGTAACCTTTGGTATCTCATCGATGCGCCCACCGGCATCGGCTGGGTCAAGGCTGAAAGCATCAGCATCGAAAAACCATAACGGCCCCTTATTTTGAGCTTTACAAAACCCCGTCAATTTGGCGGGGTTTCTTTATGCCATCAGATTGTTTCCAGAATGGCGTCCAGCAGCGCCCGCGTCAATGCCTTGGCGTCCCAATCCAGGGCCTCGGCCCCCTCGCTGACAGGCCCCACACACGCGGGACAGCCTCGTTGGCAACTGCACCGGGCAACCACCCCTTGCGCAGCATGCAACAGCGTGCGCTGCAAATCGAATAAATGCTCAGCCAAACCGATGCCGCCGGGCGCTTGATCGTAGAGAATGATGGTGGGTTGACCTGTCTCTTTGCTTTCTGGCGCCACCAAATACCCGAGATCACCGGGGTCGCACATCAGGTGCAGCGGCGCCAGATTGCTGAGCAGATAAGCCAGTCCTCCCAGCCCCGAACGCAAACGCACACTCCGCTCGACCTGCCGGTGGCAGGCCCGGCACAGCGTACGCAGATTCTCCAGCCGGTTGGCGATTTTATCGTGACGATTCACGCCCGCCCGGTAGCCAAAAGAACGAAAAGGCTGCACATGATGAACATCGTGGGGATGACCAGCACGTTCAGGTGTGCCGCACAAGGTGCAACGATAACCATCGCGGGCACGGGCCTTTTGTCGCTGTTCGGGCCAGGTGGGCCCATAATCATTGGCATCCCCCTGCCACAAATCCAGCTCACGCAGATTGGCTACCAACTGCGGTGTGATGCTCAACCAGTAGCCGGTGGTCTCCAGGCGCTGCTCCGGCATCGCCAGCTTGTCAATCCGCAGGGTCTCGTGCGTCCAGCGCTTGATGCGACGATACCCTGTCACCTGCCGGCGAATCACCAAATCGCCCCGCCCCTTGCAAATCGCGCCCGATCTCACCTGCTGGCGCACTGTCAGAATATCGGCATGGCTGCTGGTGATGGCACGCGTGTAATAATCGACATCTGTTTCAGTCACCCAAGCGTGCCCCGCGTCCCAATCCAGGCGCTGCACCTGATAGGCGCGTCCCTGGTGCAGATAAATCGCTCCGGGATGTAGCAAGCTGGGGGCAGTTTCCCGATCCATCTCGCCCAGCGCTTCGCCCGATTCACCCGCCAGGATGAGGATGCCATCGGGCGAGGCGGTGCGCAGACTCACCTCGCTGGCCGGATATGCCTCCGACATCCAAAACCAACGGTCGCCCGCGCATTGCGCTTCGCCCATCTCGGCCAGCAGTTGCAAAAGCTCCTCCGAAAAAGCAAATTGCCCAAAAGCCTCCTCTTGCCGAAAGGGTAACTCAAAGAGCGCACAACGCAAATGCTCAGTCAAAATCAGCAAATTATCAGGGTTGATGAGGGCGTGTTCGGGCGAACGCCCAAAAAAGTAGCTGGGGTGCTGCACGATGTACTGATCCAACGCCCCACCCCCGGCCACAAAAAGCCCCAGCGCAGTTTGTTGCCCCCGGCCCGCGCGACCCGCCTGCTGCCAAACGCTGGCAATGCTGCCCGGAAACCCCACCAGCACCGCGGCTTGCAACGCACCAATATCGATGCCCAGCTCCAGGGCATTGGTGGCAACCACGCCCTGCACCTGGCCCGAGCGTAATCCCTGCTCGATTTTGCGGCGCTGTCCCGGCAGATAACCGCCACGATAGCCCACAACTCGCGTATCATCATCACCTTGTCGGGCCAGAGCCTCGCGCAAGTAAGTTAGCAGCAGCTCGACACCCATGCGGGAGCGGGCGAAAAAGATGGTTTGCAGGCCTGCCCGCAGCAGCTTGACACCCAGTTGCTGGGCCTCGAGCAGATTGCTGCGCCGCAGCCCCAGCTCCGGGTTCACCAGCGGGGGATTGACAAAGATGAAATGGCGCTCACCCGCGGGCGCACCATTTTCGGCGATGACCGTGACCTCTTTTTCGATAAGCCGTCGGGCATGTGCCGCAGGATTGGCAATGGTGGCCGAGGCCATGAGAAAGGAGAGCTCGGGGCGGAGTGCAGCATCCTGGCGGTAAAAATTTGTTATTCGTTGTAAGCGCCGCAGCACATTGGCCACATGCGAGCCAAAAACGCCCCGATAACTATGAATTTCATCCATGATCACGGCCCGCAAACCCCCAAAGAAGTGGCCCCACGCAGGATGATGCGGCAAGATGCCAGTGTGCAGCATATCGGGATTGGTGAAGATGATGCGGCTGTGCTCGCGAAGCCATTTGCGCTGACTTTTGGGCGTATCCCCATCGTAAATAGCCGCGGTCATGGAGCCTGGCAGGCCCGCCAACAACTTTTGCAGCGTGTGCCGTTGATCTTGCGCCAGCGCTTTGGTCGGAAAGATGTACAGCGCCCGGGCATCGGGATTGGCCAGCAGCCAGTGCAGCACCGGCAAATGATACGCCAAAGTCTTGCCCGACGCCGTGGGCGTGACCACCAGTGTGTTTTCATTGCGCAGCGCTGCCGCTATGGCCTGGGCCTGATGGCTGTAAGGCTGATGAATGCCCTGCTCGTGCATGAGCGCCACCAGACGGGCATCCAGGCTCGCGGGCCAGGGCGCATGATGCGCGGGCCGGGCAGGCGTGCGCTCCCACGCGGTGACGCGCGCCTGAAACGCACGATCTCGCTGCAATGTCGAGAGAATAGCGTGGGGGTCAGGCATGGGCGTGAGGGGGGGCGCGCTTGAATCTGGTTTACGGGGCTGAGGCAAGCAACATCAGCGCCCGCTGCAATTGGCTATCTGGTTCCTGACGTAGCCCCCATTGTCCCAAAGGCACTTCTACATCGGGCAGAACGCCTGTGCCCTCCATGGTTTCGCCATTGGGCAAAATCAATGTCTCGATAGCCAGGCGAATGAGTGAACCATCGGGCAGACTGAAGCCAGTGATGCCTTCGGTATTGCCGGCGGTGGGCATGCCCACCAGGGTGGCCCGTCCCGATTGCTTCATGGCTGTGGCAAAATACTCTGCCGCGCTGTGGCTCGCACCATCTGAAAGTACCACCATGGGCGTGGTTTCGTTCCATTTGATCGGGCCACGGATGCGCCAGATGGTACGTGTGGCATTTTCGCGCAATTTGCCCTGCTCGCCAAAGATGCCGGTGGTAAAGATGGCAATGGCAGCATCGGCGTTGCCGCCAGGGTTATGGCGCTGGTCGTAGATGAGTCCATCCAGTGGGCCCTCCTCCTCCAATTTGTGCAGCATGTCCAGAATGTTGGCTTCGGCATTGCCGCTGTATTCGGGCACACGAATGTAGCCGATGTGCGGTGATTCGGAGAGCGTGGTGTAGTACCAGCCATCGCAGCCGGAGGCGTCTTGGTTTTGGATGGTGACAGTTTGGGGCTCGGTGTCGGGGCCCTGCCACACGGTGAGCTTGAGCGTGGGCTGGTCGGCATAAAGTTTGCGCAGCAGCTCGCGTGAATAACCCTCCTCTTCTCGTATCACCTCTTCGCCATCGATGGCCAGGATGATGTCGCCCCGATGCAGACCGGCATCGTGTGCGCCTCCCTGGTCGCATACATCCCAGATGAAGAGATAAGCATCTTCGCGGGCGGGCCACACATCCATTCCCGGCCAGGGGCGCCCAGCAGTTTCATCCGGGAGGTCGAATTCGCTGGCAAAATGGCTGGCGGGCACAAAACGGCTGTGATTGTCGTGCAATTCGGCAATCAGGGCGGCCATGAGCTGCTCGAAGGTTTCGTGGTCGCTGATGGCCTCGAATTTCGGGCGGTAGCGTTCGTGGATGGCATCCCAGTCGACACCGTTGAAGTTGCCACGTACATAATCCTGTTTGACTTTGTTCCAGGCCAGTTCAAACATGCCTGGGTAATCGTCCGGGGCGATGACTGCCGCGCTGCCGCCTACGGGGGTGGCTGGCACAACGGTTACTTGTTTTTTCATCGCCTCCATGGTGGCCATGAGCGGGTTCAATGTGGGCTTGGCCTGGGGTGTAGAAGTGGGCTGGGGCGCGGGGGTGGCTGTGGGGGCGGGGGTCGCGGTGGGTTCGGGCGCAGATGTTGCTTTATCCACCAAAACCGGGGTGGTTGTTGGGGCAGGCGTTGCTGTTGCCTGACAAGCCGTGAGCAGCAGCAAAAGAATGAGGCTGATGAGGATGGGGTGCAGTTTCATGGTTTGTGCCCTTTAGTTGGTGGCAAAGATGAGCGGCCCGTAAATGGCGGTGCTGAGAACGGCATCTACGGCCAGGTAGGTGAGTAAAAAGAGCATGGAGGAGTAGGTGTCGCGGCGATAGGTGGCAAGCCAGGCCATCCACAGGCTGAACAGGAGGATGAAGGCAGGAATGCCTATTTGCAGGGGCAGCGCCATCCACGGGGGAATGATGGGCAGCCAGGCTGAGAAGGGCACGTAGTCAATCATCGCGCCCATGAACGCGACTTTGATGAACCAATAGCCCAAAATGGGAATGCCCAGGCTGGCCAGGGTGCCAGGTGCGGTGGGGGCGTTGCTGCCCCGACGCAGGAAGAAGGTGAGGATGTAGAGAACCAGGGGAACGAACATCCACATGAGGGCAAAGGGGATGAGTAGCGCACCAGAGATGAGCCCGAACGTGGTTTTGGCAGCCAGTGCCTGGTAATCCTGGCTGCTGAGTTTGGCGTAGTTAGCCCGCACATCGGGATGTGTGCTGGCATAGAGAACACGGAAGCCTTTTTCGTGGTCACGTTCCAGCCATGAGGCGTGCAGCCAGGTGTCGGCATCGGGGAGGATGAAGGGGCTGCGGGAGTCGCTGCCGGTAAAGCTGAGCAGTTGGTAGGTATCGGGCTGGCCTTCCCGGAAGAAGAGGGTGCTGATTTGATAGGCGTCGTTGCGCATGGTGTGGTCGACCAGGGCCCGAAAGATGATGACCAGTTCGGGGTTGTTGCTGCGGCTGGCGTGAATTTGTGTAATTTTGCCAGTGCTGTGGCTTTGCAGGGGGGCGCGTGCGCCTGCCTGCAAGCCAGCTTGGTGCGGTGGGCGGTAGGATAGTTGATAGGTGCGCGGTATGAGGATGAGCGTTGGTTTGGTTTTTGCTTGCGGGTGCTGGTTAGGAAAGTTGAGATAGTTGGTTTCGACAGAGCCTGCCGCGGGGCCGGTGTGAACTTCGATGCTCCAAAAGATGTAGACCTGTTCGTTGGTGAGTCCCAGCTCGGGGCCCAAAAAACGGCTGCTGGCAGCTAGTCGGGGCTCGGCCAGGGTTTGAATGGCCTCGGGGCTGCTGTTTTGGCGGGCGTCGGGCAGATATTGGATGGTGACTCGGAATTGGCCCATGGGCTGCTGCGCCCAAAGTGCATGCAGGGCGCCCTGGCTATCAAAGGCCAGCTCGGGCCAGATGCCTTTTGCATCCACCAGGATGTTTTGGTTGTTGGCATCCAGACGATAGAGGCCCGGTGCTGTGCGCGGGCCTGCAAACCATACGGTTGGCTCATTTTGGGTGTTGATGGCTACTGCGTAATCACCTACCCGATGTTCGCCCGAAAGTTTTTGCGGCGCTTCGGGCATCTCTCCGGTGGCGGGGTCGATGCGTGCGCTGTAAAGCTGCTCGTTGCTTATCCAAAAGAGCTGTACCCCATGGGAGACCCAGTAGGCCCGTGGTTTGTCGGGGCGGGCCATGCCGATTTCTGGGTAGTCGTGCTGCCAGCGTTTTTCGCCGTTGCCTTCCAGCAGGATGGCACGGGGGAAGATGCGGCCATTTTCATCAGCCGCCAGCAAAAAGAGTGTTTCGTTGTTCGGGCCCAGGGCAAAAACTGGTGCATCGCCTGTAACGGTGGCTCCCAAATCTTGCGCCCGACTCCAATCGGGCGCGTTCAGCCAGATGCGTTCAGGCTTGGCGCAGGCGGCCAGCAGAAGGCTTATGAAAATCAGCAGGAGCCACCGGACAAAGGTTTGTGGCCGCATCGGTTTATCTCCTGGCGTCAGACTTTTTGGCTCGACGCACAGTGCATTCGTAGATGGGGGGATGCTCGAAGGGGGGCAAGGTTTTATCGGGGAAGTTTTCGGTCAGCAGCATGGCAAATTCGCCCAGAGCCATGGCTGTGGCGCCCCAAATTTGATGTCCGTTGACGCCAAAGTAGGGCACATCGTACACTTTGTCGCGATAAGTGCTTTTTTTGATGTGGCGAAAATCTGGGTCCAGCAGGATGCTCAGGGGTGTTTCCAGCATGCTTTCGATTTCCCCTTCGTTGGCGCGCCAGCGCGGGCGCCGGGGCGTGAAGCCCACAACAATCTGAATGCAAAAATGACTTTGGGGAATGTAGATGTGGGTCAGGCGTCCCAGTACTTCGACATCATCAGGATTAACGCCAATTTCTTCGTAGGCTTCGCGGATAGCGGTTTGGGTGACTGTTTCGTCGCCATCGCGGGAGCCGCCAGGCATGGAGATCTGCCCCGGATGTTGGGGTAAATTGTGGTGGCGCTCAGTAAGCACCACATAAAGATGTCCGTCGATGGGGTAAAGGAGCAGCAGGACAGCAGCGCGACGACAGGTTTTTGAACCTTCTTTGTAGACTTTGGGGTCTAGCAGGCGATAGCCGGGGGCCATCAGTTTTTGGCCGCGCAGGCCAGGCAATGTGCCTGCCAGCGCGTTGCGAATATCGGTTGAACTCAGTGCGGGCATAGATAACGTGTGTGGGAGTAAAGATGAATGGGTGATAAAGGGGGCGCAAGTGGTTACCGGCGAGATTCAGGAGGTGGGACGTTCACGGATGACTTCCAGGGCATCTTTGCCCAGGATGCGTTGTAAGCCTGCCACCAGCTCTGAGCTGTAGCCCGTTTTGCGCTGCGGAAAGCGTAGACGACACGCCTGACGGGAATCGAGCAGGGTCAGGGTAATGGTGTCTTCGCCAGGGAATTGTTCCAGCAGTTGCATCACCTGGTCCAGGCGGGCGATGTCCAGGTGAGGTTCTTCGGTGAGGGTAAAGCGAATGTTGAGGGTGCGGCGGGGCGCGGGGCGGGGACTGACAGGCGCTGGGGGTTCTGGGCTGGCTGCGGTATCATAGGTGGGCATCCAGCCGATTTCTGCTGTGTCCATCGCTGGTGATTCTGGCTCAGGCTCGGCAACGGGAGCAGGCGGGGCATTGTAGCTGGGGGATGTCTCTTTTATGGCGGAGGGCTCTTGCAGGCTGTCGGCCCGAACGGGCAGTTTGTTGGTGATAGATTCGGCGATGATGCCAGCTTTGTCGTTGCGTACATCCACCTTGCCCCGCACCAGCACAATCGAGCCTTCGTAAAGCAGGTGGCTGCTTTTTTCATACAATTTGGGGAAGACTGTCACGTCGCAAACGCCCTGCATGTCTTCCAGACTGACAAAGGCCATGCGATCACCTTTTTTGGTGTTGATGGTGCGGGCGCTGGCCACCATGCCCAAAATTGCCACAGAGCGACTCTTTTTGTCGATGGTGACATCGGTGCAGGTGGCGTTGATGGCATGTTGGTAGTTGACGGTAACTTCCAGCAGGGGATGGGAGGAAACATAGACCCCCAGCAGTTCTTTTTCCCAGGCCAGTTTTTCTTTTTGCGAGATGCTTTGGTATGAGGTGGCCAGCGTTAAGTCTTGATGGGTGTTGATTGTATCATCGTCGCCCAATAGATCGAAAAGGCTGCCCTGGCCGATGTCTTTGGCTTCCCAGATGCTTTTGGAAAGGGCTTGCATCTGTTCCAGGGTGGCCAGGAGTTGTTCTCGCGGGCCCCAGGCATCCATGGCTCCTACTTTGATGAGCGCTTCCAGGGTGCGACGATTGACTTTGCGCAGGTCGGTGCGTTTGCAAAAGTCTTCAGGCGAGGCAAAGGGGCCCTCTTCTCGGGCTCGTAAAATTTCGTGTACCGGGCCTTCGCCCACATTTTTGATGGCGGCCAGGCCAAAGCGGATGGCAGAGCCGGGCTGCACCCGAAAATCGAAGCGTACCCGCCCGAAGGTTTTTACTTCGTCCGTGTTGGGGTTTTCTTTGATGGTAAAGCCCATGCCCGAGTGGTTGATGTCGGGGGGCAACACCTCGATGCCCATGTGGCGGCATTCGTTGATGAAGAGGGTCACTTTTTCAAGATTATCCAGGCCTACGGTGAGCAGCGCGGCCATGTACTCTACCGGGTAGTAGGCCTTGAGATAAGCTGTTTGCACTGTGATGACGCCATAATCGGCGGCATGGCTATTGTGGACGAGGATGTCGTTGGCCACAAAGTTATGGGTCTCGGGTACTTCCAGATCGTAGGTTTGCTTTTCACCTACGTATGCGATGCTAACGATTTCGTCCCAGTAGATGTCCTCTTGAATGGTGTTGACAGGTTCGCCGGGGTTTGTTGGATGAAGGCTCATCTCAGCGGTGAAGGTGTTGATGTTTTCATCGCCGGTAATGGAAATGTGCCATTGCTGCCTCTTATCCTTCTCGGAGGTCGTCATTGTGCGCAAATGGCTGATGATGCCAAGACGCAGGAGCAAGTGTTGGAGTTGGCGGGCCATTTTCTCTGATGCAGTGGCATAGCGGAGGCTGCTGCCTGTTTCTTTCCACATGTGGCTGATGAGCAGCGCAATCTGCCGGTTGGGAAGTTCGAAAATTTCGGCAGGAATCATTGCCTCTTGGTTTTGCGCGTTTGCGGCCAGCAAATGGCCCAGGCTAATGATTTGATGCGCTTCCCAGTGCTGTTTTCCCTGAACCGGGATGTGGCGCGGGGTCGCGATGCGCTGGCCGGGGGTCAGGTCTTTTAACCAGCGCCAGCCTTTATGAGTGTAAAAGGGATGGTTGGCAGTGGCTTCGATGGCCCGCCCGGTGGCTGTTTGCAGCCGAAAGACCGGTTTGAGGCCATTTGCCATCACGCGGGCCACTGGCCGATGTTGCAATGTTAGCTCGGCAGTGTTGCAACTTAGTGTGTGAGTGAGCGTGGTCTGGTTGGCGTACAGGGCCTCGATGCGTATCAGACGCCCGGTGTCGGCATCCAACACTTCGACATCGCCGGGCAGGCATTTGTTGAATCCGTAGTTGGCAAAATAGACGATGTCGTCATAAATTTCTACGGCATTTTGATGGGGAATGCCATGGGCCACCGCACCTTCCAAAAATTTGACCCGGTGCAGGGCCATTTCTTTATCCTTCTTCTTGGAAACAGCACGACGCATGAGATCTGCTTCGCCCGGTGTGTAGCCCGCCAGTTGCGAAGCAATCTGAATGATTTGTTCCTGATAGACGATGATGCCATAGGTTTCGGCCAAAATCGGCTCCAGCGATTCGTGTTTGTATTGCACCTTTTCGTGGCCGTGCAGGCGTTTGATGTAGGTGGGAATGTATTGCATGGGGCCTGGACGGTACAGCGAAATGGCAGCGACGATGTGTTCGAATTTGCTGGGCTTCATGTTGCGCAACATGCCGCGCATCCCCTCCGATTCCACCTGGAAGACCCCGGTCACATCGCCCGAAGCCAACAATTCGTAGGAACGAGGATCGTCGATGGGGATGTTGTTGAGGGTGAGTTCGACGCCATGGCGTTCTTTGATGAGTTCAGAGGCCACGCGCATGATGGTGAGGGTCGAGAGTCCCAAAAAGTCCATCTTGAGCAGTCCCAACGATTCCAGAATCGGGTAGGTGTATTGGGTGATGTAATCGCGCACCGCTTTGCTGGGGGCCCGTAGCAAGGGTGTATAGTTGACCAGGGGTTTATCGGCAATGATTACGGCTGCCGGATGAATGCTGATGTGACGAGCCACGCCTTCCAGCTTTTTGGCATTATCCAGCAGTTCTCGCACCTCCGGGTCCTGCTTGTAAAGCGCTTTAAGCTCATTTACCTCCTCTATGGCATCTTTTAGTTTGATTTTAGGCCCGGTGGGAATCAATTTGGCAATCCTATCCACCTTGTCCAGCGGGATGTTCATGGCTCGGGCCACATCGCGCACGCTGGCTTTGGCTTTCATGGTGCCAAACACCACAATTTGCGCCACCTGGTCATCACCATATTTTTGGATGGTGTATTCGATCATCTGGTCGCGCTGGTCATCGGGGTAATCGAGATCGAAGTCAGGCATTGAGACACGCCCGGGGTTCAGAAAACGCTCGAAAATCAAATTATTGGGCAGCGGATCCAAATTGGTGATGCCCATGGCGTAGGCCACCAGCGAGCCCGCGCCTGAACCGCGCACATTCCACCAAATGCCCTTGCTTTTGGCGTACTCGCACAAATCCCACACGATGAGATAGTAGGTGTCGAATCCCATGTCGTGGATGATTTTAAGCTCATGTTCTTTGCGCTGCTGCACTTTGGGCGAGTTCGCTTCATCACCGTAACGCTTTTTCAGGCCAATATCGGTGAGATGCCGCAAATAAAGTTCATCGTTGTCAAAGCCATCGGGCAAGGGATAAATGGGCAAATTGTAGCCACTGGTCGAAAGGTCAACCTGGCACATCTCAGCGATTTTGACCGTGTTATCAAACGCACTGGCCGGAACATCCAAATAGGGCCGGAACGCAGCCTCGAGTTCGGCCCGGGATTTGAGATAGTAGCTGCCTCCGCCCGACATGCGCATCCGTTTCTCATCATCCAAAATTGCGCCGGTTTGCACGCAAAGCAAGATATCCTGGGCATCTGCATCCTCGGCCCGGGCGTAATGCACATCATTGCTGACAATCATCTCTAAATCGTATTTTTTGGCCAGCGCCACCAGCTTTTTGTTTACCCGGCGCAGTGCCGGAATATCGTGCGGTTGCAGCTCTACAAAGAAGCGTTCTCGTCCAAACACGTCGATGTACCAGCGCAGGCGCTCTTCGGCCATTTGGTCGTTGGCGGGCTGCTTTTCGTCGTTGAGATAATAAGGTATCTCGCCTCCCAGACAGCCGGTGGTGGTGATGAGCCCCTCGTTGTATTGGGCCAGCAAATCGGCATCGAAGCGGGGTTTGTAGTAAAACCCGCGCAAATTCGCTTCGGAGATGAGTTTGAGCAGATTGAGGTAGCCGGTGTAATTTTGTGCCAGTAGCAAGCTATGATGCCGCACACTATCCTTTTGCGGATTGCGCCCGGTCATGGGGCGGCCCCAGCGGGTCATGTAGGCCTCGACGCCGACAATCGGTTTGATGCCAGCCTTGGTCGCGGTCAGAAAAAAGTCGATCATGCCGTGCATGTTGCCATGATCGGTTAGGGCCAGGGCCGGTTGCCCCAGCTCTTTGGCCCGCTGAACCAGATTATCCAGCGAACTCAGACCATCCAGCAGCGAAAATTGGCTGTGGACATGCAGATGAACAAAGTCACCTTTCAGGGGGGATGGGGGAAGTGTTCCTTTGACGGGCATGGTTGTGTGGCTGTGAGTAAGAGCTGAATAGGTTATTGGCCGCGGGCGCCAAAGATGGCTGTGCCCACTCGCACGATGGTGGCACCCTCGGCAATGGCGATTTCGAAATCATGACTCATGCCCATGCTAAGCTGTGACCAATCGTGGCCCGGAAAGTTATGAGCCAGGGTGTCGCGCAACTGCCGCAGCGCCCGAAACACAGGGCGGGCTGTTTCGGGATTGGGATCGTAAGGGGGGATGGTCATCAGGCCATGAAAACGCAGGTGAGACAACGTTAGCAGCTCGGGCAAGTGATGTTGTAAATCTTGCGGGCCCCAGCCATGTTTGCTGCTCTCGCCCGAGATATTGACCTCCAGCAGCGCATCCAGTATCTGATTTTGTGCTGCGGCCAGGGTGTTGAGCTTGCGCGCAATTTTAATGCGATCGATGCTGTGGATGAGATGGGGTTGGCAGGCCAGAGCCACTTTGGCTTTGCGGCTCTGGATGGGCCCGATGAGGTGCAGGCGCAACGTTGCACCCGTGGCTTCGGGATTTTGGATGATTTTGGCATAGGCTTCTTCGGGACGATTTTCGCCAAAGTCGAGCTGATCCGCGTCCAGGGCCTGCGCTATTTGGGGCCACGGATGCGTTTTGCTTACCGCCACCAGGGTAATATCCTCGGGATATCTTCCGGCCAGCCGCGCCGCTGCGAGTATGCGTTCTTTGACACGTTGCAGGTTTTGTGCAATGTTGGGCATAAGGTGTAAAAATGTGATGCGTGAGGGGTTAAATAAGTGATGCTATGAATTTAAAATAAACCTTGAGCAGGGGCAAACTTTACGGCAAACGCCTTAGCCTTTCTTTTGTCGTTTTTGCCAGCGTTCGCTAAAACTTTCGCTGGCCACGGGGGGGAATGCGCGGCTATCGGTCCAGGCCGAGAGGGGCGCTGGCAGCTTTTTAATCCACCCGGCATCGGTGCGCGGTGTCAGCTTTTGGGCGCTGGCAGCCATCTTACGTCCAATCTTGAATAGGGTAGGATGTTTGACAGCCTGGGTGTAGGCCTTGAGGCCGCTGCGTAGCCATGACGGCGCCAGGCCCGCGTCTACACTGTCGGCCCGCAGCTTGAGCAACATGCGCGGAATATCGATGTGAACAGGGCAGGCTTCGGTGCAGGCTCCGCACAGGGTAGAGGCTTGCGGTAGTTCGTGCCAAGGAAAGAGCCCATCCAGCGCAGGGGTCACCACAATGCCAATGGGGCCCGGATACACCGAATCGTAAGCGTGGCCGCCAATGCGGCGGTAAACAGGGCAAACATTCAGGCATGCGCCGCAGCGGATGCAGTATAGGCTTTCGGCCAGTTCGCCATTCAGGGCGTTGGTGCGACCGTTATCGATGAGGATGATGTGGACTTGCTCGGGGCCATCTTCATGGTCGTTGCGACGGGGCCCGGTGGCAATGGAGGTGTAAACGCTGAGTTCCTGACCAGTGGCAGAGCGGGCCAGCAATTGTAGCAGCGTGGCCAGCTCAGTCAGGGTAGGGGCCATGCGCTCGATGCCCACCAGCGCCACATGAATCTTGGGCGTGGTGGTGACAAAGCGGCCATTACCCTCATTGGTCACCAGCACGATGCTACCTGTTTCGGCCACAGCAAAGTTGGCGCCGCTAATGCCCATGTCGGCCTGCAAAAAACCATCTCGCAGGGCCCGCCGTGCTGCTGCAGTCAGGTCAGGAATGCTGGCATCCAGGGGTGTGCCCAGGTGTTTATTGAAGAGCTTTTGCACGCCCTCCAGGGGCCAGTGTACCACCGGAGCGATGATGTGGCTGGGGTGGTCGTGGGCCAATTGCACAATGTACTCGCCCAGGTCTGTTTCCAGCACGTCGATGCCGGTGGCCTCTAGCGCGCCATTGATTTCGATTTCTTCGCTGAGCATCGATTTGCTCTTGATGACCCGCTGTACCTGGTTTTCTCGGGCAATGCGCAGCACGATTTCTCGGGCTTCTGCGTCATCTCGGGCCCAATGCACCACGCTGCCATTGGCCTGAGCATTGCGCTCAAAGGTTTCCAGATGTTCGTCCAGCCGGGCAATGGCATTCGCGCGGATAATGCGCCCATGTGCGCGCAGGGCTTGCCCGTGCGGCAATCGCTCGAAGGCATCTTTGCGACCCTCTACAAAATGGCTCATGGCCCGATGCAGTGCGAGTTGCATTGGTTTATCTTGCAGGGCTTGGTGGGCCCGTTGATTAAAGGATGTTGTTGGGGGGCGCAAGCTGTTACCTCCTGTTCCGTAAATAGATGCCTTATACCTGATGTGTGACTTTTCTATTCTAAAAAGCGGGCGCTAATGCATTAATCTACTGTTCCGCAAACAGACGAAGGGACGACGGAAGATGCTGTTTTCGTCCATGTTCGTCGGCTTGTTAAGCAGAAGATGCTAGATAAGCCCGTTGATGCGCCATAAAAAGTTGCACATTAGGTATGCCTTATGATTATTGTGTTTTAGCCCGGGGGCGAGCCAAACAAAAGGGGGATGGCGTGCGGTCAAGTATACCACTTTTTGTCCCTTCTTGGGTAGGATTGGTCGTGGTGCCGCTGTTTTTGTGGGAATGAATTGTGCCCCTGGGCGCGTCCAATGCTGAATTTGATTGTTCTATCCAGTGCCAAACCCTTCAAAGTTCATGCTTTTGCCAGCCTTGCGACAGTTCATTTGAAAATTGCCAATCTAAAAAGATGCTGATATACTCGTAAAATGAGGCCAATAGCATGAAGTTTGCGAGTTTGCAAGACGTTTTGCAGCTCGTTGGGGAATAGGCTATTGGTTATCTCGCAAAACTGCAATCTTGATAACATCTTAGCTGCTCGATGTCGGCAGCCTGCCATGATTTTCCATTCCATTTGACGCTCACCAAAAAAGGATGTGCTATGGCTCACGCAATGGAACATGATCTCAACAGTAGTACGTTGTCACCTGGGGATGTGCAGTTAACGGTTAAAAATGTCAAGCTGCGGTTTGGGGGGGTGACCGCACTGGCCGGCGTTGGTCTGACCATCAAGCAAAGTGAGATTATTGCCATTATCGGGCCCAATGGCGCGGGGAAGACATCGCTGCTCAATTGCATCAGCGGCTTGTACAGGCCCCAGGAGGGCACGATTACCTTCAGAAACAAGGGCCGGGAGTTCGATCTGATGAAGCTTGGGCCTCACAGCATTGCCCAGGCAGGCGTGGCCCGGTCATTCCAGAACATCGAGCTGTTCAAGCATATGACAGTTTTGCAAAATTTGATGTCGGGCAGCCATGTACACATGAAAACAGGGCTTTTATCGGGGGCGTGGTATTGGGGGGCGGCACAACGGGAAGAAATTGAATATCGAAAGTTTATCGAGGAGATTATCGACTTGCTTGAAATTCAGGCCATTCGCAAAAAAACTGTGGGGACATTGGCCTATGGCCTGCAAAAGCGGGTAGAGTTGGGGCGGGCGCTGGCCATGAAGCCTTCGATTTTGTTGCTGGATGAGCCCATGGCGGGCATGAACTCGGAGGAGAAGGAGGACATGGCCCGCTTTATTCTGGATGTGAATGAAGAGCATGGCGTGACCATTGTCCTCATCGAGCATGATATGGGTGTGGTGATGGATATTTCGGACCATGTTGTGGTGCTTGACTTCGGGCAAAAGATTGGCGATGGCACGCCCGATGAAGTACGCAAAAATGCCCGGGTTGTCGAGGCGTATCTCGGCGAAGATTCGGGCACGTCCATGTTCTTCTGATTGACCGCATCAGTTTAGTCGTGGCGTCTGGCCGCAGTTTTTGGCAATTGTAGGCACCACCCCGCCAGAAAGGCAATACCGACTGCATTTTTTTAACAATCGCATCTACCGCATCTCTCAACCACACACATTGAAAGCTATGCAGCCTGAAACTTTTCCCCAATTTTTGCTTGAAAAAGCACGTCTTTACGGCGACAAAAAAACAGCTTTACGAGAGAAAGAGTTTGGCATCTGGCAGAGTGTAAGCTGGGCCGACTATTTGCAGCATGTCAAGTATTTTAGCATGGGGCTTGTGAGCATGGGCTTTGATTCAGCTCATACCGTGGCCATCATTGGCGATAATCGTCCAGAATGGGTTTACGCCGAACTGGCGGCCCAAAGTGCGGGCGGGCGCTCTATTGGTATTTATCAGGATAGCATCGTCAAAGAGGTGGCGTACATCATCACCCACAGCGATGCCAAGTTTTTGGTGGTGGAAGATCAGGAGCAGGTGGATAAAATTATCGAGCTTTGGCCCGAGCTGCACACTGTCGAGAAAGTGATTTATTATGACCCCAAAGGCTTGCGCAATTACACCGAGCCTTATTTGATGAGTTTTTCCGAAGTGGAGGCTTTGGGCCGGGATTTTGAGACCACGCATCCGGGCTGGTTCGAGAAGCAGGTGGCGCAGGGACGAGGGGAGGATATCGCCATCTTGTCCACAACCTCGGGAACCACCAGTTTTCCCAAACTGGCGATTCTTACCCATAAAAATCTTATCAGCATGGGCCGAAATCTTATGGCGGTGGATCCCATGGGGGATGACGATGAGTTTGTTAGTTTTTTGCCACTACCCTGGATTGGTGAGCAGATGATGGCGCTGGCTTGCAGCTTGCAGGCAGGCTTCACGGTCAATTTCCCAGAGGAACCAGAGACCGTGCAGGCCAATATCCGCGAAATTGGGCCGCAGACCATGTTTTCACCTCCCCGCATCTGGGAAAACCTGGTGAGCCAGGTGCAGGTGCGCATCGAAGACACCACCTGGTTCAAACGCAAGGTCTATGATTGGGCGATTCCCATCGGCTACCAAATGGCTGATGTGCGCTTTAACAAAGAAACGCCCAGTTTTTGGCTGAAGCTCAAGTACAAAATTGCCGATTGGGTGATGTTTTTGCCCATCAAGGATCATCTGGGCTTGCGGCACATTAGGCAGGCCTACACGGGCGGCGCGGCGCTGGGGCCCGATGTTTTTCGCTTCTTCCATGCACTGGGCGTGAATCTCAAGCAGATTTATGGCCAGACCGAAGTTAGCGGCATTGCTGTTTTGCACGAAAATGGCGATGTCAAATTTCAGACGGTGGGCACGCCGATTCCTGAAACTGAGGTGAAAATTGCTGAGAATGGCGAAATTTTGGTCAAGAGCCCTGCAGTTTTTCAGGGCTACTACAAAAATCCCGAAGAAACCAAAAAATCATTGGTGGATGGCTGGCTGCAAACGGGCGACGCAGGTTATTTCGATGATGATGGGCATTTGATTGTGATTGATCGGGCCAAAGATGTAATGACGCTTTCTGACGGCACCAAGTTTAGTCCCCAGTTCATCGAGAACAAGCTGAAATTTAGCCCCTACGTGAAAGAAGCGGTGGTTTTTGGTGGCGATTGGCCCCAAGTCACCGCCATGATCAACATCAACATGGACAATGTGGGCAAATGGGCAGAAAAGAATCAATTGGCGTACACCACATACACCGACCTGGCGCAAAAGCCCGAGGTTTACGAGTTGGTGCGGGCTCATGTGGTGCAATCCAATGCCGATTTACCCCAGGCCGCCCGAATTCGCCGGTTTTTGCTGCTACACAAAGAGCTGGATGCCGATGATGCTGAGTTAACCCGTACTCGCAAAGTGCGGCGGCGTTTTGTAGCTGAACGTTATAGCGAAATCATCGAAGCCCTGAACAGCGATAGCGACTATCTGGATGTCGAGACTGTTATCACCTATCAGGATGGCCGCACCACTGTCATTAAGACCCGTTTGAAGATTGAGGAGCTGTAAAGCGTATGGACAAGTTTTTGCAATTGACCCTGACCGGATTGACCAGCGGCGCGGTTTATGCGCTGGTGGCCCTGGGCTTCGTGCTCATTTACAAATCCAGCGATGTCATCAATTTTGCCCAGGGCGAATTTTTGCTCATTGGTGCGTATTTGGCCTACTTTGTCATGGGACAGATGGGGATTCACTGGAGCATCGGCATCATTCTCACCATTATCGTGGCCGCGGGCCTGGGTATGCTCATCGAGCGTCTGGTGTTGCGCCCGCTCATCGGTGAACCCATCATTTCGGTGATTATGGTCACCATCGGCTTGGCCAGCCTGCTCAAAGCTGTTGTCGGGGGCATTTGGGGAACCAATCCCCAGGTGTTTCCTGCGTTTATTCCCAAAAGCGAGGTTCACATTCTTAATGCGGTAGTCACTGCCGACAAGCTGTGGGCCATTGTCATTGCCCTGGCCTTCCTCATCATCTTTACCCTCTTCTTTCGTTACAACAAAGAGGGCATTGCCATGCGTGCAGTGGCCGATGACCAGCAAGCTGCGCTGAGCATGGGCATTAGCGTGCAGCGCATTTTTGCCCTGGCCTGGTCTATTGCTGCCATGACCGCCGCGGTGGCAGGTATCATCGTGGCCAATGTGCTGGAAGTGAGTCCCAATTTGTCGGGCGTGGGCTTACACGTCTTTCCGGTGGTCATCCTGGGCGGGTTGGATAGCATTCCCGGCGCACTCATCGGCGCGGCCATCATCGGCCTGCTGGAAGCCTACGCAGGTGGCTACGTGGGAGATGGCAGTTTGGCCCAGGTCATTTCTTATGTCGTCCTCATTCTTATTCTGATGATTCGTCCGTATGGCCTTTTTGGTCAGGAAATTATCGAACGTGTCTAAAATTCAGTGAACCTTCGGTTATTTTCCGTAACGATTCATCGTTCTTCCTAAAAACACTAAAGCTGCAAAGATACCAAGAAAGCACTGCAAGAACGCTTTTGAAGTTCCCACACACTCCCTCATAGGTGCAATTGCATGGAAAGTGGCATATTTCATTCGACCTACGAAAAAGATATGGCCCTGCGTCATACCCCCATCGAGATGATTCGATTGGTGCTGGTTTTGGCGCTGGTGGTTCTATTTCCCTTTTTTGCCGATAATTATTTGCTGAATCTGGCCAACACCATTGGTGTGGTCATTGTGGGGGCGGTGGGGTTGAACATCCTCACCGGCTTTACCGGGCAAATTTCGCTGGGACAAGGTGCATTCATGGCGGTGGGAGCCTACACCGCGGCCTTACTTTCGATTAACTGGGGCGCGCCCATGTGGTTGACCATTCCCTCGGCAGCCATCAGCACAGCAATCATCGGCGCAATTTTCGGGATTCCCTCGCTGCGGCTCAAGGGCTTATATTTGGCCATTGCCACGTTGGCCGCCCAGGAAATCATCTTGTGGGTCATTACGCACTGGGATGCGGTAACAGGTGGTGTAGATGCGCTCAACGCCAAAAACATCCTCTGGTTTGGTGGTGAATCGCACTATTTTTCAGAGTTTCAGTTTTATTGGGTGATTATGGGCTTTGCCATGTTCACCACCATGGCCACAGTGAATCTGTTTCGCACACGCATTGGCCGCGCCTTTATTGCCATTCGCGATCAAGACATCGCAGCCGAAGTCATGGGGATTGACCTATTCAAATACAAGGTGATGGCCTTTGCCACCTCATCCTTTTTTGTAGGATTGGCCGGGGCGTTGATCGCGCACTGGCGGCAGATTGTCACTTGGGAGCGCTTTACCATCGAAGTTTCCATCTTTTATCTGGCGGTCATCATCATTGGTGGCCTGGGGTCAGTATCGGGCTCGATTTACGGCTCGATTTTCATGGTGCTGCTGCCCGCGCTGCTCAACAATATCGGGCGCTCGCTCAAGGGCGTGATTCCCGCCATCGATATGCTTATTCCTTTTATCCAGCAAGCAGTTTTCGGCCTGGTCATCATTCTCTTTTTGGTTCTTGAGCCGGAAGGAATTGCCAAGATGTGGAAGAATATTCGGGATTATTTCCGGTTATGGCCCTTTAGTTATTAGCCTTCAGTTAAGTAGATGATGTGAAATGTGACGATTCGTTGCTATCCAGAGTGCACCACCAAGAATTTCAAAACTTTTTCTTTCTTTGTGCCTTTGTGGCTTCGTGTCTTAGTGATTTCTAGCCGAGCTACCTTAGTAGTAACCAATTACTTAATGCTTCATTCCATTGATTTCCCTCACAATTGAGTTTTTCTCATAGTTTAGGAGCTGCTTATGTTTGTTCGAGATGCCATGACAACCAATCCGGTCACGGTGACAGTTCATGCCACTTTGCCCGACATTGCCCGCTTGATTCACGATAAAAAGATTCGACGCGTGCCCGTGCTGAATGACGCCGGCAAGCTGGTGGGAATTATTTCTGACCGGGATGTCCGTGAAAACATGCCGTCGCCCGCCACAACATTGAGCAAGTGGGAAATGAACACGCTGCTGGATAAGTTGAGCGCTGGCGAAATTATGACATCGCCCGTGTTGGTCACGTCGCCCGATTGCCCGCTGGAAGAAGCTGCCCGCATGTTGCTGACGCATAAAATCGGGGCGCTGCCAGTGGTGCATGATGGCGCCCTGGTGGGCATTGTGACTGAGACCGATTTCTTCCGGGCCTTTGTGGATATGCTTAGCGGCGGCGACGTGCCCGGCTTGCGATTTGTGCTGAAGGTTGAGCGGCACAAAGGCATTTTGGCTACACTGGCAACTATCATCAACGAGAATGGTGGCGGCATTATTGCCATTGCCACCGAGAATGACCAGGACGGCACACACAAGTATGTTTTGGTTAAGGAAGAGGGAGCAGATGCCGCGGCAGTGCGTAAGGCTCTGGTAGATGTTGATATCGAGGTGTTGGATGTGCGCGAGCGGAGAACGTGCGCTACGCTGACAGCGCCGTAATCTGTTTGACCCATAGTCACTGTTTTGTTGGACATTGGTTTCCTTGTGTCCCGGCTTATCGGGCCCGAGAACCGTTTCCATTTTTCAACCCACCCAATTTCTCATTAAGGAGGAGGTCGTGAAAAAGCGGTATTTACTTTTCGTTGCGTTGTTGCTGGTTCTGACGCTGGCCCTGGCTGCTTGCGGCGGAGGCGGTGACAAGAACGCCCCTATCAAAATCGGAGCAGTTTTTGATCTGACAGGCCCGACAGCGGACGTAGGCGCTCCCTATGGCCGTGGCGAACAGGGCTATGTCGACTGGCTGAACGCCAATGGTGGCATCAATGGTCGTAAAGTCGAGCTTATTGGCCAGGATTACGCCTATAAGGTCTCGCAGGCAGAACAGCTTTATTCTCAGTATGTCAACCAGGACAAAGTTGTGGCTTTCATGGGTTGGGGCACCGGCGACACCGAGGCTTTGCGCGGTAAAATCGCCAAAGATAAGATTCCCTTCATGTCCGCCTCTTACTCCATCAATCTGGTCGACATCAACGAAGCCCCCTACAACTTCCTGGCGGGCGTAACTTATTCAGATCAGATGGTCATCGCCCTGCAATGGGTGGCGCAAGATGCCAAAGCCAAAGGGGTGGCGCCTAAAGTTGTGGTCTTCCACCATGATAGCCCCTTTGGTCAAAGTCCTGTACCTGATGGCCAAGCCTTTTCTGACGCCAACGGCATCGCCTACACCGATATTGCCATGCCCAAAGGCGCCACCGACCTGACACCGCAGCTTACACAGGCTCAGGATTTTGGGGCCAACTATGTGGTGATTCAGAATGTGTCCAGCCGGGCGGCACTGCTGTTGAAGAACGCCAAAAGCCTGGGCATGACAGACCAGACGCAGTTTATATGCCTGAACTGGTGTGCAGATGAGCTTTTTGTCAAGCTGGCGGGCGATGCAGCCGAAGGCGCCATGGGTGTGATGCCTTTTACCTCTGATTTCTCTGTCGCCGGCGCTAAAGATCCCGCTGCCTATCTTAAATCCAAGGGCTCCAGCCTGGAAGAAGAAGGCCTGCATTACGTGCAAGGTTGGTGGACCATCGCCACCATGGTTGAGGGCATTAAGCAAACCCTGGATGCCAAGAAAGAGCTGAATGGCGAGAATCTCAAGGCCAGCCTGGAAGCGTTGAGCAATTTCAGCACCGGTGATGTCACCGCTCCCATTGGTTTTACTGCCACAGATCATCGTGGCAATGACAAGGCGAAAATCCATGCTGTCAAGAATGGAACCTGGACGCCAATCACCGATTTCATGCAAAGTCGTATTCCTGTTAAGTAAAGTTACTCCCTCCTGGCGGGGGCATCTTTGTCCCCGCCTCTCCTCATGGTCATAGGCTCATGCTCAGTTTGAATAATGTCGAAGTCATTTACGATGATGTAATTCTCGTTCTCAAAGGTATGTCGATGCAGGTTGAAGAGGGGCAGATTGTCGCGTTGCTGGGCGCTAATGGCGCGGGCAAATCGACCACCCTCAAGGCGATTTCAGGTCTGCTCAAACCGGAAGATGGCGAAGTCACCGATGGCGAGATTCTTTTTGATGGGCAGCCCATTCATAATCGCGAAGCCTCGGAGATTGTGCGTAATGGTGTTTTTCAGGTGATGGAAGGGCGTCGCGTGTTCGAGCATTTGACTGTGGAGGAAAATTTGCGGGCGGGCGCCTACATTCGCAAGGATCGTAGCGACGTTCCGCAAGATATGATTATGGTTTATGAGTATTTTCCGCGACTCAAAGAACGACGAAATCAGGTGGCTGGCTATCTTTCGGGGGGCGAGCAGCAAATGTTGGCCATTGGCCGGGCGATGATGGCCCGCCCGCGGCTGATGATGCTGGATGAACCTTCGTTGGGGCTGGCGCCGCTGCTGGTGAAGGAGATTTTTGGCATCATCCAGCGCATCAACCAAGAGCGGGGTGTGACAATTTTGTTGGTGGAGCAAAATGCCCGTTTGGCTCTGGGGATTTCAGATTATGCGTTCATCATGGAAAGTGGGCGCATTGTGCTGGAAGGCGAGCCCGCAGTGCTGGCTGATAATCCTGATGTGCGGGAGTTTTATCTGGGGCTGACCGAGGTGGGCAAGCGCAAAAGCTACCGCGATGTCAAGCATTACAAACGCCGCAAGCGCTGGCTTTCGTAGGCCCGCGCGGGCGCATGATGCCTCCGCGTCTACACGCGCTCGATGATGGTGGCTGTGGCCATGCCATGCCCGATGCACATAACTTGCAGGCCGTAGCGCCCGCCCGTTTGGTGCAGTGCGTGTACCAGGGTGGTCATAATTCGGGCCCCGCTGGCTCCCAGAGGATGCCCCAGCGCTACTGCTCCGCCGCGGGGATTGACTTTGGCGGGGTCTGGACGTATTTCGGCCAGCCAGGCCAGCACCACCGAGGCAAAGGCTTCGTTGACTTCGAAGATGTCGATGGCATCGAGGCTCAGGCCTGCGCGTTGTAAAACTTGTCGTGTGGCCGGAATAACACCGGTGAGCATGAAGATGGGGTCATCACCCACCACCACGCGGGCTACGATGCGGGCCATAGGGGTTAGGTTGTGACGTTTAATGGCCCGCTCCGAAGCGATAACCAACGCGGCAGCGCCATCGCTGATTTGACTGCTGTTGCCCGCGGTTATCACGCCGTCCTCTTTGAACGCAGGGCGCAATGTTGCCATTTTAGCCAGATTAGGTTCAAAGCGAATGCCTTCATCCACGCGGGCGTCGCGCGGGCCAGCACCAGCGTCCGGGAGGGGAACGGGTACGATTTCATCGGCAAAAAGTCCATCCAGCGTGGCTGCTGCTGCTTTTTGGTGGCTGGCAAAACTAAATTCATCCAGCATGACCCGGGTCAATCCCCATTTTTCGGCGATGAGTTCTGCCGAAATGCCCTGATTGACCAATTCGTAGGGGAAGTCTTCGGGCCAGGATGACGGATAATCAGATGCCATGGGCACACGGGTCATGTGTTCCACGCCCCCGGCCACCACAAAATCCATATCTCCCGCCATGATTGCCTGGGCTGCGAAATGCACTGCTTGCTGGCTAGAGCCGCACATGCGGTTGATGGTGACGCCCGGCACAGTGACAGGAAAATGGGCGTTGAGCGCGGTCAGGCGGGCAATGTTGGCTCCTTGCTCAGCCATGGGGGTAACACATCCCAAAATAACATCATCTACCAGCTCGGGCGCAACGCCTGTTTGCGCCACAATCTCTTTGACGGCGATGGTAGAGAGCGTCAGCGGCAAAATATCGCTGTACATGCCGCGTCGACGTCCGGTGGCGGTGCGTAATGCCGCAACAATGTAGGCTTCCGACATGATGAACTCCTTGGCGGGGCGTGGGATGTTTGGCAAGAGTCGGGAGATTAGGCTATACTCGGGCGGTGTTTGTTGATGACGCCCATCTTTGTTTTTAGGTTACTACTAAGGTAGCCCGGCTAGAAACCACTAAGACACGAAGCCACAAAGGCACAAAGAAAGAAAAAGTTTTGAAATTCTTGGTGTTCTTAGTGTCTTTGTGCCTTTGTGGTGATTGAAGTCGGATACGTTAGTAGTTACGTTTTTAGGAGCATAACCATGAGTCTACCCACTTATTTGCAAAAACTTCTACGATGTCCTGCCTGCGTCGGTCAGGGTGATGACGCCGGTAACCTGACGCAGGTAAAAGAAAATTGGCTGGTTTGCCAGGATTGTGGCCGCAAATATCCCATTCGCAGCGATATTCCTGTCATGTTGGTGGCAGAGGGCGATCGGTGGCAAAGTGTGGCGGTTGAGGATTTGCCCGACGCACCGCCCGAGCCAGTGGTGGGGTAGCGGGCAGTCAACGTCCGCTGGCATCAAGCATGGTCCGATAAACCTGGGCTGTGGCCCGGGCGATTTGTGTTTGTGTAAAGGTGGTCAGGGCTCGCTGCTGCCCGCGCTGTCCCCATTGTCGACGTAGACTTTCATCCGCTTGCAAAAGTTGTAGCTGCTGCGCCAGGGCATCGGCATTGCCTTCGGCGAAGATGAGCCCGGCATCACCGATGACATGGGGTATTTCGCCACTATCGGAGCCGATGACTGGAACCTGGCAGGCCATGGCCTCTACCAGCACGCGTCCGAACTGCTCCATCCAATTGTTTTGCGTGCGCGAAGGCAGTACCAGGGCATCGATACTGTTGTAGAAATTTGGCATGGCTGTGGAGGGGTGTTTGCCCAGCCAGTGGATATGTTGGGATACGTGCAACGAGTCGGCCAGGGCCCGCAGCGAAGGTTCGGCGTTTCCTGAGCCCACCAGGTGCAATTCCCAGGGCTGCGGCAACTGTGCGCAGGCCCGAATCAGCGTATCCAGCCCTTTGGCCGCGATGATACCACCGGCATAACCGATGGTGAAGGGACGTGGGGCCCGAGGCTGTGGGCGCGCAGCAAACAGCTCGGGATCAACACCAAATTGCGGAATAATGCTCACCGGGCCATCATAGCCTTTGGCCTGCAAGATCTGGGCTGCGTCATGGTTGCCAGCAATGGCGTGGCGGGCGTGACGATAGTTGTAGCGCTCCCACCAGCGGAATGGGGGAGGATAGTGGCGATGGATATTTTGCCAAGTGAAAAACAGCGCAGGAATTTGTCGCCGGACAGCCCAGCGCATGGCCAGCAGCGTCGCAAGATTGTAGGGTTCTTCATCGATGTGCAATAAATCGGGCTGCAACGCATCCAGATGCGCATGTAGACGCGGGTAGAAATGAAAATGAAAACGGCCATTCAGGGCCAGTTTAATTTCTTGCAAAGTGTATCCCTGCGTAAAAGCCCGTTCCAGCTTCTGTTCGCCCCGGTCATCCCGCCAACTGGGTGGAACCAGCACGGTCAGGCGAATGTCATGCTCCTGGGCCAGAGCCTCCAGTTTTTTCTGATAAGTGCCCACAATGCAGGCTTTCGAGATCATTACGACGTGCATGGCGTCATTTTATCACCTTAGCCAATGCCGGGCAATTGCCAATGTGCGGGTTAAGGGGGCGTTTGGAGCAGAAATGTGGCCTTATCCCCCAGAGTCATGCGTGTGGTTTTGCTTTCCAGCCCACTGGCATCTATAATTAGGAGTGATAACTGATTGGAAATTTGTAACACTACAGGTCTTCGTCCAAAAGTTTGGCACGAACTCAGTAGAGATGGCTTTTGCCGATAAGTGTATGGCGATTGGCGAAATGATCTATGTTTGTCCTCAAGTGGTGTTCAGGGCGACAGGTTGTAGTGTTACGTTCTCTACCACTGTACAAGGCAATTACCATGAGCAATTATCCTTCCTCTCCTTTGTTGTATGAGCTGTTCACGGGGCTTTCTCCCGAAGATCAAGCTGCGCTGGAGCAAATAGCCTCACCAGTCTCTGCTCCGCGAGGACGTATCTTTTATGGCCCGGATGATGTCTGTTCTCATGTTTACATTTTACATAAAGGCATTGTTCAATTCTATCGCATTTCGTCCGAGGGCAAGAAGCTGGTGGTCTGTACGCTGAATGATGCGGGGCTGTTTGGAGAGATGAGTCTGTTGGGATATGATCAGCATGATACCTTTGCCGAGGCTTTTTCGGATTGCCTTTTGTGCACCATCAAGTTTGAGGATTTGGAGCGGGTGATGGCAGAACGCCCGCAGATTGCCGAGCGCTTGTTGACGATTGCAGGTGAGCGTCTGCGCAGGGCAGAGGAGCAATTGGAGGCATTGGCGTTCAAGAGTATTCCTGTGCGTTTGGCTGCTCGCCTGTTGCAACTGGCGGGCGAGCGTGACGAGGTGGTAGGGTTGACACATCAGGATTTGGCGGAAATGATTGGAACTTACCGTGAAACTACCACGCAAACGCTGAATGACATGAAGGCTGCGGGGCTGATTGCCATCGGGCGGCGGCGTTTGAAGCTTTTGGATAAGGAGGCCTTGCGGCATTTTGTCGGGCGTCAGGCTGGGTGATGCGCATCAATTGGCGTGATGCAGCGCTGGCTGTGTTAACGATTTGGTGGCGATTGTTCAAGCCGCATACTGTGGGTGTGCGGGGCCTGGTGCTGAATGATGTGGGCGAATTGCTGCTGGTGCGCCACAGCTATGGTCGTCGCGACTGGTTTTTGCCTGGAGGTGGACACAGGGGGGCAGAAAGCCCGGAGGTGGCCATTGTGCGAGAGATGCGGGAGGAGACGGGGCTGGAAGTGGAAGTTTTCAAGCTTATTGGTGTTTATTTTTATGCTGGGGCTTACAAGCGCGACCATGTTTATCTGTTTCAGTGTCAAATGGTTGGCGGGCAGGTACGATTGGTGGGTGGCGAAATTGCCGAGATTGGGTGGTTTGCGCCCGATGCCCTGCCCGAACCGTTGATGCCGGGCCTGGAGCGTATTTTGCATGATTGGCGCAGCGGTGTGGCAGGCTTTGGAACCATCGATTGGTGAGGCCGGGGCTGGCCCCTCAGTGGGCCAGAGGTCAGTGGTCAGAGGCCAGAGGTCAGAGGTCAGCGGGTCAGAGGCCAGTGGGCCAGAGGTCAGAGGCCAGAGGGTCAGAGGCCAGAGGGTCAGAGGTCAGTGGGGCAGAGGCCAGTGGGTCAGAGGTCAGTGGGGCAGAGGCCAGTGGGCCAGAGGTCAGTGGGGCAGAGGTCAGTGGGCCAGTGGTAAATCGCCAGCTCCTCCGTCAAAAAAAACGTGTCCCGGCGAGTCTGTGACTCGGCGGGTTGACCGGCCCGTGCGCGCATCATGCGCCCGCCTCACGTGTCCGCCTTCGCCCGCGGCTAAAGCCACGGGCTACCGTTGCAAAGCCCCGCTGGGGCTACCCCCTCCCCGGCCCTCCCCCGCCCGCTCATTTTCCATCGCCCGCGGGGGAGGGAGCCATCCGCGGGCAACGTTTCGTAGTCAATCGCTAGCTCCTCCGTCAAAGAAACGCGTCCAGGCGAGTCTGTGACTCGGCGGGTTGCCCGCGGGCTCATGCACGTTCGCTCGCTGGGGAGGGAGCCATCTGCAGGCGGCGTTTCGTAGTCAATCGCCAGCGCCTCCGTCAAAAAAGGTGTCCCGGCGAGTCTGTGACTCGGCGGGTTGCCCGCGGGCCTAGGATTTCAGGTTCAAGGTTTGCTGGTTGAAGGTTGTGCCAGCCTGCGCCCGTGTGTGCGCCCAACCGCCCACGCCCGCGGCTGAAGCCA
>Ga0256914_1000403_pt1 | contig 42633 bp, 42 predicted proteins | sample HulkmetaG_FD_191571 | JGI IMG/M metagenome (GOLD analysis project Ga0256914, IMG submission 191571) | Hydrothermal chimney microbial communities from Main Endeavour vent field at the Juan de Fuca Ridge, Pacific Ocean - Hulk | ecosystem: Environmental > Aquatic > Marine > Hydrothermal vents ... | reverse complement strand
GAGATAGTTTACGAGTTCTGCGACCTCCTCTACCACATGCTCGTGCTCTTGGTAAAGCTCGACATAGGGCTCGACGAGGTTTGGAGGGAGTTGGAGAGGCGAAGGAGATGAAGGAGTGCGTTATCTGGACGGTCAATTTGGATAGCAGGAAGACGAGGAGCGAGGGGAGGAAGATCCCGCTTAAGTACGCGGTTCCGAACGTCAAGTTACAGGAGCTCGTCGAGGCTTGCAGGGCTTTGGGCATCGATTTCAGGGTCGAGGAGAAGAAAAAGTATCCGAAGTGCTGGTGGGAGGAATGCGGAAGGGTGGTCGTTCCCAAGAGGGGGTCGAAGATAGGGTTGATGATCGAAATAGCCAAGAAGATTGCGGAGATTAGGGAACAGAAGAGGAAATGAGGTATCTGTTCTTTCTTTCCGGAGAACATCCGGAGCTCGCGGAGGAGGAGGTCTTTGGCCTTCTCGGGAGTTACGGGAAGGTGGAGGGGGTTGGGAGGGATCAACAGATACTCGTTGCCGATTACGTCGGGGATAGAGGTGCATTCAATAGGCTCGCTTTGACTCACGAGATCTCGGAGCACATCGCCACCTGCGATTTCGAGGATCTTTGGGAAGTTTTCAGAAATTTGCCAGTCCCGAGCGGAAAGGTATGCGTTAGGGTCAGGAAGATAGGAAAGGGCTGGGAGTCCCTGAACTCCCTCGAACTCGAAAGGAATCTTGGAGCCGAGCTTTGGAAGAGGGGTGCTAAGATCAGCGTTTCGTCGCCAGACAGGGTGATAAGGGTCTATCTTTCGACCAAAGCCCACGTCGGGATATTGATACATAGAACGGACAAGAAGCAGTTTCTTGAGAGAAGACCCGACAGGAGACCGTTCTTCATGCCGAGCGTCATAGTTCCGAGGTTCGCGAGAGCCCTCGTAAACGTTACGGGGGTTAGGGGGAACATGCTCGATCCAATGTGCGGAACGGGGACTTTCCTAATAGAGGCGGGTCTGATGGGCGTGGAATTCGCTGGGGTGGATGCGTTCAGAAAGGTGGTTTGGGGATGCGCCAAGAACCTCAGGCACTTCGGACTTCCGGTTAACGTCGTATGGGGAGATGCGAGGAACCTCCCGTTCAAGGACGAATCCTTCGACGCTGTGGTTACGGACTTTCCCTATCAGAGATCAACGAGGAAGTTCGGGGAGGATCTCTACGAGAGGGCGACTGAGGAGATATTCAGGGTGCTGAAGGAGGGAAGGAGGGCGGTGCTCGTTTTCAACTTCGACGCCGAGGAAATGCTGAAGGGAAGGTTCGAGGTGGAGGGTAAGTTCCTGCAGAGGGTTCATAAGAGCCTCGTCAGAAGGTTCTACGTTTGCAGGAAGAGGTGAACCATGCTTGGAACCCTCGTGCCCGTTCTCGCGTGCGCCCTCATAGCTTTCAGCATAGGATCGAACGACACATCCAACGCTTTCGGTATATGCGTCGGGGCGGGTATAATAACCTTCAGAAGGGCTGTTTACCTTCTGGGCGTTCTCGTGTTTTTGGGCGCCCTGCTTCAGGGAAGAAACGTCATGAGGACTGTAGGAAAGGAGCTCGTTGCCGTGAACCTGAAGATCCTGTTCGTCTCACTTCTCGTATCCGCGATAGTGATAATAGTTGCGAACTGGAAGAGGTTGCCGGTTTCGAGCCATCAGGCCATAATAGGAAGTCTGGTAGGATCGGGGTTGGCCTTGGGATCGACGGTGAGGTTGGACACCCTCCTTAGAATAGTCGAGTCTTGGATTCTTTCGCCTTTAGGCTCTCTCGTAATCGCAATTGTCGTTTACAGGGTCATGGAATCCGTGTTTCGTAGGATGCCAGTCTTCGAAGTTGAGAGGTTGTTGAGGATCTTGTTGCTCATGAACGGTATGATAATCGCGTACAACACCGGAGCGAACGAGCTTTCGACGGCTTTGGGGCCGATAGTTTGTTCGGGCATTCTCTCCCCCCTTCAGGCCGTTTCCCTCGGAACGCTTACGCTCTGGTTTGGAGCATTCATGTTGAGCGAGAGGGTGGTCGAAACCGTGGGTAAGGGGATAACGACGCTCGACGCGTTCACTGGATTTTCCGCTCAGTTCAGCGCCGGCGTTAGCGTTTATATCTTTACTCTCTTGGGCATGCCCGTCTCTACCACTTACTGCATAATAGGGGGCATAATGGGGGTGGGAATTCTCAAGGGAGTGGAAACCGTGAGAACGGATCTCCTCAAGAGGATCCTCGCGAGCTGGATCCTTACGCCCTTAACCACCTTCTCGATCTGCTACCTCATAGCGATGCTAATTTGACGTGAAGCTCGTAAAGCCCGTCGGCGAGCTCGATCAACCTTTCGACGTTTTTAAGCCCCTCCACCCACCTCTTCGGAATCCCCTCCAACCCTACCTCGCATCCCTTCAACCCGCACGAGATTGAAGCAATCGTGTCCGCGTCCCCTCCCGAATTCACGGCCTTCAGAGCGCATTCTTCGAACGTCGAGGAGTGTAGGAAGATTTGAAAGGAAAGCGGAACCACGTCCCTGACCGATATGGTATTTCCCAGCACTTCTATCGCTCTATTCGTATCCTCCAAGTCGCACGCGAGTTCCAACTTCTCCGCGAGCCTTACGTCGTACTTACGGACTCTCCCTATCACCTCCTCGCGGACATCTTCTCCCCTAACCACGCATGCGGTTCCCACCGCCACGGCGACCGCCCCTCCCACCGCCGGCCCCCTGTGGGTAACTATCGACGATAGGGCGGAGTACTTCTCAACGAGGTCGAGGCTGAAGGAGTAGAGGAGCCCTATCGGTATCACCCTCATCGCCGATCCGCAGGTTTCGGACTCCACCCCCGCCCTGTTCCAAGGTACTCCGAGGGAGAGGTTTCTCAGAGCGATTCTGGTAGTTGGCCCGATCCTCCTGCAGTCGATCAGCTTTAGCCTTTCCGCGAAATCGGACGGATCGAAGTAGATGGTGTTCAGAAGGGATTCGGCGAGGGCGATCATCTGCTCGGTATCGTCCGTCCACTCTCCCGCGTCGAGATCACCGTAGGGGGACGGAAGGTAATCCCTGACGTAACCGTATATCCTTCTGATCTCATCGACGCTCATACCCTCCACCGGCATACCTAAGGCGTCCCCTACTGCAAATCCCACCATGGCACCCCTGAACATCTCCACCCTCCAAATCCTTTATATATTGCCATGTCAAAGCATGGCCATGGACGTGCTCGTTAGGAGGAGCGAGGTGGACGGCGTCGCCACCCCTCCACCATCGAAGAGCTACACGCACAGGGCTTTTTTAGCTTCCGCCCTTTCAAGATCATCCGAGGTTCACAACCCCCTCGTGTCCGACGACACTCTCGCGACTCTGTCTTGTTGTCGCGTGATTGGGGCTGAATTCGTTAGGAAGGGGGCGTTCGAGTTTAGGGGTTGCGAGGAGATCGGAGGGGGATACATGTACTGCGCCAATTCCGGAACGACCCTCAGGCTGTTCATCGGAATATCGTCCCTATCCAAGGAGATTTCGGTTCTCGACGGAGACGATTCTCTTAGGAAGAGGCCGAACCTCGAACTCGCCAAAGCTTTGAAGAGGTTGGGAGCGGAGGTGAGGGGGTTCGGGAAGTACGAGGCACCGGTTTGGGTTAGGGGGATCGTGAAGGGTGGGGAGGTGGAGATAGAGGCGAAGAGCTCCCAGTACGTATCCTCGCTACTCTTCACCCTCCCGCTCGCGAGGGGGGATTCCGTTTTGAGGGTTCTCGAAGTGAAGTCGAGACCGTACATAGAGGTCACGCTCCACGTACTGGAGGAGAGCGGTGTGAGGGTGGAGAGGGAGGATATGGTGTTCTACTTGGAGGGGGAGCAAGAGTATAGGCTTAGGAAGTTTTTCGTTCCTTCGGATTTCTCCTCCGCGAGCTACCTCATAGCCGCGGGCGTCCTTGCGGGAAGGGTGGTGGTGGAGAACATGTTCGACTCTAAGCAGGGGGACAGGAGGATAGTGGATATCGTTCGGGAGATGGGCGGAAGGGTGAAGTGGGATAGGGAGAGGGGAACGATAGTTGCGGAGAGATCCGAGCTCGAGGGAGTGGAGGTGGATGCGGGAGATATTCCCGACTTGGTTCCTACGATAGCCGTGCTCGGAAGCGTGGCGAGGGGCAAGACCGTAGTCTATAACGCCGAACATTTGAGGATGAAGGAGATAGACAGAATAGAGGGGATATACAGAAACCTGAGGAGCTTGGGAGTTGGGGTAGAGAAGAGAAGGGACGGGATAGTGGTCTTCGGCGGGGAGATAGAGGGGGGATGCGTGGATTCATTTGGAGACCATAGAATGGCGCTCGCCTTCTCCCTGCTGGGTCTCGTTTCGAAGAAGGGGGTGCTCGTGAGGAACGCGGAGGTGGTTTCGGTTTCGTTCCCCAACTACTTCGACGTTCTCAGATCGCTGGGTGCGGACGTGTCATATCCTTCTGCTCCTTCCGAACTCTAAGTAGAGGTAGAGCGCCGAGCATATTATGACTATGGCGAGAGCGTAGCTCTTGAAAGCGTTGACGAGGTTCCTGTAGAACAGATACTCCTCCCCGAACGGCCCTATGTTCCTCATCTTCTGAGCGTTAAGAATGAAGTATTTACCAACGCCGGGTATCACTATCGGCCTTCCCCCTATCATCACAGCCTGAGCTATTATGTTCTTCTTGGTTATCACCCAAGGATCGGGGCCAGAAGCGTCCCCTCCCGTCCATATCAGCCCATCCTTCATCTTGATTATCCTGTGGGTAATCGGGAGGTAGTATGTCGGTATCTTGAACATAATTATGTCCCCTACGTGGGGGTCTATGTGTATCGCCTGCATCAGGATTATGTCTCCCCTCTTCATCGTTGGCCTCATGCTGTCCGATATTACGACCGCCCAGAAGAGCTTGTGGGTGAGCGTGAGTATCAGGAGAAGGACTATGATTCCCATCACTATAGACGCTCTTAAAACGGGCTTTTCCTCTGTTTTGACGATTTCCAAACCGTTTTGCATGATCTTCCTTCTTTCGCCCCTCCTGAGGGCTATCCTTATCCTTTCGAGAAACGGAATTCTGTAACCCGTTACCTGAACGTAGGCGTATACGATCATCAGGAGGGATATCGTGCACACGATTTCGAGTATCATCGCTAAGATATAGACCGGTTCGGGTCTTAAAAGCATTTGCGGAGAGTTTAAAAATTCCTTCCTCGAACGTAGCATCGATGTGGAGGAAATGGAGGCACGTGACAAAGCTCGATCCCGACAGGCCTAACCCCCCCGAGTTGATAAAGGCGGTGGCTGAGAGCGGAACGGATGCCGTGATGATATCCGGAACTCAGAACGTTACGCTCGAAAAGGCGAGAGCACTGCTCGAGGAGGTTAAGGATTACGGTCTTCCTACGGTTTCCGAACCCTCCGATCCGTCGAACGTAATATACGACGCGGACTACCTCTTCGTTCCGACCGTTCTGAACTCCGCCGACGGAGAGTGGATAACGGGAAAGCACGCCAGATGGGTGGAGATGAACTTCGACAGGCTCGACGAGTTCTACGGAATAATGGAGAGGACGGTTTTTGAGGGTTACATAGTTCTAAACCCGAACTCGGCGGTGGGGAGGGTTACGAGGGCGAAGACCGATTTGACTCCCAAACAGGCGGCGAGCTACGCGGTTGTGGGGGAGAGGATATACAAGCTACCCGCTATATACATCGAGTACAGCGGAACGTTCGGAGATCCCGAGGTCGTCAAGGCGGTTAAGGAGGTGCTCGACGATGCGGTGCTCATATACGGAGGGGGGATAGACAGCAGGGAGAAGGCCTTAAAGATGCTCGAATACGCCGACATGATAGTCGTCGGCAACGTTCTGTACGAGAAGGGCATCGAGAGGTTCTTGGAAACGGTGCCATGATTAGATCGATCTGGGAGCTCTTGAGACTCGAACACGGACTGATGTACGCATTGGGGGTAGTAGTTGGAGTAGTCGTGTCTTCGGGTTTAGATTTCAGCCTCAAGAACTTAATTTTGGGCGTTTTGACGGCCGTGTTCTGTCAGGCCTCAGCGTTCGCCCTGAACGATTACTTGGACTACGAAGTGGACTTGGCCAACAGGAGGCTCGACAGACCCCTCGTCAGGGGGGAGCTAAGCAGGAGAACCGCGCTGATACTATCGCTCGCTCTCGCACCGTTCGGACTCTTCGCTTCCTATCTGATCTCAACCAACGCCTTCCTCCTCGCATCGATAATAACCGCCTTGGGTTACCTTTACGATCTGAAGCTTAAGGAGTACGGAATACTGGGCAACCTCTACATAGCCCTGTCCATGTGCGCTCCGTTCATTTTCGGCAGCATCGTCGCCACGAACACGATAACTCCTCAAATCGCCGTGCTATCTCTAATAGCCTTCCTTTCCGGGGTGGGTAGGGAGGTCATGAAGGGGATCGAGGACGTGGAGGGGGATGCGATAAGGAACGTTAGAACCGTGGCGAGGGTTTGGGGGGTGGAGGGCGCGTCCAAGCTTTCGGCGATCCTATTCCTTTCCGCCGTTATAATGAGCTTCTACCCCTTCCTGTTTGTCGAGGGTTACAGGTTCGACCTCAAGTACCTGATCCCCGTCCTGATAACGGACGTTATGCTTATCGACGTCTCCGTCGAGCTACTCAGGAGGCACGGGAAGGAGGACATAAGGAGGTACAGGAAGAAGACGCTGCTCGCCCTCACCGTAGGCCTCGTCGGATTCCTCTTGGGGGCATTCTGAAACGTTAAAATACATTCCGGGATGCGTTTTCATCATGAGGGAGGAGGATTTCAGGAGGGATGCAGTAAGGTTCGCAGCCTATCTTATGGCCATATCGGCTAGAACCGCTCCGAAGTCCAAGGGGGAGGACGACTTGGTCGTTCTCTACGTCGAGGGGGAGGAAAAGGATAGGATAGCGGAGAAGATGATTGAGCTCGCCAGAGAAAAGGGAAAGGGTTGGAAGAGAGACGGAGAGAGCGTTAAGATGGCCGAAGGCATTCTGATATTGGGGGTCAAGGGGAGAAAACCTTTGGGTTTGAACTGCGGGGCTTGCGGTTTCAGCTGCGATGAGCTAAAGAGGATGACCAAGGACGGCGACTACTCCGGCCCGAACTGCGTTTTCAAGATACTCGACTTGGGAATCGCATTGGGATCCGCAGTTAAGCTAGCGAGCGTGATAAACGTGGACAACAGAATAATATACAGGATAGGGGTGGTGGCGAGGATGCTCGGACTCGTGGATGCAGATGTGGCGTTAGGAATCCCGCTCGCGAGCCTCGGCAAGAACCCGTTCTTCGACAGAAAGGATTAAATGAGAAAACTCGTTTTTATGTAGAACGTCTGCTTCGCTATGGGGAACTCCAACACCCTCCCGGCTATCTTGACCTTGGGGCTTATCACTACTTCGACCTTCGTCCTCTCTCCGTTTTTGATGTGGCTCACCCACCAGTCCTTTAACTTCTCGTTGTCTATCTTGGTAACGAATTCGAGCTTTGCGTTGCCCTTCGGGGGTATGATTACGTTCATAGTCTCGCTACCGCTTCCGACCACAATTCCGTTCATCTTTATCGTGTAGTCGAAGCCCAACACGGGTATCGGGATTGGGTTGGGGTTGTGAACTTCGGCAACGGAAACTATCTCCGTCGTTCTGTTCGTCACCTTCCCCCAGTGGGATCTCAGCGATTCCACGACGACGCTCAAACCGTCAACTGAAACGGTTACGGGCTTGTTCGTCGCGAAGGAGAGGATGTCGGTCTGGACGGTTTTCGTGAAGCTTATGGGATACTTGAAGTCGAAGATCTTGAAGACCAAGTATCCGTCTATCCTTATTACGGTCTTCTCCCCGTTCTTTATGTGGCTCACCCACCATTCGGGAATCTTGTCGTTATCGAGGTAGATCGCTATCACGACGGGGGACGTGGAATGGGCGGGTATAGAGGCCTTTATCGCGTGTCCCTCTCCCATCTCTATTCCGTTCATGTACAGCCTCAGAACTACGTCCTTGAGTGGGATCGGGAAGGGGTTGGGGTTGTATACTTCCACGTTAACGAGGATCTCGGTGGTCGTCGAGTTGACCTTTCCCCAGCCATACGTTATCCTCTTTATTTCGGGCTTTCCGATAGAGATGCAACCCAGCAGTATCAGAGCGAGAGCTACGACGAATACTTTTCTCATGAACCGAAGTTCTTCGGGAGGATATTTAAGGTGAACGCAAAATATTTTAAAGGTTCTCGCAATCTTCCTCCATGCTCGAAAGGCTGTTAGAGATAACGAGGGCGCACCACGAGTTCTTCAAATATTCGATTCCACTAATCGCGAGCGAAAACGTAACGAGTTATCTCGTGAGGAGATTCTATCTAAGCGATTTCGGGCATAGGTATGCGGAGGGGAGGATAGGTAAGAGGTTCTATCAGGGATGCGCGTTTGTAGATGAGCTCGAAGCCTTGGCGGTGGAACTTACTAAGAGGCTGTTCGGTGTCGACCACGCGAACGTTCAGCCGATATCGGGAACAACGGCCAACATGGCGGCATTCTTCGCTTTAACAAATCCGGGAGATACGATAATGTCCCTCTCCGTCCCTCACGGAGGTCACATATCGCACGACAGGTTTTCGGCCGCCGGTTTGAGGGGCTTGAACGTCAAATACTACGCCTTCGACAACGAAAGGTTCAACATAGACGTCGATGAGACGAGGAGGAAGGTGGAGAGGCTCGAGGAAAAGCCGAAGGTCTTCGTTTTGGGAGCGAGCCTGTTTTTGTTTCCGCATCCGGTTGAAGAAATTGCCGAAATCGCTCGAGAGGTTGGTGCGAGGGTCGTTTACGACGCGAGCCACGTTTTGGGGCTTATAGCTGGAAAGCGGTTCCAAGATCCGATCAGAGAGGGCGCCGACGTAGTTACCGCATCGACGCACAAGACCTTCCCCGGCCCTCAGAGGGCTGTAGTGATGTGCAAGGAGGAGCTCGCGAAGGAGATAGACAGGGGCGTGTTTCCCGGTGTGGTTAGCAACCACCACATCCACAGCTTGGCCGGTTACGTCGCAGCTTGCTTGGAGATGATGGAGTTCGGTGAAGCTTACGCGGAGCAGATAGTTAAGAACGCTAAGAGGTTGGCCGAAAGTCTTTACGATAGGGGTTACGATGTGGTCTGCCCGGATCTGGGATTCACGGAGTCCCACCAGATAGCGGTGGATGTCTCAAAACTCGGGGGAGGGGACAAGATAGCGAAACTTCTCGAAGAGGTTGGAATAATCCTTAACAAGAACCTACTGCCTTGGGATGATGTCAAGAAGGCGGACAACCCGTCGGGGATAAGGATAGGTGTGCAGGAGGTTACAAGGCTTGGAATGAAGGAGGAAGAAATGGACGTTATAGCCGAGCTCATCGATTTGGCGATAAAGGAGAAGAAGAGCAAGAGGGAGATCAGGGAGATGGTCAAGGAGTTCAAGTCTCAATTCACGACCGTTAAGTACACCTTCGAGGAGTGTCCGGCGTACGATTTTCCCGAGTTGTGCTGATTTCGAGCCGTCTCTCTCCCCTTTTAATGAGTTTTTCGAGCTCGCCTTGATGTTTAAGAGGTCGCCGTCAGGCGCTTCGATTACTTAACGTATCCCTCCTTAACCATAAGCTCCGCGTTCAGAACGCTCGCACCGGCCGCTCCCCTTACGGTGTTGTGCCCCAAGACGAGATATCTGACGATGTCGTCTTCGACCTTCTTTATCCTCCCCACCACAACGCTCATCCCGTTGCCGGCGTCTCTGTCCAAGCGGGGCTGAGGCCTATCCACTTCCTTCCTAACGATTATGACCTTTTCCGGCGAAGTTGGCAGATCCTTCAAAGGTTCGAGCGATTCGAACGCCTTAACGACTTCATCGACCTCAACCGTTCCGTCGAACTCCGCCCATACAGCTTCAAGATGCCCATCGATAACCGGAACTCTATGGCAAGATGCGGAAACCTTGATGCTCGCTGGAATCACCCTCCCCCCATCGAACTCTCCCAACAGCTTCAGGGGTTCGGTTTCGACCTTCTCCTCCTCACCCTTTATGAAGGGAATCACGTTGTCCATTATCGCAAGCGATGGAACTCCCGGATAACCCGCACCGCTCAAAGCCTGCATCGTAGCGACGGTTACCCTCTTCAATCCCAAATCCATCAGGGGCTTGAGCGTTAGGACGAGCATTATCGTCGTGCAGTTAGGATTCGTGACTATGAATCCGTCCCAACCCCTCTTCCTCTTCTGCACCTCTATAAGCCCGAGATGATCCGGATTGACTTCTGGAATAACCAAGGGCACGTCCTCCTCCATTCTGTAAGCTGAGGCGTTGCTCGCAACTACGAAACCCTCCTTAGCGAACTTCGGCTCTACTTCCCTTGCAACGTCCGAAGGCAGAGCGGAGAAGACTATGTCCGCGTCGCAGTGCTTAGGATCCATCGGAGCCATCTCTATGTCCTTCGCACACTCCGGAACGTCCGAAGATACTATCCAGTTGACCTCATCACCGTACTTCTTTCCCACCCTCCTTTCCGATGCCATCAGGGTCGTTATCTTGAACCAGGGGTGATCGGCCAACAGCTGAACGAACTTCTGTCCGACCATTCCGGTAGCTCCCAATACCGCGACCTTGAACTTCATATGGCCAAGCACACTCGGGGAGTTAATAACATTTTTTAAATCACGAACCGTATCGATATCGATGAAAGTCAGGATCGGTTATTTCGATGAAAGGTCGGCATTCGAAGTCGTTAAAGCTTTAAAGTCGGTTGGAATCGGTGCGGAAATTAGAAAGAGCATAACGTTGAGTTTCGTTCCGGCTTACTTCGTCGAAGGTAGGTTCAGCGATTTGAGGAACAAATACGAGGAAACCGAGCTTGTGGAGGACATAAAGGAGTGGAAGAGGAGGCTCGAAATGGCTGCGGAGCTCGGATCTTTGAAGGAGGTTGGGGATAGGTTTGATCCCGAAACGTTCGAGATCCTTCGGGATATGCTCGAAACGAACGGAATGTTGGAGGGAGAAAGGATCAAGGATCCGCCTAAGGATCCGTTCATTAGCTTTCCCGTCGAGGCCGACGACGATACGGCAAAAAAGCTCGATCTGAAGAGGAAGCTCGTGGCTTTTTCGAACGTCGAGTTCGAGGTTTTCGCCGAACTGGGACACGCCATATTCAACGATAGGCTCGGGGAGATATGCGAGGAGAAGGGGGAGTTCGTGGGGTTGTTGCTTATGGCGGGGATGGCGGAGAGGTTGCTCGAAGAACTTTCGGGAGGCGGAAAGAGCGTCGAAAGTCTAAGAAGGATCAGAAGGTTCACCTTCGGAGATGTGGTTGAGCTTAGGGTTACCGGCGACGTCGTCGAGGGGGTGCTCGAAGCTCTCGAGAGGATGGGGCTCGTTAGGATAAAGAAGGGTAGAGTTCAACTCAGATGATAGTCCTCTGGTTGCTCATACTCGCCTTCGTATCCTTTCTCGCGCGTCCGATTTCGCCGAAGCCGTACCTGTCGAAGGCCATAGGATTGGCGGTTCTCACGTACATCGTCTGGGTCTTCGCGAACTTTACGAACTTTATCTACGCCTCCGTTCTCGGAACGATCGTTTACACGGCGCTCTTTTTCAGAAAAATCGAAAAGAAGGAGTTGAGAAGTTGGCTGAGGTTCGAGCTAATCTTCGCAGCCTCTTTCCTTCTGTATCTTGTGTACGTTTCCTTCGATCCTCGGATATTCGGCGGAGAGAAGATGATGGACGTGGGGGTTCTGAGCGGGATACTTAGAAGCACGGGGATGCCGCCGATAGACGTTAACTTGGCCGGGTTCAGGTTCGACTGCTACTACTACATGGGTTACGTCGTTGTGGCCACCTTGACCGCGTTGACCAAGACCCAGATAGGAGTTGCATACAACCTCGGCCTCGCGACCTTCTTCGCCTTGACCCTCGCCACTTCCATCGAGTTCGCACTGGACAGAGGCTTTAAATTCCTACCCTTCTTTCTCTTCGCAGGCAATCTCGCATCCTTCCTCATCTTGGTCGGCTCTCTATTTCATTTCGTCTCCCCGTACAAGGCATTCGACTTCTGGACGGTTACGAGGATCATTCCGGGAACGATAAACGAGTTTCCCTTCGCTACGTTCACGTTCAGGGATCTCCATCCGCACCTGATGGACATACCGTTTCAGGTTACGTTTCTAATTCTGCTGTACGAGTATTGGATGTGTAGGGACGAGAGGTTGCTCGGTTTAATGGCGTTTCTGCTCGGATTCATGACCTCGGTGAACTCTTGGGAGCTTCCGACCTACGCCCTTCTGCTCCTCCTTGTGGCGAGGGATCTCAGGTACTTCCTGTTCTTTTTGCCCTTCCTTCCCTACCTCCTCAAGCTACATCCCCACGCCGTTAAGGGGATAGGTCTCGTAACCTCTCGGACTACGATCGTGCGGTTTCTGATAGCCCAACCCCTCGTCCTCGTTCCCCTCATGTTCGCTCTAACGAGGGACAGGAGGTTGATCTTAGCCTCTCTGCTCTCCCTTCCTTTGGCGTTCGACTTCCAAATCCTCCCTATCATCGTTCCCCTCTTGCTCTTCGCGGTAACGAATAGAGATGAGTACGAGGGCGTTTTGCTTTTGGTAACCTCCCTCCTATTTTTGATCGTCGAAATATTTTACGTCAACGACCCCTACCCTCAAAAGCTTGAGAGGTTGAACACGGTCTTCAAAACGTACGTTCAGGCTTGGATAATCCTATCCTTCGTTTCGGCGATCGTCTGCAATAAATTCAGGAGAAAGCTTCCCCTCATGATCTTTCTTGCGATCCTCTGGATATACCCCGTAGGATTCCTCGCCGTCCACCACTCTTGGAATGGGACGATAGACGGGATGGCGTACACCGATGGCGAATACGGCGCTCTGAGGTTCTTACAGAACTGTCCGAACGGAGTGGTCTTGGAGTATCCCGGAAAAAGCCCATTCTCGTCCTACACGTACGCCGGAAGGGTTTCAGCGTTTACCGGATTGCAGGCGGTGATTGTGAGGGGAGGGCACGAGCTTTTCTGGCGTTACTACAGTGAATACGACGGAAAGCCTTGGTGGAAGTACCTTTACGAGCGTTGGAAGGAGGCAAACGAGATTTTCGAGGCTAAAGACTTGAAGTCGGTTCTCCCACTACTAAGGAAGTATCACGTTCGCTACGTTTTCGTTGGGAAGCTTGAGAGGGAGCACTATCCAAAGGCATCGCTCGAAAAGTTCAGGGCATTCAGAACGATATACGACGACGGCGAGGTGGTGGTGTACGAGGTAACGTTTTTAAACTCAAAAACGAAGTGAGTTTGCCAATGATGACTGATGGGCGAACTGAAATATGATGAAAGGGAGAGTTCTGAGGCAAAAATAAAAAATTCAGCCAAATAGAGCGCCCAATCCTTCGATCGCCTCTTCTTCTGCCTTCTCCTCTTCTTCCTCCTTCTTCTCTTCCTCTTCCTTCTTCTCCTCCTCTCCCGCCGCAGCCTCCGCCGCAGGTGCCGCAGCCGGAGCGGCCACTGCCGGTATAGCCGCCTTAGATATCGCCTCGTCTATGTCTATGCCCTCCAACGCGGCGACGAGCGCCTTAACCCTTGCCTCATCCACGTCCACGCCGGCAGCGCTGAGTACGGCCTTCAAGTTCTCCTCGTTTATCTCCTTACCCGCAGCATGCAAGAGCAGAGCCGCATACACGTATTCCATACCCATCACCTCCCATTAACCGAATAAGGCACCCAAACCTTCCAGAGCGGACTCCTCCGCCTCCTCTTCCTTTTCCTCCTCTTCCTCCTTCTTCTCCTCTTCTTTCTCCTCCTTTACCTCCTCAACCTTCTCGACGGTCTTTAATCCGGACAACCTCTGCTTTAGATCCTCATCCAGAGCCTCATCCGGCAAGCGCGAGGCCAAAGCGAGCATCTCCGAATAAGCTTTGGCTAGAATGTCCGGCATGACGTCCTTCTCGAATATTCCGGCGTTTATGGCCAAGTTCCTCGCATCCAAGAAGGCCTTCATTATCAGGATCTCCGCGGTCTCCTCGGTCACGTAAGCGGCGTTGACGGCGAGGTTGAGAGCCTTCTGGAAAGCCTCCACGAGCTGTCCCTTCACCGCCTCCTCGTCTATGGCCAAAACGTCCGGCGTTAGAATGACGCCGTTATCGTATATCGCCCTGACGTCGAGCCCCAGCCTTATGGGTTTTATGTCCAGCTTCTCCAAAGCCCTCGCGACCTCCGGTCTGACGACCTCTCCAGCCTTGACTACGGTCACGGTCTCCTTTATCACTATCTTTCCCTTCTCTATCGCCGCCGGCAAACCGGCGGCCTGAAGCTCTCCTATTATCGGGCCGGGAGGGAACGGGGTAGGACCCTTTTCGACCACAACGTCCACTGGGGAAACCTGTCCCGGCTTTAGCGGCGAGGGAACTTTGGTTTCCTCTATCATCTTGTACAGCTTGAACGGGTTCATGTCCGTCGCGACTATCGCCGTCTGATCGTGTACGAACTCCTTCAGCTTCTCGAAGTCCCCGCCTAAAGCGTCGATGGCCTTCTCAAGCAGCGTGTTCTTCACGACCTTTATCAGAGCCTTTCCCCTGAAGTCCCTCCTTATCTTCTGCATCTGACCGGAAGGAACGCCCCTGAATCCGACTATCGCTATCACCGGATGGCTCGAAAAGATCTTCCTGATCTCATCCACTGCCTGAATCTTCCACTTCGGAGGAGACCCCCTAACCGCCGCCATATCAGATCACCCTTACGGCAGGCCCCATCGTCGTTTTGACGTATATAGATTTAACGACCTGCGTGGGATTCTCGTATTTGTTCTCAACGACCTTCAGAATTTCCAAGGCGTTTTCGGCGAGCTTTTCGGGATCCATGTCCCTCTTGCCTATCGGTGCGTGGAACGTGGGCTTGTCTCTCGTCCTGATCTTAACGGACTTCTTAAGCCTTTCGATATGCGGTTTGGGATCCGCGAGGGGTGGAATGACCTGCGGCATCTTTCCCCTCGGCCCGAGAATCGGACCGAGCTTTCTACCTATCTCCGGCATCAGAGGAGCTTCGGCCAAGAAGAAGTCCATCTGCTTCGCCAACTTCTTCGCCTGCCTCTTGTTTTTGGCGAGCTCGTCTATGTCCTCAGGGCCGAGCACTACATCCGCCCCTCCTTCCTTGGCCTTCAGCGCAGTCTCTCCTCTCGCAAAAACCCCCACCTTCCTCGGCTTTCCCAGTCCGTGCGGTAGGGTCACTATGGCGTCTATTCTGTTTTCCGGCCTTCTCATGTCCACGTTCTTCAGGTTGACCGCCATCTCAACCGTTTCGAGAAAGTTCCTCGGCTTGGCCTTCTCTATGGCTTCAGTGATCGCCTCGACGAGTCTGTCCTTATCAACCAACACCGCAATCACCCCGTAGTGCCAACGGCTTTCGCCTCCTACGGACTTTGAGATGCTTGCGGAAGGGTATTTTAAGTTAACGGCAACGGATATATATTTCCACCAACCCTAAGACGTTCGATGATCGGCGAGATCTCGACCCTTTTCGGATTGAAGGTCTACACGGACGAGGGAAGGTTCGTCGGGGTCGTAAACGATGTGGTTATAGATCTGGAGAGAAGGCAGATAAAGGGACTCGCCATGACGGAGTTCAACCGAGCCCTAATAGATTCAAAGGCTCCGGGAATAATCCTCCCCTACAGGCTCGTTAAGTCGGTGGGGGACATAGTGATCGTAAAGGACGTATTCAAGAGAAGGAAGAAGCATGAGGAAGGGGAGGAACTGGAAGTCCCGTGAACTCTACTCAAGACTGCTCGCACCACCAACTTTTTTGATACGTCTCGACGGTAGGAACTTTTCGAGGATTTTGGAGGGATTCGAAAAGCCTTACGATTTTAGGTTCGCCAAGGCGATGGTCGAAACGTGCGTCGAGGTGTTGAGGGAGTTCAACGCCTGCTTCGCGTTCACGTTCAGCGACGAGGTAACGTTTTTGGTGAGAGACGTTTTCGGATGTAGGCTGGAGAAGGTTAACTCGATCGTGGCATCCGAATTTTCGTCGAGGTTGAGCCTAAAGCTCGAACTTCCGTTGAGCTTCGACTCCCGAGTAATATACGCGGAACCTAACGAAATCGCCGACTACCTCGCTTGGAGGCAGGACGAGGCTTGGAGAAATCATCTAAACGGTTACGCCTTTTACACCCTGCTGAAGGAAATGAAGGATAGGAGGAGGGTTCAGGAATTCCTGAAAGGTAAGAAGAGCAAAGATCTCCACGATATTCTGCATGAAAGGGGAATAAATCCGTCCAAAACTCCCGCGTGGCAGAGGAGGGGCGTGATCGTGCACTGGAAGAGAGTAGAGCTCGAAAGGGAGTTCGAAGGGAGAGTCGTGAGATTCGAGAGGAGAAGGGTCGTCGAAAATTGGAACCCTCCGCTGTTCGGAAACGAGGAAGGTAGAAAATATTTAGAAAATATATTAAAAGAGTGGTAAAAAAATTACCAACCCGTCTTGTTCGCCCAGTTCATGATGTCCTTGACGTTGAAAGCGTTCACGGTCGGCTTCTTCACGAGCGGATTCCAGTGACACTGCCAGCAGACTGGGTGCTCCTCGTTGAAGTCGTGGCACTTCTTGCAGAAGTCCTTGTAGTCGTGGCACTTCCAGCACGTCAGAAGGCTAACGTTGTATTCGGAGTTGGGATACGTGTTGCTGTGGTATATCCTCTCTCCGTATCTGACCGCCAACTCCCTCAGAGCGTTGAGTAGCTCCATGTGGTTGGCGACCATCCACTTCTCGCTCTCCATGCAGTGCTTGCCTTTCGGCTTAGCGAGCTCCGCCTTTATGTTCTCCCAGCCCTTGCCCATGTTCCCGAGCCAAAGAGGTGTCAAAGCTACCGCCAAGAATATCAGAATTCCCAAAATCACGTACGGCTTGTTGTACATAATCTCACTCCTCCCTTATCGGAGTTCCTCTAAGATCGTACTTCCTATCCTCAGGCCTCTCTCCGAACGCAGTCATGACGAGTGCGTTGCCAAACAGCTCCGTTGGCCCTCCTATTTCGACCGGTATCTTCCAGTACTCCATGAGCACGGGGAACGCGGCCTTGTCTATGGCGCAGGGCGTCGCGAGGAAGTTGACCCCGTACTTCTTGTGCACGTGCCTAACCGCCATCGCCCTCGGCATTCCGCCCCTCATCCTGAGCTCCATGAGCTCGTCCGCGAGCATACCACCACCGCTTCCGCAGCAGTAGGTCTTCTCCCTTATCGTGTGCTCGGGCATCTCGTAGAAGTGGTTGCAGCTCGCCTTTATTACGTACCTCGGCTCTTCGAACAGACCCATAGCCCTAGATAGGTTGCACGGATCGTGCAAAGTCACCTTCCAATGATCGTTCCTGCTCGGATCAAGCTTTATCTTGTTGTGTTCTATGAGATCCGCTATGAACTCGAAGAGGTGGATCCATCCGTGCTGACCCGTCACGTGCTCGAACTTCGTTCCCGTTATCGGATTCTCGGGCACCTCCATCCACTCGGGATGCTTGGGCGGGTTGTTCATCGTGTTTATGTACTGGTTCTTGTCCCTCCACATGTGTCCGCACTCTCCACCTATGATGAACTTGACCCCGAGCCTCTCCGCCTCCTTGTATATCTTCGAGCTCAGAAGCTGCGCCGCCTCGTAGCTGTGGAACGTACCGAAGTTACCACCCTCGCTCGCGTACGTCGACCAAGTGATCGTAACTCCGTACTTCTCCTCTATCTCGTTGAAAAGCAGTATGTAACCGAGGAGCACGTACCAGTGCGGTGAGGCGAAGTAGTCCGCCGATGGGGCCACGAACAGTATGTCCGCGCCCCTCTTGTTTACGTAGGTGTGAACGTCTATGCCGGTTATGTCCTTTATGTCCTCGCACGCCTGCTCCAAAGCCCCCGCCATACCACCCGGATAAAGTCCTAAGTGGTTTCCGGTTCTCGCGGAAGCCTCTATGGATATGCACATGAACCTCTGGTTTATTCCTATCTTGCTCATCAGCCTCCTCGTCCACCAAACTATGTCGGCCGTGTCTATGCCGTAGGGGCAGAAGACCGAACACCTCCTGCAGAGGGAACACTGGTACATGTAGTAGTACCACTCCTTTATGACGTCCTCCGTCAAAGGCCTCGCTCCGGCCCACTCTCCGAACAGCCTTCCGAAGGGCGTGAAGTGATACCTGTAAACGCTCCTGACTGTCTCCGCCCTAAGCACGGGCATGTTCTTCGGGTCTCCGGTGCCTATGTAGTAGTGGCACTTGTCCGCGCACGCACCACACCTAACGCAGATGTCCATGAATACCTTGAACCCTCTGTTCTTCTTCATCGTGTCCTCCATCTCCTTGAGCACTATCTCCTTCCAGTTCTCCGGTAGCTTCCAGTCCTTCTCGAGCGGATCCCTTACGACGTCACCGTAAGGCATCTTGAAGAAGTCCGAGTTCACCTGCTTTGGCAAAGCCATGTAGCTGTAGAATCCGGGCTTGTAATCCTTCTCCGTGATCGGCTTCAGCCACTTCCTCCAGAGGGGAAACCTCTGCTTGATCTCAAGCTTCTCCGGAACCTCGCTCATTCACACCACCTCACAACTCCTCAGGCTTGATAACACAACCCCTCTCCTCGATCTCGTCAAGCTGATCCTTATACATCTCGTAGTACTTGTTCCAGTCGAGCTTGACAGCTCTGCCCTCTCTTACGAGTATAGGCACCTCTGGGTTCGGATCCCACGGGTTGATGTGCCTCTCGTACCTGTTGTTGTTGGGCATGTTTCTAGTGGTGCTGAACCATATTCCGGCGAAGTGCATGACCTTGCTGAACGGCAGGTAGGCGATCGTTATGCAGACGAGGAACAGGTGGACGTAGAATATCCAGCCTATGCTGTGGAGCACCTCCGGGCTCGGCGGGTGGAAGGTTACGAGCCCCAACGCCACCTCCTTCACGGCCGCGACGTCCACCTTTATGAAGTACCTCATCGTTATACCGCTGATTAGTATGCCCGCCATGAGTCCGAGGATCAGGTGGTCGGAAGGTAGAGATATGCTCCTCTCCTTGGCCAAGAATATCCTTCTACCCCACAGGAAGGCCAAGGCTGCGAGGGCTATTAGACTCGTCATGTAAACCGGTGGCACGAACGCCTCGCCCATCGCGGAATCCAAGAAGTCCAAGAACTGAACGAATCCCGGAACGGGGTTCGTGAAGAACCTCAGGTGCCTTATCAGTATTATCAGGAGGCAGTAGTGGAAGAGTATGGCGAACAGCCAGAGCCACCTCGTGTCGTTCTGCTTCTGCTTTTCTATGTAGTATTTGGTGTTTCTGAATAGGCTTCTGAACAGGAACACCTCGAACAGCATCCTGACGAAGGTCTCGAACTTGTTGGACGGGCAGTCGATCCTGTCCCAGATCGTTCTTTTGAGGTTGTTCAGGGATTTCTGCTGAGCGCACGTGGTGGGGATCTTCAACGGCACGGCGCACTTGGACCACTCGTACACCCTGTATATCGTTCCCACTATAAATATGGCAAAGGCGACATACGGAAGAACGCAGGCGATAAGAAACTCGATCATTTCTTAACCACCTCCCCTCTCTCCGGCAAAACTGCGAATATCTTAAGCCCTATGCACCAAGCCAAGTACGCGGCGGTAACCAACCCTATGAACATCGCGTACTCCGTCCACGCCGGGTAGTACGGAACCACTATGTAAGGCTTGAAGATCATTCCGGGCACGTAGTCCTTCGGAATTCCGAGTCCCGGTGTTATCAGTGTGTACCTCTCACCGTAAACCGCTACGGCCACTATCAAACCGGACGCTATCATTCCCCAGTCGGTCTTGCCCCACGGGCTGAGCAGTATGGCGACGGTGAGAATGCATCCGAGTATCTGGACGAACCAGAACACCCACGCGTACGGGTAGTGGAAGTCGAAGAGGTATATCCTTATCGCCTCCTGATTGCCCGGAACGTAGGCGCAGTCGAGGATTTCGGCGGCGAAGCAGTAGAGCAGCAGTATCGTCAGAGCGCCCATGATCTTCGCGAGCGTCCACATCAGATCCCTGTCGAGAGGTCTGTGCGTCCACCTGAAGGCCAAGATGTACGCGGGGATCAGGAGTCCGAGACCGCTGACTATGGCCGAGACTATGAACAGGGGTATCGTGAGTGACGAGTGGTAGAGTTCGGTGGAGTAAACGAATCCGACGATACCACCGGTACCGCTGTGAACCAAAACTGCCCAAGCTACAGCGAGCACTGCGAGGCACTTCGTTAGAAACTTCTTCTCCTCGAACTGCGCCATGAGGTATATGAATCCTATCACGAAGTAGCTCGAGTAGAGGAAGGCGTTCCATGAGAATATCGAAGTGAAGTTGAAGTGCGCGAGGACGTTCAGCCCGTTCTCGGGATTACCGATGTCCTGCATGATCGACAGCATAGCTGCGACTATCATAGCGAGGGCGAAGAGACAGGCGGATCTCGAGAATATCTTGAACTCCTCCTTGCCGAAGACTCCCGAAAGTGCTGAGACTATAAGCGAACCTGCGCTGGCTCCTATGAGGTAACAGATGGCCGCGGTTCCAAAGCCCCAAGGTACCCTCTGGCTAAGCCCCGTTACGCAGTGCCCGTAGACGAGTTGCAGGTACCAAGCGTAAACGCCCCAAAGGGTGACTATCGTTAATATCAGTAGGACGAGGTAGTATCCGGGCGACGTTCCGTCTATCTTCTTAAACTCCACCTCCACCATAACGAATCACCTCAGAACTTGTAAAACACCTTTGGATCGGTTCCCAAACTACCCCTAAGCCTTATGACCTTCGACGTCCTGACTATCTTCGAAATCTCGGAGTTCGGATCCTTCAGGTTTCCGAAGACGAGGGCGTTGTACGGGCAGACCTCGACGCAAACGGGCTTGGGATCCTTGACTCCGTGAGCCCTCTCGGTGTCGATCTTCCATATGCAGAACTCGCACTTCATAGGAACTCCGTCCTTCCTTATCGGCGCGTACGGATTTATGACCTTCAATCCCTCGAGCGGATCTTTGAAGAGGAAGACTCTCGCATCGAACGGACATGCAACCATGCAGTACCTGCAACCTATGCACCTGTGTAGATCCACGACGACTATCCCATCCGCCCTCTTGTAAGAAGCCTTCGTCGGGCATACTTCAACGCACGCCGGATGCTCGCACTCCTGACACATCAGTGGGAAGTAGAGCGGCTCCGCGTTCTCCTGAATCCTTACCTGAATTATCCTCATCAGATGGCACTCGAACCTCGGATTCTCGAACTCTGGAACGTTGTTGGCGACGTTGCACGCCTTGATGCACGGTGGAAGAACCTTCTTTTTACCGCTCTCGAACTCCTCCGGTGTTATGCCCTCCTTCTCCATGATCTTCTTTACGCACTCCGTGCACTTGTCGACCAAGACGACCATGCCCCACTCGTATTTCGACAACTCCTTTTCGAGCTCCTCCTCGTTGTAGAAGCTTCTACCGAATTCGAACGCCTTTCCCGTCGCTACCGCCGCTGAGCTCACTGCAGCCAATACCAGAAATTTACGTCTGGAGATCATACCTCTACCCCCTTTTAAAACTGAATTCCCGTTCCATTTTCTAACACCCGTTTATTCGGAGGATCTCGGGCGAATTCCTCTAACCTTTCCAATTTAGAATTTATTAATTTTTTGGTTTTTAATCAATCGAATTAGGGCTCTGGAAAGTTCAACCCGGTGAATGCGGCCTCACCGATCGGAGGATAATTTATAATAACCAACATCGAAATCGAAAATGACAAATACCGTAAATTATTTATGCGAGTGGACGATTTTAAATGATGGGGGTGAACGAATGCCAGAATTAGAGGTAAAAGGAAAGAAGCTTAAGCTTGATGAGGACGGTTTTCTGCAGGACTGGGAGGAGTGGGACGAGGAAGTCGCCGAGGCTTTGGCCAAAGACACGAGGTTTGGGCCTGCCATCGAGTTGACCGAAGAGCACTGGAAGATCATAAAGTACATCAGGGACTACTTCCTGAAGTACGGTGTCGCTCCGCCGATCAGAATGCTCGTAAAGTTCTGTAAGAAGGAGATAAACCCGAACTGCGACCTGCAGTACATCTACAAGCTCTTCCCGCAGGGTCCGGCTAAGGACGCCTGTAGAATTGCCGGTTTGCCCAAGCCAACCGGCTGTGTCTAACCCTTTTATTTTTGTTGTACAAAATTTTATATAATAATCATCGACGATTTTCGTCCGTTCACGATCTCCGGTTATTATTTATTTAAGATTTTGTTTTGAACTTCAACGCAACGGACACGAGTCTGTTCACGACGTTGGGATTCGATAGCACGTGAACGTGTATGTAGTTCGCGAGGGTGTTCTTCCTCATCACTCCGTCGTGCTTACCGTCCACGCCTTTGCCCCTCTTAACCCGGAACGCGAAGTTAAGCCTTCCCTTCGGTATTACCTCCGAGTAGTGGAACTCGTGTCCAACCACCACCTCTCCCCTAACGCTAATAACGTTCGTCCTCATCGTCCTGTAAACGCAGTATCCCAACGCCTGAAATCTTTCGTGCATTCTCGTCTTAAAGGGGAGGAATCCCACCATTTCGTATTCGTTACCCTTCCACTCGATGCTCTCGCCCAAGAACATTAGCCCTCCGCATTCGGCGTAAACGGGTTTTCCCGAGTCGCAGAACTCGTAAACGTCCCGCCTCAACCTTCCGTTTCTCTCGAGATCCTCGGCGAACACCTCCGGAAACCCTCCACCGATGTAGAGCCCGTCCACGTCCGGCAGTTTCCTGTCCCTGAGAGAATCCACGACCACAACTCTGGCCTTGGCCGATAGCGCGTCGATGTTGTCTTGATAGTAGAATGAGAACGGTTTGTCCCTTATCACCCCTATGGTAACGTCCTTCCTCGATTCCGAAAATACGGGATGCGTTCCCACATCCTCGAGAGGCGGAGCGGAGTTTGCTATCTCCACGAGCCTATCGACGTTGACGAACCTCTCCACCACGTCGGCGAGTTTATCGAGGAGGGAATCGATTTCGTCTCTTTCGTGAGCGGGAATTAGCCCAAGGTGCCTGTATGGCATGTCAACGTCTTTGAGGCGCGGTATAAGGCCGAGAACTTCCATCTTCGCGAGGGTCTCTACGGCCGTCTTTACCTTCATCCTGTGACGGGGATTTCCTATTCTGTTCAGGATCACCCCCCTTATGTCAACGTCCGGATCGAAGACCTTGTATCCCATCAGAATCGCCGCAACGCTCCTGTTTATCCTCTCCACGTCCGCAACGAGTACCACCGGGGCTTTTAGTATCTTGGCGACGTGCGCCGTGCTACCTTCCTCGTGCAACCCATCGTGGGAGTCGTAGAGCCCTGTTTTTCCCTCGATAACCGCCAAGTCCGCCCCCCTGAAGTTCCTCTCGAAAGTTTCGAGGAGGTTGGACTTCGTGAGCATGAAGTCGTCCAAGTTTCTCGAATACCTTCCGGTGGCGAAGAAGTGGAATATGGGATCTATGAAGTCCGGCCCGACCTTGTAGGGCTGAACGACGTAACCCCTGTTTCTCAAAGCCCTCATGAGACCTATGGAGATCATAGTCTTCCCTATCTTGCTCCTGATACCGGCTATGAGTATTCTGGGAACTTCCATCGTTCGAAACTCTCTTGGGTTGCTTAAAACGTTTGGCGTTAACACACCCGAAGGAACGGTGGCATAACGTTTATCTTCTATCATTTTAATTTATAAGGAATATCACGCCAACGTTCGGTATTGTTAATTCGAACAGACCCCCTGAACCGTTTTAGATTATAATATGAACGTTTTATCTTATAACCTATTATTATGGGTGAAATAAAAAATCTTATATAGCTTCAAAATGTGAGAAACGCCAAAAGGGGAGGTGTGCGGATGCTAACGGTGTTGCAGATTTCTTCGTATGTGGCTTTTGCAATTTTCGTCTTAGTGGTGCTCTGGAAGTTCGTGAAGTATGCGACGATGCCCATCCATCTCAGATGGGAGCTCTACCCAGTTCCGCACGAGCCGGAGCACGAGCACGGCGGAAGCTTCTTCGAACACCAGAACATATGGCAGTTGGAGAGAAAACACGACAAACTCAACGAGCTCAAGGAGATGTTCGAGGAGATGCTGTTCATTAAGAGGATGTTCCTCAACAAGAGGGATCTCTGGATCGTGTCGTGGCCGTTCCACGCCGGAGTGTACTTGATACTCGCTTGGTTGGCGCTGCTGTTCGTTAGAGCTGTTCTCGTGGTTGCCGGAATTCACGGACTCGTTCCAATAGCCGACGTTCTTATTCAGATAGCCGGAGCGGTGGGAGTGATCGCCGCCACGCTCGGATGCTTGGGATTGCTTATAAAGAGGGTCGGCAGTTGGGAGCTCAGGGAGTACAGCGCTGGAGTGGAGATCTTCAACCTGCTCTTCGTTCTGGTAGTCCTCCTGACCGGCCTGTACGCTTGGATCAAGTTCGACCCCCACTTCGACATAGCCAAGGAATACATGCTCAGCCTTATCACGTTGAGCAAGATGCCCTCCCTTCCCGAACCCATAGTCGTACACCTGATTCTGCTGGAGCTTCTGTTCATCTACATACCGTTCACGAAGATAGCCCACTACGTCGGCAAGTACTACACGTTCCACGCCGTCCTTTGGGAGGACGCCATCAACAAGCCGGGTAGCGAGGTTGAAAAGAAGGTCAAGAGGTGCCTTCAGTTTAGGACGAGTTGGTCGGCTCCGCATTTTGCCGGGAGGACTTGGGCTGAGGAGGCTAAGAATCCCAAGTTGGATGTTATTGAGAGGTGGAAGCCATGACGAAGGAGGTTGGTATTAAGGATATTGGTAAGCCCTCGAAGCAGCTGATAAAGTTGAGGCTCGAGGATCTGATGAAGCTCCCTCCACCGTACGATAAGCCGGGCGAAGAGCCCGAGATGACCGAGCCCAAGGAGGAGTGGAGGGAAAGGTACATCACGGAATTGGACGGTTACATCGCCATAGACGTTCCTTTCGAGAAACCCAAGACGAAGGAGGAGGAGCAGAGACTCATTCAGAGGTTCTTGGAGGGTTTGAAGAAGCTTCTCGACAAGGAGAACAACTGGACGTTCTTACAGCCCCTAATGCTCTCGTTGGAGTTCTGCGCTAAGTGTCAGACGTGCAACGACGCTTGTCCGATCTATCTGGCGAGCGGAAAGAAGGAGATATACAGACCTACCTACAGGAGCGAGGTGCTCAGGAGGATATGGAAGAGGTATCTGACCCCAGCCGGAAAAGTATTTGGCAAGTTCGTCAGCGGAGACATCGAACTGAACTGGTACACCATAGCGAGGCTTGCGGAGTTGGCCTACAGGTGCACTCTCTGCAGGAGATGCACTCAGGTTTGTCCGATCGGAGTTGACAACGGTTTGATCGCCCACGAGATAAGAAAGCTGTTCAGTCAGGAGATGGGAGTCGCTCCGAAGGCCTTGCACGAGCTCGGAACGGTTCAGCATCTTAAGGTGGGTTCGAGCACCGCACTAACGCCGGAGGGTTTCAAGGACATAATAGAGTTCATAGAGGACGACATAAAGGAGAGGACGGGGAAGAACATAAAGATACCCGTCGATGAAAAGGGTGCCGACATACTGCTGATCCACAACGCCGGAGAGTATTTGAGTTGGCCGGAAAACCCCGCTGCGTTTGCAATTCTGTTCGAAGAAGCTGGGATAAGCTGGACTCTCAGCAGCGAGCTCGTGGGTTACGATGCCGTTAACTACGGTGTTTGGTATGATGATGTTCAGCTTGCGAGGATTGCAATGAAGCACGTTGAGGTTGCGAGGAAGCTCGACGTGAACAGGATAGTCGTTGGAGAATGCGGTCACGCTCACAAGGCTTTGTGTGTCGTAGCCGATAGGGTGCTCGCGGACGAATACAACATTCCGAGGGAGAGCTGCATGCCGATCCTTTGGGACATCGTCAGGAAGAAGAAGATAAACTTCGATCCGGAGAAGAACAACTTCCCGGTTACGTTGCACGATCCGTGCAACATGGTCAGGTTGATGGGCGTCGTCGAGCCTCAGAGGAAGATTCTGAGGGAGATCTGCCCGCAGTTCAGGGAGATGGAGCCCCACGGAGTTTACAACTACTGCTGTGGTGGTGGAAGTGGTTTCGCCATCATGACATCCATGAACTTCCCGGAGTGGAGGAACAAGGTCGCGACGAGGATGAAGTTCAAGCAAATCCTCACAGCATTCCGGGACTGCATAGATCCGAGCATAAAGAAGTACGTCTGTGCTCCTTGCTCGAACTGCAAGGGTGCGATCAGAGACATGCTCGACCACTATCAGGCGACGATGAAGTGCGGGATATACTACGGAGGTCTCGTGGAGCTCATGGTCAACGCCATGGTGGACATAGAAGAGCCGTTCATCGAGATGTTCTAACCCTTATTTATTTTAGAGTCTATCTCCCTCGTTATCCTCCTCGCGACCTCCTCCGAAATTATTCCCTTCATCACCGCCTCCCTTATGGCCGCCTTCTGGGCGTTCAATATGCTTCGGTAAGCTCTCTTCATTACCTCGTCCGCAAAGCGGGTTTCTAACTTCTCCTTCAGACCTTTCAGTTCCTCCTCGATATCCCTCGCAATCTTCTCCGCCACAGATTCCACAACAACCCCCTCCTTCAGCATCCTCTCCAACTCGATCTTCGCGTGCATAAGGGCGATGTACCTCGCCAACGTTTCCTCGAGCTCCTTCCCGTCTCTCTCAAAAATCCTCCTCGCGAGGAATTCGAGTGAAAGTCCTTGGATGAGGAGCGAGAAAATAACGACTCCGAAGGTCATGCTCGCGAGCAGATCCCTGTAGGGAATCCCCTCCAAGCTCAGCGCCAACGCGACGGGAATCGTTCCGTGCAGGCCTCCCCAGAAAAGGACGTTTCTCCAAGATAGGGGGAGGTCGAACATGGGGTAAACCGATACCGCCCTCGCAACGAGCACGGCTAAAATCGCCACCGCAATTGCTCTCCACTCCCTGAAAACCTCGATGTGCGTGTCTATCCCGATCAGCAGAAAGACTATGGAGTTTATGACGAAGACGACTATCCCCCAGAAGTCGGTCAGGACTATTCTCGTCGAAGGGGACATTGAGAAGAGCCTTCCGTAGTTCCCTATTATCAGCCCCGCACAGACCACCGCTATAACCCCAGAGAGGTGTAGTTCTTCGGCTATGAGGAAGCTCGAATACGCTAAGATGAGCGTTATGGACACCTCTATGAGGTGATCGTCTATGCAGGCGAGGATCCTGTACGCCAGATAGCCGAGAACGAACCCGACTACGATCCCTCCAAAGCACACGATGAAAAACTTGACCACACCTTCAGTCAAGTTCAGGTTTCCGTGAACCGCGTCGAGCAGTATTCCGAACAGCACCACACCCGTTCCGTCGTTCAGAATGCTCTCCCCCTCCAAGATCGTGGCCAACCTCTTCGGAGCGCCGAGATTCTTGAAGGTCGCGAGGACCGAAACGGGGTCGGTGGGGGAGATCATAGCTCCGAAGAGCAGGGCGACGCTCAGGGGGATTCCGAGGGCGCGGTTCAGGATCGCTCCCACTATCAACGTGGATGCGACGACGCCTGCTACGGCGAGGAGGAGTACGTGCCTCAGGTTTTCCTTCAAATGCCCCAAGTCCATGTTCAGAGCGCCTTCGAAGAGGAGGGGCGGGAGTATGAGGAGGAAGACGAGATCCTTCGTAAGCGGGATTTCCGGCAAGAGCTTAGTCGCTCCCACCACGATCCCTACGAGGACGAGGGCTATCGTGTAGGGGAGTCTGACGAACTTAACCGCAACTCCCACCGCGCAGGCGATCATGAGTAGGGCGACGAACTCCGAGATCTGGAAGGCCAAGCTCACGCTCAAAAGTCCGCAGCCGTTATAAAAAATGGTTCTCAAATCCCATCATGATACTCGGTGTGGACGTGGGGGGAACGAACATCGACATCGTTTCCTACGACGGGGAATTCAGACACGTGGCGACCTATCCAACCAAGGATACCATCGGCAGGCTTGGCGAAGTCGTTAACGAAATCGTAAACGAATTGGGGGTGGAGGTAGTTGGAATAGGGCTCGCCGCTTGGATAAAGAGGGGAAGGGTGATAAAGATGCCGAACATAAGGGGAGAACTCTCCATCGAGCTCGAAGTTCCCTACGTTCTCGACAACGACGCCAACTGTTTCACCTACTACTCGGCGAGGTTCTTCGAACTCAAGAACGTTTTTGGCGTGACCGTCGGAACGGGGGTGGGAGGGGGGATAGTGGCAGACGGCAGGCTCGTTCACGGGGAAGGGCTTGCGGGAGAGATAGGACATTGGTTCGTTGGAGGGGACGAGGAGTGCACGTGCGGAGGGAGGGGGCATCTTGAAGCTTACTTCGGAGGATGGAGCTTTAGGAAGAGGTTCGGAAGGGACGCGAAGGAGATGGTCGAGGACGGGAGCGTTTACAGGATAGACGGGTTCGAGAAGTTCTGCGTTGCCTTGGCCAACGCGATAACGTTGCTCGATCCCGAGGCGGTTGTGTTGGGGGGAAGGATAGGAGGAAATCTCAACGTCGGGGTGGTGAAGGAGAGGGTTTACGAATTCCTTATGGACGGCTTCGAGCCCGAAATACTGACTCTGAACGATCCCCTCGCCGTAGCCAAGGGAGCGTGCTTGATAGCCGAAGAGCTTAAACGTCCTTGATCTCCAACCGATTCGATGCGATTGGAGGAGATAGCGGAGAGGATTAGAAGGTGCAGGAGATGCGATCTTTGGAAGACAAAGACGAACTACGTTCCGGGGGAGGGAAATCCGAACGCTAAAATCGTTTTCGTAGGTGAAGCTCCGGGAAGGGAGGAGGACAAGCAGGGAAGACCCTTCGTCGGAAACGCGGGTAGGTATTTGACCGAAGTTCTGGAAAGGCTCGGATTGGATAGGAGAGAGGTGTTCATAACCAACGTTCTAAAGTGCAGGCCTCCCAACAACAGGGATCCGAGACCGGAGGAGATAGAGGCGTGTAAACCCTTCCTCGTCGAACAACTCGAAGCCATAAGGCCGGATCTTGTAGTGTGCTTAGGCAGGTTCGCTGGCAACGTCGTTTTCGATCTCTTCGGCCTCGATTTCCCGGGAATAAGCAGGGTGAAGGGGAAGGTTTTCGACGTGGAGAGATGGGGTAAGGTCGTTAGGGTTGGGGCGGTGTACCATCCGGCGGCGGTGCTCTACAGACCCCAGCTGAAGGAGGAGTTCGAGAAAGATCTCAGGAACGTTCTGAATTCGATCAAGGTTAGAAGAACGCTGTTCGACTTCTTTTAGCCGAAACGCTTAAATTCTACATGAAAACGATAGGGACATGGGGCTCCGTTCGAAGGTCGTCGTAACTGTTAGCCTAATCGTGCTCGGACTGTTTCAGGCAATAAGCGGGGTAATCCTTTACTTCTCTCCGAAGGGTAGATGGAGCGGGGATCTGCTCGTATTCGGGCTTACCAAACACACTTGGTCGGAGTATCACGCATACGTCGGATTCCTGCTGATAGCGGTGGCGGTCGTTCACCTCTCTCTCAACTGGAGATGGTTTATGGGAGAGTTGAAGGTTCTGTTTAGGAGGAGATGAACCTCGACGACCTGTTCTGCCCCAGATGCGGAAGGTTGAAGAGGAAATGTATCTGCGGGAGAATTGAGGTTAGGAAGAGGAATTTGAACCTCCTTAGGAGGATCGCCGGTGAGAGGGAAGACTTAAAGCCGATCTTCGACTGCGAGGACGAGATAGTGTATTACAGGATCTTCGAGCCCTTCGATCCCAATCCGAGCGTTCCCTTAGAGGAGGCGGGGATCTTTAAACCTCTCGAAAGGGCTTTGAGGAAGAGGGGAATTGAGAAGCTCTATCCCTTCCAGCTGAGGGCGATGGAGGAGTTGAGGAGTGGGAAGAACGTCGTAATCACCGCCCCGACTGGCTTCGGGAAAACTGAGGCCTTTGCCATTCCCATGCTCGAAAGGATAGCTTTGGAGGGAGGGAAGGGTGTAGTGTTCTACCCGACCAAGGCTCTCGCCAAGGATCAGGAGATAAAGCTGAAGTTCTACTCCGATTCTTTGGGGCTCGAAGCGGTCAGGTTCGACGGGGATTCGGGTTGGGAAGAGAGGAGGAAGGTTCTTAGGGGAGAGGCCGACGTCATACTTACTAACCCAGACATGGTCGATTATCACCTCCGCAACACGCCCGCGTTTAGAAGGATCGTGGGTGAGGTGAAGTTCGTCGCGGTCGATGAACTGCACACTTACTCCGGCCTTCTCGGAACGAACATGCACTACCTCGTTAAGAGGCTCGAAAGGTTCTCGAACTTCCAGATAGCCTGCGCGTCGGCGACGATAGCGAACGCGAAGGAGTTCGCGGAGGAGCTCTTCGAGAGGAGCTTCGTTCACGTTCACGGGGAGCATAGGAAGGCCACCCTGCACTTCATAATGAGGTTCACGCCGTCCATATACTCCTCCGTGAGGGATCTCGTCAGGGCTTTGAGGGGAAGGAAGATTCTGATATTCGGAAACAGTTACAAGGTCGTGGAGACCATAGGATGGATTCTGAAGAGGGACGGGGTGAATGTTGCGATCCACAAGGGGGGACTGCCGAAGGAGGTGAGGGAGGAGGTTGAGAGGGATTTCAGAGAGGGTAGGCTGAAGATCGTGGTCGCGACGCCGACGCTCGAGTTGGGGATAGATGTAGGGGACGTGGATGTGGTTATTTCGGAGCTCGTAGGTTACTCCCAATTCTTGCAGAGGGTCGGAAGGGCGGGGAGGAAGGGGCAGGAGAGCATAGGAGTGCTTCTGCTGAGGGAGGAGGACGTGATAGCGAACTACTATAGGCTAAAGCCGGAGGATTACTTCAAGGACGAGCAGCACTGTTACGTGGAGAAGTCGAACGACGAGGTGATGAAGTTCCAGCTGCTCTCCATGATAATGGAGAGACCTCTCGACAAATCGGAGGTTAGGGAGGAGTGGTTGGAGGTATTGAACTTCCTTAAGGAGATGGGTTTGGTCGTCGAGGTTGGGGGTGTCTTCATACCCACGACCAACGCGTCTAAGTTCTTCGAGCACTTCAACATGCGCGGAATTGGAGAGAGCGTTAGGATGCTGAGCGGTGGGAGGGTCGTGGGAGAACGTAACCTGCCCATCGCCGTAAAGGAACTGTTTCCGGGAAGCGTGATAATACACAACGGAAGGAGATACGTCGTAAAGTCCCTCGATCTCGAAGAGAAGGTGGCGGAGCTCGAAGAGAATCCTTACGGTTCGGAAGTTACCGAACCCCTTTACACTTCGATCCCAAGGGTCGTGAGGGTGGAGGAGAGGAGGGAGGGATCCGCCTACTGTTCCCTCGAAATAACCATAATCGTTTACGGTTACGTCGAAAGGGACGTGTTTTCGAGGGAGAAGAAGGGGAAAACGAGGTATCTCTTAGACCCGGTGAGCTACACGTTCCCGACGAAGGGTTTCGTATTCTCCGCCCCTATGCCCGATCCTATGGACTACGAGGACTTTTACGCTGGAACATTCCACGCTTTGGAGCACGTTCTGATAGAGGCGAGCGACGCTTTGACTGGAGGGGGAAGCCAGTATATGGGTGGCATATCCACTCCGGAGGGAGATATATTCGTTTACGACGCTACGATAGGAGGGAGCGGGCTGAGCAAGTTGCTCTTCAGAAGGCTCGATAGAGCTTTCAGGATCGCTTACGAGGTGTTGAAGAACTGCGATTGCAAAAGGGTGGACGGATGTCCGAAGTGCACCTACAGCTACCAATGCGGGAACAACAACCAGCCTTTGAACAGGATCGGAGCCATAAACGTGCTCGAAAAGCTGTTGAGGGGCGAAAGGGGAAGGTTGGATTTGGAGAAGTACGAGCAGTTTGAGGAGTTCAAGTACTATCCTTAACAGTTTAAAAGATTGGTAACTCGATACTTTCGATGAGCCGTAGGAGTCTTCACATAGACATCGAGACCGCTATGAATATTATCGAAGACATTCTGGAGAGAAGGGGAGTTAAGTTTAGGACGAAACGATTTTACACGAGATACGGGCTGAGAAAGGTGGAATATCGGCTCGGTTTTCTGAAAAGGATCCGGATAATCAATTACGAGTGGGGAGTTGAGGTGGTGATCCCGAGAAGTTTGAAGGAGCTCGATTCTCTTCTCTCTGCTTACGAGTTCAGAATACCGAAGGTTAAAGACAAATGGGATGTCTTGGAACTTCAGATTTACGAGAAGAAACTTGAAATGGCAAAGGGGGCTATTAAGGTTAGGACGTCCACACTCGCAACTCTCTGCCTTGTAAGCGTGTTTGTGGAAGCGTTTTGTCCGGGTCTTGGGTGGTGGATGTTCGACCTTGCTCTTTTACTCCTGCCAATCTCCCTAATCGTTCCAGCTATGAGAGGAGGATATGAATTCGTAGAGCCAACCGAGTGGGCAATCCCCCTGCTTTATCCCTACTACAAAGCGAAGATCAGGAGGTTAAAGGAAACTTATTAAACTCGATGTAGTATTCATCGTGCCGATGATGAAGCTGGTGAGCTGCTGATCCGTGAAGAGAGGATGGCTGGCTGAGGTTAGATTTTTATGCATTCGATTTTATGCGATCTTCGGATGATGATGGTCGGTACTTACTGATCTGGTGATGAGGGCTGGGTTTTCTGACAAAAAGCACCAAAACCGTTGGCGTCTCTAAATGAGCTTAAGCACGAACTCTCCCAACCTCCTCGCGTCTTCCTTACTTCTCATTATCGTATCCGTCGCCACGACTTTAATTCCCCTATATTTACCGACCAAATCGGAATCGGAGCTATCAACAACGAGTATATCCAGAAAATCGGAATAAACGTCCGCAACGCCCAACGGAGAAACTTCGTAACCCTTCGCCTTCATGAACTTTCCAGCCGGCCCACTTACTGGCCTACTTCCTACGATCGGCGAAACCGCCACTACCATCCTTTCCCTCAGCCTCTCCCTAACTCCCTTCACGAGCAGGATCGGCATTACGCTCGTTATCGGGTTGCTCGGCCCTATTACCACGCCGTCGCAACTCTCCAAGGCTTTAATCACGTCATCCGTGGCCTTGGCATTCTCGATTCCTTTAAAATAAACGTCCAGAACCTCCGGCTCTCCCTTCAACCTCACCCAGAACTCCTGAAAGTGCATCTCGCCTTGGGGGGTTACTACGATCGTCGCCACATCCTCTTCGCACATAGGCAAAACTTCGGCCTTTACACCGAATGCGTTCTTCAACCTCCTCGTAGCTTCCGTTAGTGTGTATCCTTGCCTCAACAGTTCGGAGCGAAATATGTGCGTGGCTCTGTCCAGATCCCCTATCATCATGAACTCGTCCCAACCCAGTCGCCTGAGCCGTTCGTGGGTTACGAAAGTGTCCCCCTTGATGCCCCACCACCTTTCGTCGTCTATAATTCCGGCCAGAGCGTATATGACGGAGTCTATGTCCGGACAAACCTTGTTCCCAGAAATCCAGATGTCCTCAGCTGTGTTAACGATTACCGTAAGTTCATCAACGAGATCCTTCAATCCTTGCAAGAGCTTTGGCGTTCCCGTTCCCCCAGAGAGAACGACCACCTCCATACTCTCACCAAAGCTCTAAGTTATCACTCTGGCACCATTCTCCTCAACTATAACCGTGTGCTCAGCCTGACTCACGAGTCCTCTTCCAACCTCCGTAAGCACCGGATAGGCTCTAAGAACACCCTCCCTAACCAGCTTTGCCAGAATAACGTCTGAGGCTTTTACCCACCTCTTCGCGAACGGGAGGGTCTTGTATCTTTTCAGAATTTCGTCCATGAGCCGCCGCGCTTGCTTCATCCTAACGGGCTTGACGGCTATGAGGGAGAATATTTCGCACTCCCCCCTCTCGGCAACCTTCCCAACGCCGTTTGTGACGAAGGGCTCGATAGCTATTACCATCCCCTCCTTGAGCTCCACACCCTTCTCGATCTTTACGTTGTATATGGTCGGCGGAGCGTGGGCGAGGTAGTGATCCAAGCCGTGGCCGGTAAGGTTTATGACCGGCTTGAACCCGAACTCGGTTATGGTGTTGTATATCGCCTCGCTGATTTCCGCCGTGTTCACGCCCGCGTGTATGACGTCTATGGCGTTCTTTAATGCCTCCTCCGCCGCTCTAACGAGATCCTCGTGATCTCCCAAGTCGATCGTTATTGCGGTGTCCGCTATGTAACCGTCCACGTGCGCCCCTATGTCCAACTTTACCACGTCTCCCTCCTTAAACACCCTTTCGTCGTTGGCCTTGGGCGTAAAGTGGGCGGCGTCGCTGTTTATCGATATGTTGCACGGAAAAGCCGGCTCCGCTCCCAACTCCCTAATTCTGTTTTCTACGAACTCTGCAACTTCCAAAAGCTTCACTCCGGGCTTTATTAGCTTCACGGCCTCCTCTTTAACCCTTCTGAGTATCTCTCCAGCCCTCACGTATTTTTCGAGCATGGAGGGAGTTGAGGAGGTCTGTAAAAAAACAGTTCCGTCAGAGGCGGAACATCTCATCACCAATCAGAGCGTTGGCCCCTCATCACCGTTAGGATTTTTAGAACGAAACCTAAATAAATTTGGCGATGATGAGGGCGAGCCGCTGAGAGGTGATGAGCTTTACCACTACTGAGCCCTCCTCTTCCTTCCGAAGTAAGCTCCGATCCCTATTCCTATCGCGGCGAGCAAAAGCGCAGTTGCGGTCAGAGGGGTTAGCAAAGGACTGCTCTTAACCTCCACGGATACCGTTATGGAGTCAGAAGTGTAGGAGTAACCTTGGGAGTCGTAGTACTTTATCCTCACGGTCGCCGGATAGCTTCCCGCCCCCGCGTGCTTGTCCACCTTTATCCTGAACTTCGCAACCTTAACCTCTCCCGGGTTGAGCGTACCTATGAAGTAAGTTCCCGGCTGGGATTGTCCCATCAAACTACCCAGACCGCTGCTGCCCGCTATGCTCAGGGGCGTGTTCACGTATAGCATCACCACCGCGTTGTAAACGGGCGTGTTTCCGGCGTTTCTGACCTCAACGTAAACAGTTCCCGTAGCGTCTGGATACAGTCCCTCGCTCCTGACGCTTACGATTTGGAAGTACGCCATCTTCGGATTGACGTAAACGTTGAATTCGGCCACGCTGACGAGATCCTGCGCGCCGTCGCAGTCGAACCTCTCTATCGCGTAAAGCCTATGATACCCGGGCAGAGCATCGCCGCTTACCTCAACCCTGAACTTCGCGGTTCCGTTCACGACGCAAGCGGAACTCGTTAAAGGCTTAACGTTTCCGTCGGGCGAAAGTAGGTATAGTTCGGCGTTCTCCCCTTTTCCAGCGAGCTTTAGGTCTATCTCTCCCTTCATACCAACCGCGAGGTTGAACGTCTTCACGTTCACTACCCTCAAAGCCGGCTCGGGACTGACCTCTATTCTAACGTAAAGCTTCGGACTCACGAGCTCGTCCCCGAACCTCTTGTACTTAATGAGAACGTAACCCATGTAGCTTCCCGCCGGAGCGTAGCACGTGACGTAGAACGTCAGCACCTTGGACTCCCCATGCCTTAGGGTTCCTATGTAGGGTGTGTTTTCGGCCTTTATCAGCGGATTCGGAGATACAAGCATCGCGTAGGCGTCCCTTATGGTTTCTCCGTTGTTGGTAATCCTAACCTTCACGTACCCCCTCGTAGGGATCGTAATCACACCGCTCATCGTCATCTGCTGAGGTTTCTGCTTCAGGAACGGAAGGTTGGGGAGGGGAAGGCTCATCTTTTCGCTGCTCGAAACCCTGAGCGTTTTGGACGGGGTTACGAGGCACGCGAGCTCTTCCACCCCGAAAGATCTTTCGTTTATAACCCTGATCCCGAACGACCTGTAGAGCATCATGGGCACGTCGAAGGAAGTTTTGAAACTGAGAACGAGCTTCGCGGGATACGATCCGTTAAATGCACCCTCCAAGGCGATCACCTTGAACTTCACGACCCTACTCTCCCCCGGCTTGAGGTCTCCTAAGTAAGCGGTCATAGCCTTCGGATTTATCCTGAGAGGTGGCGTTACGTTCAGAATAGCACTCGCGTTTCTGAGTTCGTACCTTCCCGTGTTCACCACCTTCAACTCCACCACTCCCTCCCCGCTCTCGGGAATTGTGTTTAGAACGGGATGAACGGCGAAATCGTAGTCCCTCTTCTCTATCTTTATCTTGAAGTAAGCCGTGTACGAGTCGTCGACCATGTTGACGATCATTCCGTTGGGCGTTGGGGTGTATTCGTACTTCTTGAAGTCTATCTTCAGCGGTATCTGGTAGGTTCCCTCGCTCGCGTTGTCCCACACCCTTATCTTGAAAACAGCCTTCATCATACCTCCTGCGGGAATGGACGCGAGCAGTTGAGGATTCACGGTTTCGACTGTGATTGGAACGTCGCAAGCTTCGATCTTTACCCTGACGTCGTACGCGGTGGTGAGCATGGGAACCGCTTGGGATGTGTTCTCGTTTACCAAGAAGTTCTTGAGCTCGGCCTCGTTCTGGACGAGCAGTATCAACGGAGCCTCATCTCCGGGATGGAACGTATCCTTCACCGGAGATACGTGGAAGCTGAAGTCCGCGCTGTCCGCTTTGACCGTATGGATGGCGAGAAGCACGATCAGCAACACCATCAGCGCCCTCTTCACGCCCATCACCTAACCGCTTGGTCAATTATGTAGTAGTTATAACTACGAAAAGGTATATATACTTTCCTGATAACCCACGTAACGTGAGGAGGAACCCCTGGATCTGCATGGTTCCGATAGCGATGGGAGTGTTCATGGCCGTGCTCGACATGAGCATACTCAACGTCGCGTTGCCCAAAATAGCCCAAGACTTCCACGCGTCCGCGTCGGACGTTCAATGGCTCTTGAACGCGTATCTCATAACCTTCGTCGTTCTCCTAACGACTTTCGGAAGGCTCGGGGACATGCTCAAGAGAAATCTCGTTTACGTTGGTGGCATCGCGGTCTTCACCGTAGGGAGCTATCTATGTGCTCAGTCTTGGAACATAGGGGTCTTCATCCTGTTCAGGATAATACAGGCTATAGGCGGTGCGATGATGCTCAGCAACAGCATGGCGGCGATAGCGGAGCTCTTTCCTCCGGGGAAGAGGGGTATGGCCATGGGCGTTCAGTCCATCCTCACGGTATCTTCCTTCGCCTTGGGGCCTGTGATAGGCGGATGGGTTACAACGCACCTAAGCTGGCACTGGGTTTTCTACATAAACGTCCCGATAGGAATGGCGGCGGTGTTCTTGGGTCTCGCCATCCTGCCCCCGATGGGAGAGAAGGCGAGGGAGCCCTTGGACGTCGTCGGACTGATCCTTCTTGCCATCGGTTTGGGAACGTTTACGCTCGGAATTATCAAGGGACAAGATTGGGGGTGGCATTCCCAGAAGACGATATCCTGTTTTCTCGTCGCATTTCCCTTCCTCTTCGCGTTCGTGATGAGGGAACTCAGCTTCGAGCACCCCCTCCTCGACTTGAGGTTGTTCAAGATCAGGAACTTCAGCGTTAGCGTTGCGGGTCTCTTTTTCATATCAATGGGACTTTCCGCGTCGATGTTCCTCCTTCCCTTCTTCTTGGAGGGCGTTAAGGGGCTAACGGCGGAGGAGTGCGGGATATGGCTGTTGCCCCTAACGATCATAAACATATTCACCACACCCATAGCGGGAGCGTTGAGCGATAAGGTTAATCCCAAGTACATAATGAGCGTAGGCCCGGTTCTCTTCGCGACGGGGCTCTACCTTTTGGGAAACGTCCCGAAGGACGTGACGTTCTGGGAGCTCGCTAGGATATTCATGGTCTTGGGATCCGGCATGGGGTTCATAATGCCGGTGGCTATGAACGTCATGATGACCGCCGTGCCTCCTGAGAAGACCGGTATGGCGAGCGGAACTTTCATGACGTTCAACTCCCTCGCCAGAGCCATGGGAATAACTTTCGGGGCGATACTCTTTACGGGAAAGCTCAACGAGATAATCCCCAACTTCGGAAACAGGATTCCGAGCCCGATGGAGGTAAAACTAATGGAGGTGCTCGCGATATTGGGGAAACCGAACGTTTACGTCGTTGTCATAAACGCGTTCATGGACAGCTTCCATCACGTCTTCTTGGGGGTCGAGCCCCTCATAATAGCGAGCCTGATGATAGTTCTTCTGCTTAAGGGAGAGGAGCACCTGAAAAGGATAGGGGGTAAAGCCAAGCCGTCGGTTGCGTTTTAGTGGACCGGTGGGGATTTGAACCCCAGGCCTTCGCCATGCCAAGGCGACGCTCTACCAGGCTGAGCTACCGGCCCTCGTTAAGCCATGATTCGGTGAGATTAATAAACGTTTCGGTAGATAAGAGCAACATGGGGTTAGTTTCGGGCACGAGAGGGCTTTTGCTCTTGTTTTTCGTCTCGCTGATCTTGGGTTGCGCGGGGCGTCCGACGATCGAGGTCAGCGTTAAATACTATTCCCCCTACCCCCTCGCCTTCTACAACGCTTACTACAACCAGAAGATTCCCGATCTGACATTCTACATTAAGAATCCCTCCAACCGCCCCGTGAGGGTTAGAATCGTCTCGGAGTACTTGGGATACAGCTACGAGGCGGTAGATACCTTAGAACTTAAGCCGGGGGAGAGCGTCGTGCTCAATCAGACCATACCTCTGAACGTGTCGAGGATAGAGGGGATAGAGGAGGAAACGTACATCCCGCTCCACTACTCCGTTCAGGTGATGGAAGACGGGAGATGGGTAAATTGGAGCGAGCGGACGGTTATGGTTAGGGTGTATCCCGTGGATTGCATGGTTTGGGCGGTTAGGATGAACGACGGAAGGCTTCTGAACATGCAGGATTACATAGCGGTTTTCGTTACCCCCAACGCGAAGGCTATACGGGAGCTTTTGGCCAAGGCTAAGGATTTCGCACCGCATCACAGGCTCGACGGGGCGGAGGGGAGTAGCTTGCCTCAGGTTAGGGCGATATTCGACGCTTTGAAGTTCGACTACAACGTGAGCTACGTGAACACGCCCTTCTTCTACGGAAGGGACTACGTTCAGAGGGTTCGACTGCCGTCGGAATCCCTCAAACTCGGCGCGATGAACTGCGTCGACGGAGCGGTTCTATTCGCCTCCGCCCTTGAGGCTCTTGGAATAAAGAGTTACATCGTTTTGCTCCCCAATCACGCCTTCGTGGCTTGGAAGGATCCCGAGAACGGCTTAGTTTACGCCCTCGAAACCACTTTGATAAACTCGAGCTTTCAGGTGGCGTTGAACAAGGGGTTGGAGGAGCTGAACAAAAATCTAAAAAGGTTGAACGACGAAGACCCTTGGAACGGATACTTGGTTGACGTGGAGGCGTGCAGGAAGGAGGGAATACTACCCCTCTATTAGGCTGAACACTGCGAAGGCTACGAAGGACACAGCGAACGTTGGAATCGAAACCGCCCCGAACCTCATCGCTGAGAGAACGATGGCCGTTAGAAATCCTATCGTCAGAGTGGCCAATCCCGTGAGCTCCCCTCCCCTCTTCCAGTGAAACACGCCGAGTATTAGGGGAAGCTGGCACAGAAGGATGGTCGAGGAAAGCACCGCGAGCATGACGATGTAGTTGACCCTCATAAGAGCGAAGAGCGCAACAACCAACGTTAGAACTACGACCACGATCTCACCGCCGATTATCCTCTTCTTCTCCCCCACCACGTCCCTGAGAACCATCGAGGAAAGCGTAAGGACTATAGAGTTGGCCGTGGTCACCGCAGCCGCTATTATGCTGAGGGCGAGGGGGAGGGATATCCAGGGGGGCATCAGGCTGAGGAGGGTCGGAGTTACCTTGTCCATGTCCCCGACGTTCGGGAACCTTCCCAGAACCGTGCCGAACCTCAGATCCAACCCCAAGAAAGTTACGAGCACGGTGTATATTAACCCGAACAGACCGAAGAGAACGACCATCCTCTTTATTGCCCTCTCATCCTTCGGAATGAACAACCTCTGGAAAACCTGAGGGTTCGTCAACGCGAAGAAGAACCAAGGAATTGTTAGCGTTGCGAACCTCAACGGAGTCCAGAACTCGTTTGGAACGACCGCCAACTCCTTCGGTATCTCGAATCCGCCGACGTAATTGTAAGTCCACAGAACCGCCGCCACAGCTACGGTTAGCATGAAAACGCCCTGAACGGCATCCGTCCACGCCACTCCCCTCAACCCGCCCAAGAAAGCCCAGAGAGCTATTAAAATCGATGCTATCGCCACTCCATTTGCAAAGCTAATTCCCGCGTTCTTCTGCAGGATTAAGGCAACTCCGATCATTTGGATGGAGGTGTAAGGTATTAAGGCTACGAGGGCTAATATGGCAGAGAGCTTGGCCGTCGCAACTCCGTATCTGTCCGCGAAGATCTCCGCTGGGGATACGAAACCCTTCTCCTTTCCCAACCTCCACACTTTGGGGGCGTAGTAGGATAGGAGGAAGAGGGTTCCAACTAAATACATCAGCTCGAATCCCAAAGCTCCGGCTCCGGTTTTGTAGCTCAAGCCCACCAGCCCGACCATCATGAAGGCTGAGTATGTGGTCGCTGCGTAGGTGAGCGCTGAGACTATCCCTCCAACGTTTCTTCCGCCTATGAAGTAGTCCTCCTGAGTTCTGACCCCTCTCCTCGCATACAGAGCTATCGCAGTTCCTACTACGGCGTAGAATATCGTAAGAGCGATGAAATCATTCATACTCCCACCTCCCCATCGCTACGTATGCCAAATACGTCGCAGCAACGGCAATCCAGTAAAAGTAGCTCCAACTCCAGTGCGTCGCGAAGGGTATCAGCATCGCCACTACGAAGACCGATTCCGCCATCTTCCTCATCATCGAACACGTGTTCGGTAAGGTTATTTAAGGTTAGCGAAATCTATATGAATTGATTACGACTATTGCATGCGATGGCGAAGGTTAGGATCGTCGATCTAACGCTTAGAGACGCTCATCAGTCGCTTTTGGCTACGAGAATGAGGACGAGGGACATGTTGCCCATCCTCGAAACTTTCGATCAGGCTGGGATTTACTGCTTCGAAGTTTGGGGTGGTGCGACCTTCGATGCATGCCACAGATTTCTTAACGAGAACCCTTGGGAGAGGCTTAGGGAGATAAGGAAGAGGATCAAGAACTCCCTCATTTCGATGCTCTTGAGAGGTCAGAACCTCGTCGGTTACAGGCACTACCCCGACGACATCGTTGAGAAATTCGTCCAGAAGACCGCCGAATACGGATTGGACGTGTTTAGAATCTTCGACGCCCTCAACGACGTCAGAAATCTCGTTACCGCTATAAAGACCGCTAAGAAGTGCGACGCTCACGTGCAGGGGACGATATGTTACACGATAAGTCCCGTTCACACGGTGGAGAAGTATATCGAGATAGCGAACGAGCTCGCGTACTTGGAGGTCGATTCCCTCTGCATAAAGGATATGGCCGGTCTGCTTTCTCCGAAGATGGCCTATCGCCTCGTTAAAGCTCTTAAGAAGGAGGTTGGGTTGCCCATAGACGTTCACTCCCACTACACGAGCGGAATGGCATCGATGGCTTTGCTTAAGGCTGTTGAAGCTGGAGCTAAGATGATAGACACAGTCATGTCCCCTCTGAGCGGTGGAACCTCCCATCCTCCGACGGAGAGCATGGTTTACGCGTTGAACGAGCTCGGATACGACACCGGCGTTGATTTGGACGTGCTGTTGGAGGTTAGGGAGTACTTCATGAAGATAAGGGAGAAGTATTCGGGCTATTTGGACTGGCGTTCCACGATTCCCGACACGAACGTCTTAGTTTACCAGATTCCGGGTGGGATGTTCTCCAACCTCATAGCCCAGCTTAAGGAATACAACGCTTTGGACAAACTTCCCGAAGTCCTTAAGGAGGTTCCGAGAGTTAGGGAGGATTTGGGCTACGTGCCCTTGGTAACGCCAACGAGTCAGATCGTGGGAGTTCAGGCGGTTTTGAACGTCCTGACGGGGGAGAGGTACAAGGTGGTGACGAAGGAGACGAGGGATTTGGTGAAGGGGATGTATGGAAGAACGCCTGCTCCGATAAAGGAGGAGATAAGGAAGAAGATTTTGGGCGACGAAAAGCCCATAGACTGCAGGCCAGCTGATCTGCTTGAGCCTGAGTTCGAGAAGAGAAGGCAGGAGTTGATAGAGGCGGGAATAGAAAATCCGAGCGACGAGGATGTGCTCATATACGCCCTCTTCCCGCAGACCGGATTGAAGTTCCTAAAGGGCGAGATAGAGGAGGAGCCGTTCCCGGTTCCGGGAGGGAAGATAGAGGGGAAGTTCAAGGTGGAGATAGAGGGAGAGGTTTTAGAGGTGAACGTATCTCCGTTGGAGGAGAGTTGATCTCTTATCTTTCATCGGCTCCGGAGTTACCGCTGGGATATTCGCTCGTGGATAGGCAGGAGGGCTTGAGAATCGTGGCGGTTGGAGTGACAATCGTAGCTTTGGGCTGGTTGATCAATAGGGTTTCGGAGTTGTAGGCAAATTTATATATTCTCAAAAAACTTTAGAGATGTAGGGATGGTTGGCATTAGGAATGCGTATGCTGTGTTGTTGATGTCCGCTGGACTCCTCGTGGTTT